>QQTW01003007.1_pt1 | contig 12393 bp, 9 predicted proteins | sample 1904831 | NCBI WGS metagenome assembly QQTW01 (sample SAMN09435610, study PRJNA476489) | Subsurface metagenome, whole genome shotgun sequencing project. | reverse complement strand
AGACGTTTCTTGGGTGAAATCCTTGGGCAGTCAAATGTTTCATCCAACCTCCGCAGCAACTACAAGATGGATCACGGTAAACCGTAATTTCTGAAGCTTCTGAGGCAGCCGCGCTTGTTACAGTTGTGATCAAAATGACTGCGATCGCGACAAAACAGACTACGAGAAGCTTAATATACCGAAAGACCTGATTTGACACTCTGACCATATAACCCTACGCAATTTATCTAAAATGAGGCCAAGGTTCTCCAGCAGAACCTCTATACTAATTGTGGCATTCTGTGGGTAAACACACGCCACTACCAAAAATAACCAGGCTCTATGATTGTCTGGCGCTTGGATGGATTGTATTTCAGAAGATACTCACGGGCGATCGCATTACTCGAACGCAACTGTTTAACTTCAACTTCCCCAATTTCAGTATCTGTTGAGAGGAGAATAACTTGATGACTGGCAGAGGGAAAGTAGCGCTCTACTAAATTAACCCGGTGAGAAGAATCTAGCCGTCCTAAAGGTGTATCAATCGCCACAGGTAATTTACGTCCTGAAATACGGGCTAATCCCCATAAAAACGCAATGGCTAGCAGTTGTTTTTCTCCAGCTGAGAGACGATGTTTGGGAACTGGCTCACCACTTAAATCGTAAAGGGAGAGGCTAAAGGTATTGGTGTCAATTTCAACCCGATGTACTAAATCTGACTTGTGTAGAAGATAGAGAAAACACTCAGTAACGACAGACTCTAACTGATTTAGTTTGCGGAGCGTCAATCGCTCCCGAAAAAGCTTAAGCGTGGCTTGGACTTTTGCAGATGCTGTTATGATATGCTGATCATTCTTAAGGTCGATGTTTTGCTCACTATACTGCGATAGTTCCTTTTTAATCTTTTCAATCGCAGCGGCTAATTCATCACACTGCCGTCTCGCTGTTTCATAAACCCCTTGGGCTTGGGCTAGTTCAGCTTGTGCCTGTCTGACGGCATCGGCTAACTTTTCATATGCTTCCGGCGGAGCGGCAGCAGCCAATTGTCTCTCAATCGTTGTAGTTTCTTCCTCCTGATTCTTGAGATTAATCAGTTGCTCTACTGCCGTAGCTTGATGATTCGGCAAGTAGTGCTTGAGAATATTATCTAGCTGATTTAGAGTTTCAGTGTCAGCTGCTAACCAAGATTCTTCATTTGAGTCAATATCTTGCTCAAGCTTTTGATTCTCTTGTGCGAGAAATGATTTTATTTCGTCAATTTGTTCAGGAAGCAACGCTAACTGAAAAATGCAATTTAAAAAGCGTTGATCTCGTTCTTTCAAAACATCACGTGCTATTTTTGCCTGTTGGCATCGAGATTCTTTTTGTGCTTGGGCTTGAGCCTGGGTTAAGAGTGGTGAAATCAAAGCGAGGGGCAAAACACCAGCCAACGAGTCAATCAGAGCTTGGCGCTGGACGATAGCCGCCTCATTAAAGTAACGCAGCTGTGTTTCTAGTTGGTTACGTTCCCCAGCAATTTTGCCACCTTCAGACAAAAATCTTTCAGAGGCTTTGTGCTGCTGCTTTTGGGCTTGTTCTAACTTATTTTGAAATGTTGCAAGCCGCTGTAAGGATGCTTGGTATGCTTCTTGTTGAGAGAGTAGCTTTTGTTCAATTGCCTCTAGGGTTACGAGTTCTTGGACATCGGCGATAGCCTTGCGTTTGCGGTTGACTAGAATATCAATATCAACTGATAGACGTTCAGCTAGTTCCAGCCCTAATAGCGATCGTATGGCATCAACTACACTAGATGGAGGTGATTCTTGCTCTGCTAGTTCTTTTACCTGTTCGCCGTCAAAAAGAAACAGGTTAGAGATTCCTAGAGGTAGTAAATCTTCAATACGCTCATCCCAGATTTGAGTGAGGGCAGTGTCTGGCCAATTATCAATTGAAACGTTTAAGATATCTTTACCGCCTTTCGGGTTTTTTGTCCAAGTCCTTTGGATTCGGAATTCTACCTGCATGTTGTTCAGAATATGTTCAAAAGCTAATTCAACACAGGTTTGTTCACTTGGTGCGGTATATCGGTTAACTGACTGAGTGAGAAATTCACCATAGCTCAAGTTAGCACGAGTAGAACATTGGGCACGATGCCCATAAAGGGCGAGTCGAATCGCATCCATCAGGGTAGTTTTGCCGCCACCATTCATGCCGCCCAATAAAATAATTGGGTGAGAAAGCTCATTACTTTGTGGACGGAGATTTAACACCTGACGCCCGCAGTAGGGACCAAAGTTTTGCAGTACAAGTTCAAGAAATATCACAGAAATATCTCAAAGGGTGTTTATCAAATTCGAGTAGAAATACTCTAACTTTAAAGGAGGGCAGCAAAGTAAGTCAGCAAGAACTTTAAGTTAGCTTTAGACAAGATCAACACAAGTATGCTACCACTGCTTGGAATGGATAACAGATTGACGCAAGCCCAGCTGACTGCTGTCACCTAACTGAATGGGGCATCTCTAGACCCCAGCTATTACTTCCACCGGGCTCGGAGGTCGCCCAACAGCCTGAACTTGCATTAATGCCTGCCACCGCCCTCCGCAAGCTGTGTTCTCAACGAGGCATCAAGTGGCGAAATATCCGTGACGGTAAGCACTTGAGCTTTGTTGAAATGATTATCGCTCTCATTGCCTAATCCACACGCCCAACCCAGAGGCTTCATATCTGGGCGCGAAACCCACATTATATAGATATGCGTTTGTCGGAAGGAGCCGCATTCATGACCGCCATCACCTTGGATCTACATCCAATTATTGACTTGACCGACGAGCAGTTTTACCAGCTCTGCCAGGCAAATCCAGACATCAAAATTGAGCGCGATGCTGAAGGAAAAATAATTGTTATGCCACCAACTGGAGGGAATACGGGAAGACGGAATGCAGACTTAACCACTGATCTGACTATATGGAATCGCCAAACAAAGTTAGGTGTTGTTTTTGATTCCTCGACCGAGTTCAACCTCCCAAACGGCGGCAATCGCTCCCCCGATGCTGCCTGGGTAAAGATAGAATGCTGGAACGCCCTTTCTGTGGAGGAACAAGAAACGTTTCCTCCCATCTGTCCAGACTTTGTAATTGAGTTGCGTTCGCGTACCGACAATCTCACGCCAATCCAAAACAAAATGCAGGAGTATTTGAACAGCGGTCTACGCTTGGGTTGGTTAATTGACCCAAAGAACAAGCGAGTTGAGGTTTACCGACAGGGGCAGCCTAAACAAGTGCTCACGTCGCCCACCACTTTGTCGGGTGAAGATGTGCTGCCGGGGTTTGTGTTGGATTTAAAAGGTATTCTTTGACCCCTCCTTTAGCTCTCACCTGTTTGCTCCGATTACGCCGTGCTACTTTGATGCTAAAAGGGGCATTGTCTCAGGGGCTATGCGTGTGATCGCCTTTTTGTGTCATTCCCTTAACAGAATGGACACTCTGTTTTTTACACCTAAGCAATTTCCCATAAATCTGAGGAAGCAAACACTACTCCAGAGCGATTGACTGTAACTGAGGAGTTGACGAACTTTCATTGGTGGGCAGTAGCTATCAGTTGATTATGGGTATTCAACCGGATTTGATATTATTCATTAACCATTAATAACTAATAATCATCAACCAATGACCTTCCAAGCTCTAAGCCGCATTTGTATGTTGGTCGGTCGGTTGTAGCACAAAGTCGAACTCGGCTGTATAGAAAGGTTTTCTTTGATTGTATGTGTTGAGCTTGTCGAGTGTCTCATGTTTTTGCAGCTCAATGATGGCAGATCTGACCGCGAACGTTGTATCTGAATCGAGGTGCGGATCTCCATCAATATGAATTTGTGTAGTCAGGGGTATATAGCCTGCAGCACTCAACTTAAAATGGATATGAGCTGCTCGCTGCGTATGTCGTCCCAAAAGCTGCAGTAGCTCACCGCACGGTCCGCTTGATGGGATAGTGTACCCTATTGGCACAACCGTTTCAAATGCGTAAGAGCCGTCCGAATTGGTTCTGAAACGACCTCGGAAGTTACCCTTTGCTTGGGATGCATCATGAATGTCATAGAGTCCCTTTGAATTTGACTGCCAGACATCAAGAAGCGCATTGGCAATTGGTTTGTTGTTCAGATCTAAGACGCGTCCTGATAGGAAGAGCGTATTGCCGTCGCAATCAATTCCGAGGCGATCGCCCATGTTGCGCTCTGGCGCATTCGCTACATAGACAGGACCCTCCAGATTACTTTCAGTAGCTGTGCTACTCTTATTATGCAATAGAACCACTAGCTCTGAGATTCCCAGCAAGTCGAGCAGCATATGAATTTCCCCATTCGGTATCTCTTTTGTGTAGCGATCTGCCCGAATGAGAAAATCGCGCAAGAGCGATAACTCCTGTTCCGTCAGATTCACCTCCTGCACGAAGGCGTGTAGATGTCGAATAAGGCTGGTATAAATCTCATAAAGGCGTGCATGAGTCTTGCCTTTATCACCGTGTTCAATCACGGCTTGAGTGATATTTTCGAGAGTAATGTTTCTCATCTTTATCTGCTTTATCTCAAGAGGCTTGGTTACAAGAAAATCGCGCTTTTCAATTTATTTTATAGGCGCAATCTCGCCTATAGCGTGTTGTAGTCGATAGCGTTCTACCCGCCCTAGGTAATCGCATCCTTGACTGTTTTGGAAACCTTATTTGTTCTAAAATACTATATATCTCCTGCTCAAGTTGTGGGATGCGCTTGTATTTGATGTGCATCAATTACCGTAAAGGTTTGGAGTTTCGCATTCCTGACTAGTCTACCTAATTGACTGACAAAAGTGAAAGGAAAGGGAGGTTTGTTGGGTCGATGCTCACTGGCAACGCGTCACGGTTAATGATCATACCAGGACACAGACACAGGCAAATTTAACCCCACTGATCGCACTTGTTGTCCTCGTTTGTGCAGTTGTACTGCTGCGGTAGGGGATGTTTAATAGTGTTTCACGCCCTTTTTCTCCTTAGGAGGTTAATTTGAAGAGAATCAGCAACGATTCCATCCCTAATCATGTAGAAACGGATAATTATCTGGACTACTCTGGCCGTGACGATGTACTTAGCGGCGGCGTGAAGATGATTCCGGTGGACACCCCGAAGGCGACCTTTCACGTATGGACCAAGAGGGTCGGCAATAACCCTAAAACTAAGATGCTCCTCTTACACGGCGGGCCAGGCGTTACCCATGAGTACCTCGAAGCTTTCGACAGCTACTTCCCCTCTGCTGGCATTGAGTACTATTACTTCGACCAGCTCGGCTCTGCATATAGTGACCAACCGGATGCGCCAGAACTGTGGGAGCTGCCGCGCTTCGTGGACGAGGTTGAGCAGGTCCGTCAGGCGCTCGGCCTTAACCGGGAGAACTTTTACTTATTCGGTCAGTCGTGGGGAGGGTTGCTGGCCATTGAGTACGCGCTGAAGTATCAACAAAACCTAAAGGGTCTCGTCATCTCAAACATAATGGCGAGTATCCCAGCCTATAACGAGTACGCGCAGAAGACATTGATGCCTGCTATGGATCAAACAGCGTTGGCCGAGATTAAGCGATTGGAAGAGGCAGGAGAATACGAGAACCCACACTACATGGAACTCTTGATCCAGCATCATTACGTTTACCACGTGTTGCGGATGCCGCACGAAGAGTGGCCCGACCCGGTGAACCGGGCTTTCAAGCACCTCAATCCGGCCGTCTACGTCCCGATGCAAGGGCCTAGCGAACTCGGTGTGAGTGGAAAGCTGGTCAATTGGGACCGGACGGCTGATCTGGACAAAATTGCGGTGCCGACTTTAGTAATCAGCGCCCGATATGACACGATGGACCCAACACACATGGAGATGATGTCGCGGCGGGTGCAGAAAGGACAGTATCTCTACTGCCCGGAAGGTAGTCACCTCTCGATGTACGATGACCAGAAGGTCTACTTCGACGGTCTCATTCGATTCGTTCGCGACGTGGAGGCCGGACGCTTCTAATTTGGCTACTCTCGCAGGGAGTTGCGGGTGGGCCACACAGCAGCTGGGCTCGGTTACTCAACCAAACTTCCCCAACAACGACAAATTACTGTTGGCAGCTAAATGTAGGTTGAGCGTAAGCGATCGCCAGTTGGTCATCTCGCCAAGTAACATTTTCACCCAATTGGTCTGGGCATCCCCAGGCTAGATACCAAGCTGGTTCCACCCAAACCTTAGGAGTGAATTGGTCGCCAAAAAGTGCCCGTAGTTTAGACCAGACAAAAGTCAAACTTCCCCTCCCATGCTCAATATTGCTAAACTAAATTCCTAGAACGGTTCTAAATCCTCCTTAAAATCCTTTCTTCCCTTTCCTCCCTTGGCGCTCTTGGCGTCTTGGCGGTACCTAACTACTAAAAACTATTTTGACTCACCGTCCCATCTACCTCGATTGCCACGCCACCACACCCCTCGATCAAAGGGTACTTACGGCAATGCTGCCCTACTTCACAGAGCATTTTGGCAACCCCTCTAGCATCAGCCATCTTTATGGCTGGGAAGCTGAAGCCGCTGTCAAACAAGCGCGGCAGCTGTTGGCAAACGCCATCAACGCTACACCAGAAGAAATCGTTTTCACAAGCGGTGCTACAGAAGCCAACAACTTAGCCATCAAGGGCGTCGCCGAAGCCTATTTCCACAAAGGGCGTCACATTATTACTGTCCAAACCGAGCATAGCGCTGTGCTTGACCCCTGCCAGTATTTGCGATCGCTCGGATTTGAGGTCACATTACTCCCAGTTCAGAAGGATGGGCTGATTGATCTTACCCACTTTGAACAAGCTTTCCGCCCCGACACAATTTTGGTTTCTGTGATGGCAGCCAATAACGAGATTGGGGTATTACAGCCGTTGATGGACATCGGGGCAATTTGCCGCGATCGCAACGTCCTTTTCCACACTGATGCAGCTCAAGCGATTGGCAAAATCTCTTTGGACGTTGAGGCAATGAAAATTGACCTGATGTCTATGACTGCTCACAAAGTCTATGGTCCCAAAGGCATCGGGGCACTTTACGTCAGGAGACGCCATCCTAGAGTTCAGCTTTCTCCCCAGCTGCATGGGGGTGGACATGAGCGAGGGATGCGCTCTGGCACTTTGTATACACCTCAGATTGTCGGGTTTGCCAAGGCAGTAGAACTAGCACTGGCGGAACAAGCAGTAGAAAGCGAACGCCTAAACGAGTTGAGGCGACAATTGTGGCAATATTTGCAGCAACTGGGTGGTATTCATCTCAATGGTCATTCTACCCAAAGACTCCCCGGCAACCTCAACATTAGTGTGGAAGACGTAGATGGAGCAGCGCTGCTGCTGGCATTACAACCAGTGATGGCGGTATCTTCTGGTTCAGCTTGCTCGGCTGCAACAACTGCCCCTTCCCATGTCCTGACGGCACTGGGAAACTCGGAGCAGTTAGCTTATGCCTCAGTGCGGTTTGGCATTGGGCGCTTCAACACAGCAGATGAAATTGAGCAGGTGGCACAACACGCGATCGCTACCATTTCTAGCCTCCGTAGGCAAACTTCACTCGTCTGACCCTTAACCAAACATCCGTTCAACCTCGCGCCGCATATAATCTGCGCTCACTCCTACTTGTCTTTGAGCAACCCAAATCGCACTGACCATCTTTTGAGCTACTCACACCGCTATTTTTCACAGTTTCCCATAGCTGCTGAATAAGCATAATTTGCTGACCAACAGAGTTATAGCCTTGAAGAGACAAAATGCGGCTATCGTTTTGAAATTCGGTATAGCTCTGCTGAAATGCTTCATAAATTTTGAGGTTCATCTCCAACAGTTGATCCTCAACAAAATTCAGCGCTAATCTTTGCTGTAGCCCTTGTTCATCAGTATCCATAATTACCAGTTTACCAGGGCGAATAGCAAGCTCGCCAGAACTGTCAAACTTAATCCATAAGTCTACTTCTAAATCTGGCTGTAAGCTCTTGCTTGAAGAATATATCTTCAAAGAGCGTTCTTGTATATCCCAAAGCGGAAATTGACTTTTGACAGGTAAATCTGGCTGTAGATCGGTACTGGCATGAATGTGAACTCCTTGTTTGATATATTGAGGTCGATAAATCACATTCACCATGGTGTCAGTACCGCTAACTTCTGGCACATGTTCGTTGAAATCAATTAAGCCAACAGCAGTTAATATTTGCAGTGCATGAGGCAACTCCAGTAATGGTGGCGTTGTCGCGTAAGCCAGTCCATTTTCTTTGGAAAAATTAATTTCAACTTTGTAGAGGCTAGGGAGATTAGCTTGTCTAGATTTGTCCCAAGGGAGAAAACTTTGCACCGTCTTGGGCAATTTCTGGATTCGCTTGATTTCTCGCTGAATAATTTTAGGAATTTGACAATAGTGCCACTGAGAAGCAACTGCTGCTTTCACTTGGTACTTCTGCACAATTTCTGTCAGCTTAAAAAGTTCTTGCTGGTTAACTACAACTGGTTTAGGCAGAATCAAGTGCTTAACACCCGCTTTGATATATAGTAATACCTGTTCGTAAATAAACTCTGCTTTCAAGGCAATTTCAACAACTTGCCTTGCTTTCTGATTATCATCTAGTAACTCAAAGTAGTTTTCGTACCATTCACTGAAGCTTTGAAACAGGGAAATTTGCGGCTGCTTCTGACCAAGAACGCTTTGTTTGAATGTGTAGGGAGTAATTAGTGGATCGACAACGGCTACCGTTTGCCAAGGATAACCACTTTTTGCATATTTAGGTCCAATATAGTTATTGCCGTAACGACCATAGCCAACAATTGTTGTTTGAAAACTTGAAGTGTTCAGAGTAGTAATTTGCTGGTCTGTAGATTCTAGCAACATAAAATTTTGATTACTGAAGGTCAGTGATATCACTAAAATTTGCTGTAACGCCTCGTCGAGGTTCTCTCTAGAGACGTTACAACCGTTAATTTATAAGTGCTTAGTTTAGTTATTGCCCGTATATATACATAGCTTAATCAGTGAATTCGGCTTCGAGGTGAAGAACACATGAATATGGGCTTGAATTCTGTGAAAAGAGCGTTAAACTATCTCCTACAAGTGGAGGCTGCTGGAATAATCGCACTTTGGGGGGTTATTGGAGGTTGGGCTAAACTAAGCCCTTGGCTGGTTAACTATGTACTGAGAACGCCGTGTAAAGTGTTCAATAACTCTTGGGTTGTGTAGGGTTTAGGCAAGAATGATTGAACGCCAAGCGCTTCCATCAATTGATTCTTTGGTACGAGCCCACTAGTGGCAACAACCTTGACAATAGGATTGATTTTTCGCAACATACCGATAGTTGTGGCACCATCCATAGAGGGCATCATCATATCCAACAGCACCACACTTACTTCATCTTTGTGCTGGACGTATAGGGCGATCGCCTCAATTCCATCGCTGGCTTTAAGAACTTTGTAGTTGTAAGTTTCCAGTGTGGTTTGAATAATTTCTCGAATTTGGGCTTCGTCATCCACAACTAAAATCACTTCTCCCCGACCAATTGGTAGTTTCGATTCTTCCACAATTGGTGTTTGGGTTCCTTTCATGGCTGGCAAGAATATCTTAAATTCGGTTCCTACTCCAACTTGGCTCAACACCTTCACAAACCCGCCATAGCTTTTGATAATACCAATCACAGTCGAAAGGCCTAACCCCGTGCCTTTACCCGGTTCTTTGGTAGTGAAGAAGGGATCAAATATCTGATCCACGACTTCCGGCGGCATGCCAGTTCCGGTATCCGCGACCGTAATCACAATATAAGGGCCAACTTGGGCATCTAGATACATCTGGGCATATTGTGCATCAATGAATAAGTTTTCAGCATAGAAGCTCAGCGTACCTCCCTCTGGCATGGCATCACGAGCGTTGATACTCAGATTCATCAGTACCTGATGTATGTGAGTAGCATCTGCAAAAACAGGCCATAAGTCTGGTGCTAGATCTGCATAGACTTGGATTGTTTTGGGAAAGGTCTGTTGGGCAACCTGCTTGACTTCCCCAATCAGGCACCTGATTTGAATAACTGTGCGCTTGCCTTCAACACCACGTGTAAACGACAGCACTTGCTTGACTACTGCGGCACCACGTTTAGCGCTGACTTCCAGGGTCTGAAGCAGCTGCTGGCTCTGCGCATCAATGTTACGAAGTTTTAACGGCAGCAGTTGAGCTATTGCCAGAATTGGTGTCAGGATATTGTTTAGATCATGGGCAATGCCGCCTGCGAGTGTGCCCAAGCTCTCCAGGCGTTGAGTACGGAGAAACTGTGCTTCAAGTTGTTTTTTCTGGGTAATATCAGTATCAACAGTGAGGATTGATTTTGGTTGCCCTGCTTCATTACGTACCAGCGCCCAGCGGCTGGCAACAATAACTTTTTTGCCGTCTTTAGTAACTTTAGACAGCTCACCCTGCCACTCGCCTTGTTCAATAACAGTCTTCAAAGGCGTTTCAAATTGAGGCAGAACTTTGTTGTACAGCAGTTCGTTAGCATACTTGCCACAAGCCTCTGCTGCCTGCCACCCGTATAGATGCTCAGCACCCTTGTTCCAAAACAAGATTTGGTGCTCTAGATCTCGAACAAAAATAGCGTCTGTCGCCACATCGAGTAGGGCAGCTTGTTCACGGAGTTTTTGTTGCGTCTGCTTGCGATCAGTGATGTCGGTACAAACATAAACCAGACCAATATGGTTGCCGAAGTCATCCATAATGCAGTCAGCGCGGAGCAGCGTAGGTACGATTTGGCCACGCTTGGTCTTCATTTCGACTTCGCCACTCCAGGAGTGACCATTCAGAATTGCTTGCAACACCTGCTGGGCAATCTCAGGCAGAGTAAACAGTGCTGGCGGACCACCGGCTCTATTCAGCTCGTCAACCGTGTAGCCGTATAGCTCAATAAACGCTAGATTGTGATAAATTGATTGACTAGCCATGTCGGCAATGTCAATGGCATCGCTCGTACTCTCGACCGCCTTACTAATCCGCAGCAGCGTTTGTTTGGTTCGCTCTCGCAGCGCTTCTTCCGTTCGCTTTCTTTCAGTAGTGTCGCGCCAGACAGCGACGAAACCATCACCTAATTTAGCAGCGCGGATGTCAAAAGCTTTAGTCAGCGACTGACAGTTATTAACGTCCGCGTAAACCAATACTTCTTTGAAGAGAGGTTCGTCCGTTTCTACCACCCCGCAGTATTCGTCGAACAGCCCAACTTCCCAAGAAGATGGCAGCAATTCCAGCAGGCGTTTACCAATTTGTTCTGCCTGAGACATACCTTTGTTGGCACAAGCCGCCGCGTTGACGTACTCGACCATAAAGTCTATAATCTGCCCGGACTCGTCACGAACGCTTGTGTAGATGCCAAAGCAGTCGAGCATAGTCTCCACAGAAGTGTGAAACCGCTTTTCTCCCTGTTCTACAAGAGATTGCAGCCGAGTTCGCTCTACAACACTGTGAATTGCCAGCCGCAGACTTTCCGAGGTTGTTTTTCCCTTGATCAAATAGTCTTGTACTCCGCTTTTCATAGCGGCGACCGCGATCGCTTCATCTCCATGACCTGTCAGCATCACCACTGGCAGATTAGTTGCGCCTAGCTGAGTCTTCAACTCGCTCAAGAATTCTAGTCCATCGATATCTGGTAGTAGAAAGTCCAGCAAAATCACATCTGGCAATACCTGCCTGCACAATTCCAGCCCCTTTTCCCCATACTCTTCCTCCAGAATCGTATAAGTATAGTTGAAATCTTGGAGTAGGTAACGGCGGTAGGTTTCCCGGTCTTCTGCGGAGTCATCAATGATTAGAACAGTACATTGTGTCATAACTGCCTGCCTACTGAATCAGGAAGAAGGACGGCTTCAAACCAGTAGTCAATGACAATCTGGATCGTTCTCATCAATTTATGAATATTAATTGGCTTAACGATGTAACCATTTACGCCATATCGGTAACAGACCTCGACATCCTTGGGGTTAGAGGAGGTTGTGAAAACGACAACAGGAATAATTTTGAGCTTGTCATCCTGCTTGATCTGCTCAAGCACCTCTCGCCCATCTGTCCCTGGTAAATTGAGATCGAGCAAAATAATTGCCGGACGCGGTGTGTTTGCAGAACCAGTGTAATCGCCAGTTTGATAGAGAAAATCTAAAGCATCATCTCCATCAGTACAACGATAAATTGGGTTGGAAATGGACGAGTTCCGCAGTATACGTCCAAGTGCTTCAAAATCCTCATCACTGTCTTCAATCACGAGTAATGGCTGAGTTAGATCACCTCCCATTTATTTTTTCACCTCAGTCTGGCAATGTGAAGTAGAAAGTGCTGAGGATTTTGAAGCACTTGGACGTATACTGCGGAACTCGTCCATTTCCAACCCAATTTATCGTTGTACTGATGGAG
>QQTW01003006.1_pt1 | contig 12393 bp, 16 predicted proteins | sample 1904831 | NCBI WGS metagenome assembly QQTW01 (sample SAMN09435610, study PRJNA476489) | Subsurface metagenome, whole genome shotgun sequencing project. | reverse complement strand
GTCTTGGGCGCAGCAAGCGGAGAGCAAGGGTCGTTCGAGCTTTGTTGGGCTTCTCGGCAGAGCTCGATGAGGTCCTGGTGTTCGCGATGAGTGCAGCTGAGGCCGTAGTAGTCGAAGGTGAGTTCCCAGCACATGGGGAAGCGGATTTTGCGGAGAGCAACGATAACGTAGCGTGTGTTGGGATTGATGGACGCTTATGAATGACGAGCGCGTGGCAAACTTCTATGATTGCTGGCCAGATGTGGTTTGTGTTGGTCGTTACGGCAAGAAAGAGCAGTTGATCGTGGAGAGCAAGCGTACGTGCAGCGTCGCTTCCTCTTTCGTCCCTCACCCAGCACCGCGCCTGCTGGCAGATACGACCATGACAGAACAATGCAAGCGGTCCATCTTCTCTGTCGTTACGCATGCCATGCGCTCCCTGAGCATTCGCGACATCGCCGGCACCTCAAGAACCAACGGCGCCTTGCTCAAGTGCAGTGCCGCGCCCTGGTGACATCTAACGGACTCTTTCATTTGCTGCGATTGCCACAAAACAGGCTTGGAACCTTTCTGCATCATCGCCTACTTTCTCTGCCCTGCTGGTGCCTTTTTTCTCGACTGTCGTGCGGAAAGAAACATCATCCGATTTGTCATCTCCGGATACCGCAACGTCCTCCGCCGGATAGCTTGTCCTGCCCGCCGCCGCCCTAAGTAGTACGGACAAATGCCCATCTTGAGGTTGTAGAGGAGCCCTATTGAACTTCCATATGCTATGGATTATGTTTCAACCCGCACCTCCATCAGGAGCAGTTCCCTGGGACTTGGATAGTACACAAGTGAGGACGGCTGCGAAATGTCCACTTCTGAGTTATCTAGTGTTTTGTCACATAGTGATAGGGTCTTGCAAGGCGCTCCTCATCCTCCCGATTTGTTCATCCGCGGCTCCGGCAGGGGAAATCGTATGTACCGCAATAGTTTTATCTCTCGATTTCGTGCCCTTGGTTATCTCCACGTCCGAATTTGGCACGTCCAGGATCTGATGAGTCTGAGCTTACCGCCTCTCCCATACACGTCTGCATACCCTCCGCGAACATACCTCTGCAATAAGCTCTCGCACTGCCTTGTTGGTCTCGCCTTCCTTGGCTTGGGCAGCCACGCATAACTCAATGATCTCAGCTGTGACTGCCGTGATGCCTTCCCGCTTGGAGCTTGCTCCCGGCTTCACATATCCTCAATAAAGCATACAGCCGAACTCAAACCTTCTATACGAACAGCCACGCCGCGGCCCCCACGGCCGTCACCAGGCTCACAAGCCATTGCACGCCGACATGTCCCGCCGCATCGGGTGCGTCGCCATGAATGCCAAGCGCCTCAGCCTGGAATCTGGGCAACAGTCAGCACACGGTCACTGCATAACAAAGCGTGAGTCGCTTACCCGAATGTGACATTCTGCGGCACGCTCTGGTTGTAGCACTGCCCATTGACGATATCCAAACCCCTCAGATCATCGGGCACGTTGAAGAACATGTACATCTGCTGGTTGAGGGTCTCGAATCCGCTCGTGTCGTATGGGAAATAATTGTCCGCCTCTGTCGCAGACGTGTTCCTCAATAAGATGCACTGCACCTGATTCGGCCGGTCGACCGCCAACTGTGGATACGCCTTCATAACGTCCGAGTTGCTCGTGTCCGCCACGAGGATGAATTTCCGCTGTGGGAAAGTATCGAAGATCTTGTTGAGGAGAAACGCCCGGATACTCAGCGTGGCACTGATGTCGGAGAAGTTCAGGGGCCGCGTGTCGAAGGAGCCGCCCGGGTAGGTCTTGAAGATGAAGTCCATGTACATGCGGGTGACCTGCTCGGGCGTCGTGGTGAGGTAGTGGAAGTGGAAGTCTGGGATGGTCTTGCTCCAGTTGGCGTAAATCTCGGGCATGTTCATCCATGCTGCAAAGGGGCGAGCAAAACTATTCAGGATCCCCTCTTCTGGATCGAAGATTTTTGTGACGCGGAGAATGTCGTCTACATCGGAGATGATGGTCAGGCCGGTTGGCGGGACAAGGTAGGCAGTCGCGTTTCCGGTGTCGGTGCCATTTGCGTACACGTTGAGGCGCTGAATATCGTTCGTAGCGTTGCCGGCCATGAGGAAACCGTTCGGACCGGAAGTGTTGGCAATGGGTAGGAAGACGTCAAAGTCGCCTTGATCAGTAGTCGGATAAGGCAGGGCCAGGTTCTGGCTTCCTCCACCTGGAGTTACGGCACCGCCGCCGCCAGGCTCTCCACTGCTTCCGGCCATTGCCGCGGGCTCCAAGTGCACTGTCACATTCTGATCTTCTTGCTGTATGACGAAGATTGAGGCAGTCATGTTACGAGCTTGGTCTTGCTGCGAAGGTGGCAGGCTTTCAATATCGACATCGATGAGGAAAACGTTGGCGAGGTCGTTCAATCTCTCTTGAGGGATGTTGGGCTGCTTGTAGACGTTGCCATGAAATCGGACATTCCAGCCCTGGTCCGTCCAGTTGCCGTATGGAGAAAGGTTGAGAACGTTGGTAGGGAGGGCGGCCACTTGCTCGTCGTCCAGGCCGAGCGAGCTTTGTACCGCATCGCCAGTCGGGAAGTCTTGGAAGAAGTTGGGGACTGCGTGGCGCTATCAGTCAAACGCTCTGACGAGTTCTATATGACGACCTCTCTTACTGCCGGAAGCTACGTATGATGGTATGTCCCCAAGCTGACTGAGCACAGAGTTGACGCCGCTGCCGAGGGAGTCGAAGAGGTCCCTTCGGTCCTTGTAGGTTCGCGTAGGATGTCGTTGGACGAGCGAAGGAGGGGTGGGCTCGGAGTGGGGTACAGCTACACGGTCCGCTATAGGGAAAAAAGGCGTAGGTGCAGGATTTGCGAGGGCTACAGCCGCGATCCCCGCGAGGAGCACGGCAAGCTGTGACATAGAAGTCGGCATAGTCGCTGGGTGCGCCAAGATGCCCAGATGCAGGGGACAGGAAATGCCCTCACCAACGCTTGTTTGTGTAACTATTGAGAGCTGATGGCAGTATGATCAGGTGTGCAACGGAAATGACAGATTGGAGAGAGGAGGGGGTAGGTGAACAAGCGTGACAGCAGGTTTATGAGTAGTCTTACACGTACGTGCAGAAGTACCTGCAGAGGTTAAGACCCCTGATTCCGGTAGCGCGGTAAGCAATCTGGAATCAGAGAACAGGGCAGACCCAGCGACTCTGAAACGTCATCCGCGCTCAAAGTCCCGCCGTCTCGGTAGCTCCCGCAGTCCACCGAAGCTTGGCGTATATGGCCTTGGCAACCTCCATCACCTTTACCTGCACCTACGGTGGAGCAAGGTGGTAGGTCGCGCGAAAGGTGGGTACTGAAGTATTCTCCAGTACGATACGATCGTCAGAAGCAAGCGTCGGCTGTCCAGTGTGTTTTGTGGTTACACACCTCCGGCCACCAACATCTCAACACATCAAAGCCTCATGCATTGCACGACTGCGCAACAACTGGGCAAGTGAGTATAAGGGTTTGTGAGGTATGCCACTCCTTTTGAGTATGTGGGAGTGCGATCGCGTCTACCGCATGTATTGGACGTAAAGAGTTAGTGGGCTGGGGGACGGCGAGGACAGATGGGTCGTTAATATCCGGAAGTGTAGCGCCGTGACAGCCCGCGAATGCACTTCACCACATCATTCGGGAAGACACAGGGTCTGGTGCGCTGTCACTCCGCATCCCCGCGCGTCTCCGGGTCGACGAAAGCAAGTGCCACGACGGGCCAAGTCATTCACATGCCACTGCGAGCCGCCGGGCCGTCGTCCGCTATCCTACTCCAGCTGGCGTAGAGGGTGTATATATCCACTACGTACCGCTGGAAGTAGCAATGCAGTCCGTGTTCATCGCCTCGAGAAACTCACCAGCAATACGCCAACCGCCAGCGAGATCAACGCGTGCCACCAGCCCTCAACATCCAGGCAAAAATGCCACCCGCCAGCCAAAAAGACTACGAATACCTCGCCGCCCGCGCATACTACGCCTCCCTCGGCCTCCGTCCCAACAGGCAGCCCGTAAAGATGATCCATTTCATCTCCAGCATCCACGAACCCCAGCACGACCACCCACTGCTCCAGTACCTCGACATCCCTGTCATCCTGGAGATGAACCTCATCTGTCTTGCAGTCTGCTCTCCCAAACTCGTCGTCCGCGGCCTCAACGGGCTACACGCGGAGGTCTTTAACGACTTTGCTTCCAAGCCCGAGTCTAAGGAGGCATGGACGGATGCCTGTCGGATCATCGAGAGCAGGCTGATGGATCTCGGGGCTGGGGGGAGGAAGCCTGGTCACGTGGCTGTCGTTGTGAGGTCCCGGTTGGGGAGGCACAGGAGTGTCGCGATGGTGCACTGGTTGGCGAGTGTCTTCAAGGAGAAGTACATTGTCCGGGAAGTCCACGAGATACTGGGAAGGCAGTTCTGGCGGGGGACAGGGTTTGAGGAGGGCGGTCTGAAGGGGCATGTGAGACGGTGGAGCACGTGAGGGGGTTTTGTTATGGAGATGTACGGTTGATCTTATCGAGATCTGTAGGATTCGGGTGCTTACTGGATGGTCCTGACTTACAAGGATTGCTTCTTCTGTTGCACAAGGGTTAGCTCCGCCCTGCACTTTGTAATCTATAATGTGTGTCACTTACTCTGTAAGCCTGAAACACCGCTTCTAAAGACACGTGCTCGATCTGCACAAAGCAATCCTCATCGGAGAATATCAGAAATCTATTGGGTATGCTTACAACATGTTACACGCTAAAGCTCATCATGCGGACTCTTGAGCGCCCCCTCAGGCCGTCCGCTGTCTTTCAACAGATTAACGCCCTTCTTCTTGCGCCACTTGTCCCACAGACCCCAAAACTCCTTTTCCATGCTCTTGTCCATCTGGTCCGGGAGCACGACCACGTACTCCACATGCAGTGCGCCAAACTCCAACTGCGATTCATCGTGGTTCCCTTGTTGCCACACTGGCATGCCCTCGCCGGAAACCACGTCCACCTGGTTTGGCTGAACTACCTGTCCCCTCTTCCTCCCTAAGTGCACAATATGCCCGTCCAGATGCGTGACGTTCCTCGACCAGTCGCCCATCCATGCTTCCCGGAGGCTGAGCACTTCTCTCCAGAACAGATCGTTCCCTCTTCTCCTGAAGAACGACCCATCCGTCCGCGCACTCTCCTCGGTTCCTAGGCTCGGCTCCTTCTCCACCAACTGAACAATGAGGTCCCCAGCGACCCAATCCGGGCTTTCGTCCGCCTCGTTCTCATACGTTATCCGGATATTGCGCGGCATGCCCCTCTCGATATTCAACTTGTGCGTCTCCGGCTCCCGAACCACGCGTGCCCCATTACACACCGGACACGCATGCCTGACCGTCTTCCCCTTCCCGCCACACGCATCGCAAAGCGACTGCACCTGCTGGAAGATTCCCGGCGCAAGCTGATGTTTCTGAATCCGCATCCCGCGGCCCCCACACGTCTTGCACGTATCGACGACCCCATCCTTACTCCCGCTCCCCTCGCACGCCGAGCAGATCGCCTGCTTCTCCACCGTGAACTCCAGTTCTCGCCCCGTGTAGAAATCTCTTAGCGGCACGGCGACCCGCACCTCCATGTTGTGGCCTCGCCGCTCCCCACCATGTCCGAAGTGCCCGGAGCCCCCGAAGAAGCGCGAGAAGAGGTCGAAGGGGTCGTGGTGCTGGCGGTGGCCGCCTTGCTTGTGCTGCGCGAGCCCGTCGTGCCCATATTGGTCGTAGATTTTGCGCGTTTCGGGCTCGATGAGGGCTTCGTAGGCTTCGGCTACCGCGACGAAGTTGTGGTGGGCTTGGTCGTCGTTTCTGGTGGGTGGGTCAGCTTAGAGGGAAGGAGTTGAGGGGATGAGGATGGTGGGGGAAGCGGATGGTGGCTTCCGTAGGAAGGGAAGACGCAGACTAGGGCGGTACATACGGATTCTTGTCTGGGTGGTATTTCTTGCTGAGTGTTCGGTAGGCTTTCTTGATCTCGCGGTCTGAGGCGCTTTTGTCTATTCCCAAGAGCTGGTGTGGCATTCGTCAGTAGGCGGCTCCTATTTGTATTTTCGCCGCCATGTCGTACCTTGTAGTAGTCCTCCGCGCAAAAGGCAAGCAGAGGGAGCAGAAAGCAGAACAGCAGCCCGGCGAGTAACATCTTGGAGGTTGATTGAGAGGGAAAGGAGCGGCAATGGCCCAGCGAGCGACGGTTGAGGATTTCTCAAGACCGAATGCTACATGAAGAGGGTCGCAACGTCACAATGGACAGCATGCCACGCAGAAAAGAAAGAAAGGGTATCACTGAGATCTAAGTCATGCAGGAGTTTACAACGCGGCTTCCTAGATTCGTGCTATCTGGCCTCACGGGGAAACTCCGGTCTAATAAAACACTATGCGAGGCAAGGAGATGCAGGGGTTATCACTCTGCAAATTCCCCAGACGTCAAATATCATTAGTTGGTGATGAGCTCTTCACGTGTTTTGCTAGGTCTAGCTATATAGGTATTGTCGAGAGGACACAAGTTTAGGGCTCGTTGTCAGGTATATCGCCTGCCAACGCCCTCGCTCCGTAGATGGATGTGTATCATGAGTTCTGGTTAAGCTAGATTGCTTGACTGCGAGGACATCTGGACGAGCGGGGAATATGTAAGAGCACAGTGGCCGTTTCCTTTTGACAAACCTTGGACCGAGGCCCAAGAGTTACCCATATAGTACGATTTCTTGGTAGTTGAAATAGATGGTCAACTCAGAGGCCTAGGGCAGCGGATATGGCACGAAATAGAAATACTCCTATCCTGAAGTCAACACCCAGCCGCCTTGGTCCTGTTCATTTGTATGCAGACGCAGGCGCGAAGGGTATCCAGACGTAAATCAGCTCACCAAAAGCCTCGCGCTAGCGCTTTCCAGCCTGTATCGTCTCACAACATTTACGTCCACCTCCCCGGGGAGTGCTGCTGTGCCGTGACTCGTGCCTCATAACCAACCGCCGCTTCTTCGCGCCGTATCCCTCATCCCCAAATCCAGAGACCCCCGATCAAGCCAATATTTGCCTCGAGAGAACAAACCCCCCAGCTCGCCTACGCTTTCTTCTTCTGCTTCGACGGGCCCTTCCCCGCGCCCCCTTCCGCGCCCCCACCCAGCCCAGCAAATTGCCATGCCTTAACCAGCACGCTCTGCGTCCGGTCCGCGTACTCCTCGTTCTGGACGTCCTTGACGCCTACCTTCATCCCGTCTTTGGTGAAGGAGACGTTCTTCTTTTCCATCTTTTTGACGCCGCGATCGGCCATCTCGTTTGCGAAGAGGAAGATCTGTGGCAAGGGGGGAGTGTGTTAGCGGGGTTTAGGAGAAGCAAAGGAAGGGGAAGGAAGAGTGCGCTACCTGATAGCCCACCCATGCGCCGAGCGCGAGGAAGGCGAAGAGGATTATGAGAGGGACGAGGTTGCCGAGGGTGCCCATATTTGCGAAATGCGCGAAGCCGCCGAATGTGGTCAGTGATTGGTGGTGAGGTCGTGTGGTGCGCGAATGGGTAAGACGTTCGATGGGCTGTAGGAATACCGTAGATGCAGAGGTGTCCAGAGAGATAAGCAGATGGTGGATAGATTACTAGGTAGGTATTTATTTGCGTCTGCAAAGCTTGAAACACGCACTGTCAGAAGTCGTGTGCAAAGATCAGGGACCACAAGCTCGTGCGGCGAGACCCTGTAGAGCATAGGGCTGAGATCTCCGATGACGCGTCCGCGTGGTTCGTGACGGAACGGCAAGCCGCGCCGCGCCGGCAGCTGGCCGGCTGTAGATCTGTTCAACATGGCGCGGAAGTCGTCTTGAAAGACGAACATGAACAGGAAACCCTTCATGTTAAGATTGTTGTGGGCATGGCAGAGAATTTAGAGCGTAACCTCGGTCGTTGTTCTATTCTACAATGCCTCGCTTCATACAAGGCTCTCGTGCCCCGTACATGCGTGGTTCACTCTCAGTGATAGAATCCCTATCCAAACACCTCTCGGGGACGTGGTATCTTACCCAAAACAAGTCTATCATCTCCCATGCGCCAGTCGCTATGCAAAAAGCCACACACCCAATGCCGCTGAAACACCGCAACGCTCGGTGGACTACAACAAGAAAGCAACGCTCGCTAACAACGACGCAATTACTATGCCCGCCGTGGCAGCCATATGGCATGATCCATTAGACGATTTGCTGGGCGCAGCTGCAGGTGCAGCGTTAGCATCCTCCAATGCCAACGCAGCCGAGGACGCAGGAGTGGATGCAGGGGCAGCCGTGAACAGGAAGCCACGATCGTCAAAAGACTTGGGCTTACTTGAAGCGCCGGCGGCCTCGACGATCAAGGTCGTGAAGCCCTTTTCGTCATACGCGGTGCGAGTCCTATATGCGCCAGCCGAGGCAGAGGCCGGCGATGAGACTGCTGGCCACAAGATAGAGAACGCGGGAAGGGATGTCGGCTGTGGGGATAAGTCAATATATGAAGCTTAGACGGGGAACATTGTGTATAATTCTACAGGGAGGTCTTACTCACAGACGCCGAACTTGGCGGGATCACTTTGCCGGTGTCTGAGACGGTCCAACCGGCGGGTAGCCCAGGGTAGTTGGTGTAGCTGGCAGCCACCGTTGACAACGTTGTCGCTTCCGGGACCCAGGGGTACACGGACGGCTTAACATAGGTCGAGGTATCTTCATGCGTACCGGACCAGGGGATCGGGTTGCCATTAGACGTGGAGGTAATCACTGGCGCAGCAGCCTCAACGTTGGAGGATCCGGCAGCGTTTACAGAGCCTCCGACTGCCACGATGGAACCCCAAGTGCCGCTGCTGTCGCCGTATTGATATTGCGTGCCAGTCGAGTAGTCGGCCACTGAAACGGCTTTGACGCGCATGGTGAAGGGGCCTGCCGAGTAGTCGGTAGGGCCGCGAGCCCACTCCACGGTTCCGGGCGAGTTCAGGTTGACGTCTCCACCCGCCCAAGCTCCGAATTTGACTTGCATCGGCGTTTGCGGATACTGGGGGCCTGCATCGCTTGCTTGCAGGACCCTGACAGTGACATCGTCAATCTGCCACACGATCTGACTAGCGGTCCAGACGATAGTGTACTTCTTGAAGCCGGTCTGGCTGCCTGAGACTGCGTGGAAAGCGCCGCGGTTGTAGGTGGTCGTCTGTCCCTTGCCGAAGTAGTTGGTTTGGACCTCAGCTGGAGCAGCCCCAAGCCATTCCCAGTCTATCTCGTCCAGGGAGTCGGACATCAGGACGAAGCTGCTGACGATGCCGGCTCCTGGTGCTGATTGGAGCCAGACGTCCACCTTGCCGAACATGATGTACCATTTCGATGTCACCTTCGGGGAGTCGCCGGCTTTTGCGACAACGAACGCGGCGCCATTGCTGTCGTAGGAGATTGTGCTGCCTTCTGCAGTGAAGCTGTCTGAGGCTCCGGAGCCGAAGTTGATGTTGACGGCCTTGCCGAGTGCTGTGTCCGCTGGACAGCCGCCCTGAGTGAGAGGATTGCAGTTGCTCCACGTCTGGGCTGCTGACGATGTGAATAGAGTTGTTGCGTATGTGAGTGATGTGATCGTGCGGGCTGATAGCCTCATTGTAAGAGTTGTTGAATTGGAGATCGTTTGATAGTAAGTCGGTCGACAGATTCGATGAAGGCAACCGCTCCGGTGAGTGGGACAGCTACGGGCGGGAAGATAGCGGGAGAGCGATGTTGATGAGTCTACTGTTCTTCAGAGCAAAGGATGAACGATGGCAATCGGGTAGATGCGTGGTGTAGTTGTGGAACGATGGGAGCACAGTTTTGTTTATCACAGCGAGACCCAGCCATCTGTGATTTAGAGGAAATAAGTCTACGTCAGCTTTTCGTTGACAGGCCAGTGACTGGCACACAGCTCTGGCAGGGACCAGCACCTGGAGGATGACTCGCGGGGCATGGATGAGGCATGCGCGCCGCTTGGTGGTAAAGTGCGATGGCTGGTCCTCGTCGACACGCAAGAGCGGGAAAGCAAGGTGGCTGTCAGATGTGGCTGGGGACGCTTGGGCCCCTTTGCCTGCCTGCCAAGGCTCCCGTTCGTGAAACGCCACACGCCACACGAACGCCGGTAGAACTTCGATAGAACACCACCACCGATGTCGGATGCGAAACTTCTCGTGATACATCAGCCCTACAGGAACACCGAAGGGCGTGGATCATAATCTAGGTAATAAACACTTGTTTGTAAAGCATCATTGATTTGGACGCTCTCTCAGAAGCTTGTCCAGTAGCATCATCTGGCAGAAAATACTTAACAAATCCCGATTTCCCTTCCCGGCCCCAGCGGCACCGTGCGCAGTACTCGACGATCTCTGTTCCCCGCATATCTTCCCCGGATAGCCCCTACGAGGTTCAGTGCCCGCATACGAATACTCCCCGGCTTCGATGCTTCCGTCCTTTCGGATTAAACCTGAATTAGGGCCAATCATGCACGCTCCTCCCACGCCTCGAGAGTACTTTGAAATCCTCTGTCTTGGGCACGGAACGAGCAGGCCGGACGATGGGCCCCTTGAACGGCGGAAGGGACTGTGAGCATACACCCAGAGGACGTAAAAAGACAAGTAGAGTTTGCATGCGGCAGCCATTATATGCTCTCGATCGAAGCTACGAGTACTGTAACTGGCGACGGGCAACTCACCGAGCCGCTAAGCTCATGCTCTCTCCGCCCGAAACCTCTTCAGCATCTCCCACTCCTCCTCCGTTCTCGCCATCCTCTCCTCCTCCCCAACCGTCATCTTCTCATGCTTCCATCTTTTCCCACCAGTCCCATAGTCCGTAGAAGCCTGCCCACTCCCACTCAACCTCCACCGGTAGATGGTCAAACCCTCGAGCCCAACAGGCCCTCGCGCATGAATTTTGTTAGTACTAATACCCACCTCGGTGCCAAACCCAAACCGCTGCCCATCAGCCATCCTGGTGCTGGTGTTCCAAAAGACGCAGGCGCTGTCAACGCCTTCTTGGAAGCGCTCCGCGATCTCCTTTGAGGCGGTCAGAATGGCATCTGTGTGGTGGGAGGAATACTCGTTTATGTGCGCGATGGCGAGATCGGCCGAGGTCTCTGGGCTTCCTGTTTTGGGGACGGTCTTGATGGCCAAGACGAGGTCGAGAAACTCGGTCTTGAAGTCGTCTTCCGTGGCGTCTTGGAGGATGGCGGCTTGGTGCTTGTCCAGGGCTGATGATAGCCTGCCTTTGCTTTGGGCGTCGCAGCGGAGAGAGACGCCTTTTGAGAGGAGGGCTGCGGCAACTGGGGCCAAGACGGTTGTAAGAGCGTCTTCATCAACTAGGAGGGTTTCGATGCTGTTGCAAGCTGCGGGATAGCTGGTCTTTGCATCGACTAGGAGTTTTGTCGCCATATCTATGGGACAGTCTGCTCGGAGATAGATGGTGCAGAGGCCATCGGCGTGGCCGAGAACCGGGATAGTGGTACTTTGCTTGACTTTGCGGACGAGCTCATTGCCGCCTCGGGGAATGACGAGGTCGATGTACTGGTCGAGCTGTAGAAGCGGTTCTATCGCGTCTCTGGTGGTTACGAGCTGCAGGCAGTCGTTCGGCACCTCGGTTGATGCCAGTGCCTTAGATATCACTGTCGAGATGGCTTTGAACGATTCTGTCGACTCTTTGCCGCCTTTCAGAATCGCTGCATTGGCTGACTTGATTGCGAGCGAGGCGATGTTTGCGATTACCTCAGGGCGAGCTTCGAAGATGATCAGGAGAACGCCGATCGGGGAGGATTTTCGCTCAAGAATTAGGCCGTCGTCAAGCAACGTGCGTACGTCGACCTTGCCAACTGTAGCTTGTCAGGATCAAACCCTACATTTACAGACGGTATTACGGGTACGCCTCAGGGGAGGAAGAGAGTGGTACTGACATACTTGGATCTTCGAGGTTTACCACATCCAGTATACCCTGCAGCATGTCCTCGAACTTGCCCTTCCTCGTAAGGTCAAGTCTTTTGACAAGGCTCTGACTCAGCCGGCCGCCTTCAGCTGCTTTACTTGCCGCTGCAAGGTCTCTCTCGTTTGCAGCGAGGATCTCGTCCTTTGCGTCTGAAAGAGCCGCGTGGACAGCTTTTAGTGCCTCATTGCGGGCTCGTGCTGGAAGGACAGCAAGCTTGCGCGATGAGAGTCTTGCGGCTCGCGCAGCCTCGTACGGGGTCGCGTTGGTTAAAGACATTGTATCTTCCTGAACACACTAAAAGGTAGAGGAGTAATTATGCCACAGACTTGAGCCGGGAGCGAGCAGGTCAGCCTCGAGATTTGTTAAGTATTTTCTGCCAGATGATGCTACTGGACAAGCTTCTGAGAGAGCGTCCAAATCAATGATGCTTTACAAACAAGT
>QQTW01003005.1_pt1 | contig 12394 bp, 9 predicted proteins | sample 1904831 | NCBI WGS metagenome assembly QQTW01 (sample SAMN09435610, study PRJNA476489) | Subsurface metagenome, whole genome shotgun sequencing project. | reverse complement strand
CCTCCTTTAAACTTTTCGACGTCCACGAGGAGCTCTTCTGCAAGGTATCTCCATATGTCGTCAACGCACTCAGCGCGGTAGCTCAGGAGAGAGAGCGCGATCGTGTCTACCATGTGAGACACCACCTCCAGAAGTGCCTGCTGCTCCATCAGAGACAGCCAAAACCGGTGGTACGTAACAACAAGACGCGAGATTCATTTTCTGAAAACAAATTGACGTTCCCCAAAGGAATTGTTGGCAGCTCATGGATTGCTTCAGAAGCTAGAGGGCCTTGGAAAGCTGCAGTTTCCAGAAAACATCAGAGCAACAAGTATCCACAAGGTCTTGAAGGCAGCTTTAAAGTCAACATCTGTGCCTTCATTCGACCAGTGGCAGCTTAAGAAGCGAATCCACTTGATCCTCACCGACTACCAAAATTGTCTCAAAGTTTTCGACGAGGAGAAAGAAGCTGCTGCTGCCGAGCGCGAGCAATTGGAGGGGGAAGAGCCCAAGGAGTCGAGGAATACTCTCGAACTTCCGAACACCTCACCTGAGACCTTCAGACACTTCGTCGACTGGCTGTATAGTCTCAAGCCGGGAATGATCAAGGCAACTGACGGCGGTGCATCCCTTCCCCGTACACCTGTAGAGCTGGTCCAGCTGTACACACTTGCCGGAACCCTTCAAATCACCACCTTGCAGAACCTCATCGTCGACACTCTGCGCTCGATCTCACCAGCCACGGGGACATTCGAGCAAATCGTTCCATTCGTCGCAGCGAATCACAACCAGGAGTCCAAGCTCTTCAAGCTCGTCGTGAGGTTGTATGCACAGCGTACATCAGCTGCCGAGGTGAGGGAAGCAGCGTCCAACTGGATGGAGAAGCAGTTCCTCGTGGAGCTCACCGCCCTCCTTTTAAATGATCGGATGGGGCCGCCTCCACCGAAGAGGGCAAAGGCTGTCGTGAACCAGTGCGAGTTTCATGTCCACGACAAGGACAACCCTCGATGCAAGTAACCAGACTAAAACTATGCGAGGTTGTACTTTTAAGAGGTGGATGTCGTTTACCAAGGGGATGTTGTCGGAAATTGGCGCCGGATATCGGGTTTACAGTGACGCCGGTTCGGATATCAGCAGCCCTCAAACTTACGCGTTACCTATTTCGGTCTACACAGGTAGAGTACACAGAGTTGCCGCCTTGCACTGTACTCACTTTACCTTCGAGTCGCTCGAGTTATCTTCCCAATTTCGCGGACTTCTTTTCCTTATAATCCCTTATGTGCTGATTTACAGCTATTGATCTGGGTATACCAGGATCGCACAGGACCCGACACTCGCACACGGTGTCTCTCAGCGATGTTCGTTAGCAGCAGGGTTAGCATAATGGTTCAGATTATGGATTGCAATGCTGTGGCTATAGCTTGCGCGTGTTTGTCCTGCAATGTCCAGATCGCCACTAAACTCCTCCTAAGCTTCCCATGCAAAGCTTACACGAGAGTCCAAGAATATTTACAAGGAAATCAAAATATAAGAGCCTAAAGCGGAGAGGCAAAAGAAGTGTAGCGCCAGCCACCTGAACTCAGTGTACATCGTGTATACAAACTCTTTTGTGCAACTCTGCGCCTTTGCAAAGAATCAGATGAAAGAGCAGAGCCCGCTCTTTCGGGCATCCAACCACGCACACGGTCTAGTAGAGGACAATCCAAAGCATAGTCGTGACTCGTCACCATCCTAGGGTTTCTCCGATCACCTCTACTGAACAACCCTGTTTGCACTCTGCGTGCCATGATCGAATCGTCCTGTTCTCATGAATACCTCCTCGGCATACCTTGACCTGCCATAACCTGCGGACCATTTTGCATGGCCATTCCATACGGATTCGCATGATGAGAGAAGTCACCGGCAATACTGTTCATGGTTAAACCACTGATTCCTTGGGCCTGTGAGACCGGGCAATCCTTGTGCGCTAACAAGAGAGTCTTGAGATTGACGATCTCTTCGCGCAACTGAGAAACTTGTGCAGTCAAGGCATCGTTCTCGCTGCTGAATATCTCCACTTTGGCTTGCAGGTTGGCTAGCCATTGCTTCTTCCTCTGCCTGCATTTCAATGCGGCAACTCTTCCCAAGTGGTCAGCAGATGCTCGAAGGACAGAAAAACGCTAGACCAAGCGTACCTATTCCGTTCGAGGAAGTTCTTCCTCTTCTCCTCGTCTGTCATTTTCTTCCCATTCTCATGATATAGCTCCTCTTTCACATTCATCTCCTCATCGGATTCCATTCCTTCCATACTCGTATCCATAAGGGCATTGTTGTTGTTCGCCTTAGCCTTCTTCGCAACCGGGCCTTTGGAGGAACTATCGTCCGCTTTTCTTCGTCCGTTGACAGCCTGACCACCTTTCCCTGCGGGACCTTTCTTGCCTCTTCCTCTGGTGTTGGTCTTCGCCTGATCATTGCCACTATCAGTCATATCACCACTCATTTCACTGATCCCGCGCGCCGAGCCAGAGATGCTTCCGCCTAACGATGCGTTTCTGCCAGCTCGCTTCGTTGTCTTTGGTGATGGCTCCTGGGAACCAACTGGCGCAACACCATGATTTGGGTTGGGTTGTGCGGGCATAGCGAACTGATTGTTGGATTGGGATCCATCTCGAGCCTGGGCCAAGAGGAAGAGGCCGTTGGCAGCATCGTTTGCGTCATGTTGACCAAAAGGATCTGGTTGCGCTTGCTGTGACTGTGGTTTATTTTCCATCTTCGCGATATGAGCTGTCTGCTCTGATGGCTGGGACACCGGATGATGGATTTTGCTAAACTGCTCGGACTTCCTTGCGGCGGCAGCGTTGAGAGCGGTGCGATGGAAGTCCAACGTGTTTGGGGTAGCACCACCGCTGGCGAGGTGCTGAAACAATGCTTGAGAATTAGGACTCGGCGCAGGGAACATAGACCCACCACCGCCGGGCGTCAAACCAGTCCGCAGTGAAGACTCGTTGGGCGTTGGAAAGCCGCCGCGCAGGTGACCGTCAAAGTAATCACTAGAGCCGGTGGGCCCAGTCAGCATAGCAGGACTGAGGGGTCCCGACCTCAACGAATTCGACCAATTGTATCCACTCGAACTAGTACCCCCTGGTAGAAGAGATGCAGGCGAGGTTAGCGCAGCGACTGATGGAAGTAAAGATTTGCCGGGGGTTTCAGACGAAGGATTGCCAAATGATTGTTCGAATGGATTAGGCTCGAGGGAGAAGTGGCTGCTATTATGGACCGATGAAAAATAATCTGGTGTGTCTGCGGGGTTCTGCTGAGTCGGTGCAGGTCGTGGCGGTGGAGCAAGAGGCAAGGTGGTTTCAGCATTGGAAGTGGCTTTGAAATCTTTGGTTTCGACCTGATCGGGTGGTTGCTTTACATTTGATGGAGGATCTGATTGATTGACGAATAGATGTTAGCCTCAATATCTCGACTTTTGAGATATAGCACCGTGCAAGAAGAGGCAGTCGAAGTTTACCTGATCGCGGTGGTGTCTTCAAGTCTCTGCTTGGCTGCCGAGGCGAGTCCTTCTTCGAATTATCTTTGTCGACGATGGAAGTCAGCGACATTGTGATTCAGACGCGACAGCGATCTCTACGGAGCAGGCCATGAAGGACAGCGAAATCATTGCGATGATAGACAGTCGCCATGCTTGCGCCGTGAGGATATGATGACCGGGATCATGGATGGATGGCGATGAGGTAGTATCGAAGGATGAGAGAACTAACCTTCAGACTGTGCAATAATCTTCCTCTTACTGTCCATCGGCGAACTGGTTCTCGAGCCAGGGCGTGGCATGTGTGGGGAGTTCCTTTGCGCAACTGCAGCGGACATGTCTCGATGACGAAATCTGAGGGTTCACCCGGCGATTCGGCGTCGTAATCTGCCCAATGATAAGGCGATGCCAATAAAGGAGGGATAGAACCCGTGACCGGACCTGCCTTTGAAAGACAAAATAAGGAGAGCCGCAGCAGATGGTCTGGGGGGTTAGGTAAGGTAAGAGGGGGGCGCGCGCAGAGAGTCGGGCCTGTGAGTCCAATCCTTCTGTGGTGGCTACGTACCGATGATGTAGTTGCGATGCTGATCAGAGACGAAACTCTTGCGAAATTTGGGGAATTTGGATGGTAAGGTAAGGTAAGAAACTCGCTTGGATCAAGAATATGATGTGTAAGCCGCCCGCTAAGCACCTCGATTTAAAATGATGACCGAAGTCGACTCTTCTTGGCTTTTAATGAGATGCCTAATCCCGAGGATGAAGATGATGGTATACCACTTGTCGCTGCTCGACTCGAGTCGCCTAAGAGAAAAGAAAGGACGATTTCTCAGCAGGAGAAATGGAGATCCGTACGACGCGACGAGGTCGGGATTCAGTTACAATCGGTCGGCGTTCCTCGAATGAGACTAGAAGACTCGGTGGCGAGAGCGGTGGAAAGTGGCCTACCGCATGCAATCAATAATAATGATCCCACAAGAGCAAGATTCCCCAACAGAAGAGTGCCAGGTGGTGATGTCCAAGGGCAGTGACTGTAAAATTAAAGCCACTCCGGAGACGTCTCGTTGACGCCGCTCCACTCTCTCAATCTGATGCCAAATTCAATCCTGGTGGTGACGTAATCTCAGGCTTCTCCCCAAGCCGCGCAGAAGGACAATGGGGCTTGGTGTGGCACAAATGGACAGTCGATGCAGAGAAAGGTAATCAAAGAAGATCCGATAAGGGCTTCTGCATTCAAGCCCTGCTAACAGTTCGGTGTGGGCAACGAGCGTGACGTTGATTGTAGCTCCCTGACGTACTGTGGAAATGTGCAGGATGAGATCATATCTATACTATAATTTATGAATTCCAGAACCCGTGCACCGCTGTGCCCGAATTTGTGTTGTATGACAGAATATAAGCCAACGCTGCGTACATCTGATACTGATTCATTTTGAGATTTACGCGTGCTGCGAATATTTCGGCATTATCTTTTCAAGTAGGATATAACCCGTCTTAAGAAGTTCTTGATTGGGTAGTGCAAGTCTGACGTTCTCCCTGATGGTCGAACTGATCTGAGAATCCCCGAACCAGCGTGTATCCTTGACACAATCACCTTTCCGGTTAATGCAAGTCGCTGCCTCTCCTATCTTCGCACATCAAGAATATCCGCCTCTCCAATCTAGAGGTACTTGCACATTGATATGCCGCAACAGTCAAACGCAGAATCTTTTGAACTCTAGTGATATCCCAGTTGGTGTGTACTGGTTGGGTTCAATACACTCCACTAGCGCAAAATATCTGATGGAGAATGTTCTATTGTTGAGGATTGAGTATCTCTTTGATGCCGAATGCTTGGAAGTGTAGCGTTCCATCGAGATCTATCATAGGGCTTGACCTCTATTCTTGCAGCAGATGCTGATACTATGTCCGAAGATTTCCAGCTGTGAGACACCAGCTTGTTAAAAGAGGAAAACATAACAGGGACGGTGAAGATGAACAGTTTATTACTCTATGATTATGAGAAGAGTGCTTGAGAGCTTGTCTATTGAGCAAGGGCGACAACTTGCATTGACAGGGTCCAAAGCCTTTGGCTGAGCAGTCACAACGACGTTCGATGACAGTTTTCAGAAACTCTTCATTCGGCCAAGCGCAACGACGTTCAACAACAGATTTCAGAAGTCTTCATTGGGCCAAGCGTAACGACGTTTGACGATGGATTCAGAAGTCCTCGTTGGTTCAGGGGTAGCGACGTTCAATGATTGATTTCAGAAGTCTTCATTGGTTCAAGGCTAACGACGTTCAACAACAGATATCAAAACCCTTTTGGCAAGCTTTAGGGCTAACAACCTAGTCAAGCGCCCAGCTAAGGGGTTTTGCGCCTTGAATGGAATGAAGTTCAATGATATACTTCCAAAGCCATTCATTGGTCCAGGGTAACGATGTTCAATGATGGACTTCAGAAATCATCTATCCATTTTGGGGTAACGACGTTCAACGATGTACTCCAGAAAACCTCCATCTACTTTGGGGTAACGACGTTCAACGATAGACTTCAGAAGTCTTTCCATTGGTCCAGGGGTAACGACGTTCGATGAGAGTCCTCAAAACCGGTGTTTGGCAAGCTTTAGGGTTTACAACCGCTGTTAAACATCTACCCCTGGCTACTACTGAATGGCCACAAGGCATCGTTCAGCTTCCTCAGTAAGTGTTCTTTCTGCTAGCGTCGAAATACTCTTGTTGAACGTCTAACCCCTGATCATCAACCAGCATTCATTCTGCCAGTGGTCTAACGACCATTGTTGAACGTCTGCCGCTAGAGGCTTGGCACGGAAGTCTCCAGCTGCTCAAAGGGGCTGTTCATCACTGTCCAACGTCTATCCCCGAAGTCTTGGCATGGAATCCTTCATCTTCTTGTCATGGCAGTGGTTGTGGATCATCGTCAAACGTCGAGCCCTGACAACCAACAAGTGTTTGTTTTGACAGCGGCTAACGGTCTTCATCGGACGTCTATCCTAGAGTCTTGGCATCATATTCTCCAAATCCTCCTAGGGAAACTTCACGGTCATCGTCCAACGTCTATACTAGCGTCTTGGCACAATGTTCTCCATCTCCTCATATGCACAAGTGATGGCCGACGTCGAACGTCTATACGCTAGCTACTTTCATGTACAATCAAGACACTATTCAGTCTCCTCTGAACTCTCTCTGAGAGCCGCATCGTATCCGGAACTAACTGCATGTGTCCTGCAGATATTCACACGGGCTTCACTCGCGAAACTCTTCTCAAGACGCAAGCCGGGTAGACCATGTTGCGTATTTAGCACATCGGCCCAGAAGAGATAGGAGAGGCTCTAATACACTTCTAAGAGCGGATCAGCTATCGCTGCCAACATAAGCTTTGTGATCCCTTCTCAATGGGCAACCCACCTGGAGAGTTATGGGGCATATGGTATATGCCTACCATGCGGTAGCTGAAAGAGAAAAGCGGCGAACGGCTCGCCCTCTTGGATTGTCCCCAATTGCCCTTCTGCATAGAATTGTGCATCCAACCGAGAAGGGGCTACGCGTCCTTGAAAGCAACCCTCAACGTCAAGGCGCGCCCACCATCAAAGTGGCTTGATATTTCAAAACCACCACCAGCAGCCTCACAAAAGGGCACGCACCGCCCTCATCAATACGATTTCGATCTCCATTACTGCCCAAACGAACGCAGCTCACACCGGCCAACTAAGCATGAAGTCCATACCAACGCCCATATTCGTAGCTACATCCGTCCTGGTACCCTCCTCACTTCTCCAAATGCTCAATAGAACCTTGTAGATGCACCCTACCTACCACGCCATCATTCGACTGACGCAATACGCAGTCACAACACACTCGCCCTGGCGTCGGCCGCATGAGGCTGAAGGGATTACCAAGAAAATTGTCCGTTCGGAACGTTTTCCGGCCAGGCAAGGCTTTCGGACGAACCGGAGAGTAAACAGCGATGTAGAAAAAACAATTCTTGTCCTTCTTTCTTTTTTTTCCTTCGGTCTTTACCCTTTCTCCGTACGTCCACTCGTTTGAATGGTCTTTCTTCCGATTGGCCTGTTAGCGTTCGGCATTTGACGCTGTTTCCTCATTCCGTGCCTGTGGCTTACGTGCCTGAATGCCCTGTACCACGCTCGGTACCAGTGACCGGGTAACGGGGCGTTCGTGATCGGACTACGATGAGATGAGATGGGTCCGAGCTGGGAAGGAAGGCTAAGAAGGGGTTCGGGTGGCTTATGATTAAGCGAAGGTGGGCTAGGGCTAGATACGTGAAGCTCAAAACTGGAAAGAGTTTTAGGAACTACCGTTGTTTTAGAATTTGTGGAATGCTATCTAGATTTCTACATCAAATGGTAATGGTGTGCAAGATTCTCGGTACGTATCATTATATATAGAAGATGCAAAACGGCAAAAGTCTTCTATCAGTCCCAATCATCTCAGGCAATATCCCTGATTCCCCCAGCTCCCCAAATAGAAAACCAGCGTCCGTGCCTCTGGACGAACGTAGAAGAGCAATATCCAATCAAAGCCACAATTCCCATCCTAACTCATTCTGCCTTATTCCGAAAAGCGAGTGGTCAATGCCCGAACCCTTCAGCTTCAGCCAATGAATTTGCGCGCAAGGCGCTCCGTATCCCCAATCAATGCTCACAACGGCAACTCCCCGCCCCAATCACCGGCTTTTTGCCCTGTGCCTCTTCACCCCGCGCTTCACCAAAGTATCCAGGCATGTACTTCAACAAACGCGCCCCGTCTGTCGTTCACCGACTCCTTCGGTTGCCAGCGTCGGATGGTGACCAGCGTCTTCGATCTCTCTGCGTCACAGGCACGGGCTGGTTGATATAGGCCTGTTCGGAGTCGTTGCTGCTGCTGCTGCTGCTCATGCGCTGCGCGGCTTGTTCTTCGTATTGGCGAGAGAGGTTCTGTAGATCTTCGATTTGGTTCTGTGTGGGGGTTGTTAGTTTGGATTGGAGATCAAGCACAAGGGTATGCTGCGACTGTATGGATCATTGGGTGGGAGACGAGGGATGGGGCCGAGTCTGAGCTGGGGGGCCGAAAGCCTACCTTTGTCAATGGCTGACCTGGCGCTGTTACTAGGTAACCTTCACGGCCCTGAAGTTGGGTTTGCGGTTAGCAAGTGCCGTGGATCGTGGGGAGAGACGGACGTCGTGGGGAAAGATGGACGTCGTGGGGGAAGAAAAAATGCTTACTTGGTACGAGTACGGTCTGACGGAAGCATAAGGTCCCAGGTAGTATTGCAGGTTGCTAAACATAACTTGCCGCGAGATACCAAAGCCCGGGACAAAATACTCTTGCGAGGACGACATGGTATTCACTTTCTTCCAAACAGAGCACGATGCTATGACAATACCGCAAGCAAGAGACTCAATTGAGCGGAACGAAACCCCGGATTGAGTTGGAGCAAGTGTGGGGATGGAAAATCGCAGGATGGGATTTGACGCTCTGGAAATAGCAATGGACAGAATTCCTTCCGCGATCCTCAGCTCAGGGGGTTCAATCGCTCGTTGCAAAGGGTAACGGAGCGTGGGATGTTGGATGTGCTTTGCGAATTGCTACCGTGTGCCGGCCGGTAATAATGTAAGGATATCTCTTTTGGAGGTAATGCTGCCGCATAATGGTCGAGGAGGGGGGTGTTTTCTCTGTTTATTTAGCTTTGATGGTCTGTATCTAAGTTGCATGACTTGTCAAAAGAGTCCGTGTCCGATGGCTTATTGGCCTCGTCCGAGTTTGTTGAGACTCCCATCCGACGGGATTGCCTTGTTGTCGTCTAGTGTGTGGTCGCCTTGCCTCGACAAAATAATGAGGCGAACGATAGCTGCAGTTTCCCCAAAGTTTTCTGCCTGTGAGACAGAACGGAATGATGTATACCCAAAACGATGACTGGCGCCCGGTTAGTGTGAACAAGTCAGATTGTGGCCTGTGTTCCTTACCTATAATGATGGGAGATGCACCTTTAGTTTTACTTTGTTTGGTCGTAAGCGGCCGTATGTTGGTGATGGTGATCAGGTATTGCTAAGCTAAGGTACTGAGCATCGAATGCCCTGGACTAGCGTCGCCTGTACCTGGGTTTTGCTCATTGCATTGGGCTGAAGTCCAGGGGATCTCCACTGGTTGCCTAGGTAGTGCTATGGTCTCTGCAATGTAAACAACCGACCGAAATCGTTTGCTAGTCCAAATTCTTTGTTCCTGAACAGCAAGGCTGTCATAGTGGTCATGGCACACAGGCTACTTGCTCTCACAAAAACATAAAGGCAAGATCGTCCCTTCATCCCACGGAATTTAGACCGTTTGATGTGTTGATCTGCAAGGAATTAATCCCTTTCAGTGCTCAAGAAAGCCTTCATCTCAAGAACAAACCTACTACACGAGGAATCGTGTTCCTACGCTACATGGATGAAGATCATGAGACCTTGAGTGTTTCCCCCTCAGAATGAGTGTTTACCGAAAAGCATCACAAAGGGCAGACGCGTTCTATGACGTACGCCAATGGGAAGTATCACGGTGGCTAAGAGATCAGCAATGAGCTGCAGTAGGTTCAGCAATGGTCTGGATGATCCAGAAACCTGGTGAGGCGGACACTTCGCGAGTACGCACAGTCGATCATTCGATTCGAGATCCAATCTTGTACGGAGACTCCTCAAAGGTGTGATGCCTAGCAACGGCTGGCTTGTACTGGCGCGCGATCTGACAGCCCTGGTCCCTTCGGACTGCAGCCTGTTTCCCAAAAGCGCTCTCGTTTGCAGATCCCCGACGTACATAGCTTCCGACTCAGTCTTCCATTCCTGTGCTGATTCAGGATCGTGTACCAACCCAGCACCCGGTGTTAATCTCTCAGCTATGTCGCCAATATGAACAAAAGGGGGCGCAAGCCCAGCTCGGTAGCCGGCATAAGAAGCAACCGCGACGGTCAAAGGTCGGAGATTGAAGGTGCGGTGTCCTGCGAAAGCGTCAGCACGTTCCCTGTTCGGGCATAGCCAACAAAGTGGCTCAGGAGACACAAGCAGAAACGACATCCAGTAACAACCCAGCACTGTACAGGTCGGTGACTAAGCTCTTGGAAAGAGTGGTGTGACCCGCGGATCAGTACTGTTTTGTTGTTAGTTCAGCTAGGGCATCAGCATCTGACACGCCTTACTCAGGGCTTCGTAGAAGCCTCACCAAATGAATGAATGCCCGAACCATGAGGAGCACAGAGAAGGTGATCAAACCACCTGCCGCCCGGTGATGGCCAGAGTGCATGGGGGTCATTGTTCAGGAGTCTTGGCAGCCCCTACCGGAACTCAGGTCGAGATGCGCTGCTCCTGCTCAGATGCTGTCGCCAGATTCGTAATAGAGCCTTGGGAGAGAGGCCCTGAAGCTGAGAAGGTTGGGCGCAATGGTAGGGATCGGGTCTCCACTGGAGAGCAAGCATTAAGGGTAAAGGCTCAAGGTTTAGCATCAAGTCGTCAGCTTCATTTGGTCGATCAGCAGCAACATCAGACCCGAAGACCTGCGTGAAGGTGCCCGACGCTCTATTCATTATCATAAGGTTTTCTATAGGCATCGCAGGAGCCCTACAGGCTTGCCCTGCTTACTCCGGTGGGACGTAAGGATGTACAAGCATCTCGCTGAACCTAGAAGACGTCATCATGTCAGCCTTTCGTTTGTTCAAGCTGGACGGGTCCTCTCAAGGAGCCCTCTCGACTTACTTCTCCAACCTCTCCTTGCCCCTGACCTCCTCTACCAGCAATGGCATCTTCACCACATTGAATTCATCGTACAACTCCTCAATCTGATCCAAATACTTCTTCTGCATCTTCCGCCTAGCATTACACTGTTCGCATGGGTTGTCCTTCTTTGGGTAAATGAGCTGGTTCACGACGATGCAGTGCGTGTCTATGTGATATGACGACAGCTCCTGAATCATGCGCTCGGTTTCGTAAAGAGAAAGAAACTCAGGGATACAAACGCACACGAAGGTCGTCATATCCGCATCTTTGAACTGCGTGTTGACCTCTCCGATAGTCTCACGCAAGGATTCCATCTTCTGTAGGACATCGTCTAGATTCTGATTTCCTGGCAGACCTCCTCTGGCACCAATAACTGAGTTGAGCATGGGTCCAAACTGGGTCGATAGTTGGGAAAGCTTCGCCAGGGCCTTTTCCAGAACGGTGGGAAACTGCAGGAAACGAAGGGTGTGACCCGTGGGTGCTGTGTCGAAGATGATGGTTTCGTATGACAGAGACTTGACCTGCTTCAGAACTTCGGCAAAGGACATGGCTTCGTCGACACCAGGAATCTGTACCTGCATTAGCTTGGACGCATCGTTTCCGGTCTTCAGGTATATCCTACACTGAACGCCAGATCCTGCATCATAGTTCCCATCCCTCCCATCCCAGCCATAGCCTCCTCCGCGCCCTCTCCACCCGCGTCGAGCAATTCCTGTATACTCCCATTCGGATCGATCTCCATAGCACTCAAGTTGGTGTACCCTTCGATCAATCGTGCTTCCTTGCCGAACTTTTGACTGAAGGCGTCGCTGAGGTTGTGCGCCGGGTCCGTAGAGATGAGCAGGACGGATCTGCGCACCTTGGCCAGTTGGATTGCTAGAGAGCAGGAGGTGGTGGTTTTGCCAACACCACCTTTTCCGCCGACGAAGATCCAGCGGAGGGTCTTCTGGTCGAGGATTGTCTGGAGGCTGGGCTCGAGTAGGTCATCGTCTGCGTTGACTATTGCTGTAGACATATTCGTCGTTGGATGCAATACTGTGTCCTATGTTCAATGCTCCGGCAGCTTGTTCAAAGCAGACTTTCTCTCTGAGATAGTCTTGTTTTGATACTCTTTTGTTTATGCAATCAGCTCTATTGGCTTTTTTTTTACCCTAATTTCCTT
>QQTW01003004.1_pt1 | contig 12394 bp, 21 predicted proteins | sample 1904831 | NCBI WGS metagenome assembly QQTW01 (sample SAMN09435610, study PRJNA476489) | Subsurface metagenome, whole genome shotgun sequencing project. | reverse complement strand
ATTACCGTAGGCAGAAGCGACTTTTTCGTCGAAAACAATAGCTGATGGTTGATTTTTCACGGGTGGAAGTCAATAAGAGAGTAGGTTGAGTCGGCTAGAGCCAACAATCAAAACACATCTAAGTAGTTCTTTGCTTTAACCTAGACTTCACACCTCAACGTTCGCTACAAACTTCTTGCCCAGTTTGTCAAAAACTTGCCCCTATATTTCGATACACTTTCGGGGTGACTTTAGTAAATCGACGAAACGTAGCCCCAAAGTGACTTTGACTTGCAAATCCAAGCTGGTAACTAATATCTGCAATTTGTAATTGCGTTAGGGTTAAAAGTTTTTTAGCTTGCTCAACTCGTTGCATGAGCAAATACTGGTGAGGGGAAATACCTGTAGACTCTTTGAATGCCCGTGCAAAACGGTACTGACTCATTTGAACATTATCCGCAAGTTCGCTCAACGTGATATCTTGTTCCAATCGAGCGTAGATGTAATCTATTGTCTGCTGGAGCGATTGTGCTGAAAGTTTAGAAGTCGCATCGGCGATCGCAACTCGACTTGTACAATAGTGTCTAACGAGGTGGGTTGCCAGTACCTGAATGACCGATTCAACATACAGAAGCCTTGGAGAATGCTGAAGTTCTCTGTGTAAATCGATCCCAAGTTGCCCAATTAAAGGATCTCGTGCTGTCCACTGTTCAATAATTTCAACATTCTTACCTGTCAATTCCTCAGCAATTTGCTCGATAAATACGGGTTCAAAATCAATGCTTATCATCTCCTGCTTGTTTTCCAGCACGACTTCATGGGGCAAGTTCGCAGGTAAGACGCAAATATGACCAAAGCGAACGTGCTTCTGTTTACGTTGACCTGCTGAAGTTTGCCAGAAAGCCTGAAATGATGCTTTTTCTAGGGGGATAGAGATTTTAATTTGAGGAACGCTATGTTCAGGAAAATGATTTGGGTTACTAGATGCGTAAAAAATGCTACCGTCATTTAATTGCAACGTGCGCTTGAAGATTAGCGGCAAAGGGTGTTCTCTAAGAGGTTGGCAAAGTAAGTCTGGTAACATTTTCTTTTTCGATTAGAACAGGGAGAGAATGCTTCACATCTTGCACCAAGCCCAAATTTACGCAAGGTAGACGTTTTAGTTGAATTGCCTTCCGGCGGAACAAATGCTTGAATTAAACTTTTCTTTTTCTCAAAGCGATGGCTTAAAAAAATTAGGAGAGCTTAAAAAGTTGATTTTTCTTGATTAATTAGATGTGAGTTGAACATAATTCTAATATTTTCTCAGTAGCCTTTTCACTGGAGCTACTGGGAAATAAAATTTACAGACTCAAGATTACTTCGCCTCCAACAGTGCGATCGCCACCCCAGGATAATACACACTCAGGATTTGCCGATAATCATACCCCTGATTTGCATAAGCATACGCCCCCGTCTGGCTCATGCCTGCTCCTTTGTGTGCTTTATCGATGATCGCTTGGGTTGCCGCGTACAAAGACTCGACTACCCCACCTTGGTGGCTAAGGATTTGTCCTGATGTCTCACTAATCGCTTGGTGGGTCGTATTGTATTCGGTAGCAATTCCTTTGTATGCCTGATGTCTCTCTCCAGAAGTCACGTCAAACCACCTGTTGGCAGGACGAAAAGTATGCACCAAAGCGTAAGACCTTGCCGCTACAGCCTGAGCTTTCAGTGCCTCCATCGGTGCGGCGGCAGACATTTCGCTACCCACGACTGATAGGAGGTATTGTTCCAAATCCACATAGTTAACGGCAAGTAGCTTATTTCCCTGGGCTATCAGGAGTAACTTGCCCCTGTACCAGCTATTGCCAACGAATACGGCTCCACCATCAGATGGCTCAATCCATAGGACAGAAGGTATTTGCCAATCTTGGAATAGGATAGTCGAATTATCTGCGCTGATTTGGAATGATTGACCAGGTAGAAGCTGCTCTAAACTTTGCCTATTGCCGTCGATAATGTTTGCTGACGTTGAGGATGCTATCGCAATACTACTAACGTTTTGGGAGATCCTAGCTCGGATCTCAATAGCTGGAGCGGTGTAGGGGCGCGTAACTGCTCTGCTTTTCGAGCTTTTTGCTTTTGGTGGATGCTTTCGAGCTATTACTTTTTGAGACTGCTTTTTCGCTGAAGTTGGCGGATGGTCAGCAAAAACTTTCGGGGCAACTTCTGTAGTCGGCGGCAGTAGGTTGAGTGGTGGCAAAGGTTTCTGATTGTCAACCGTTGTGGTAGAAAATGGTTGCCCTAAAGACATTATCTGAAACGTTAGGGGAATAACCACCGCAGGCAGAAACCAAAATAGACTTCGCATTTTAGAACCTTGGAGAATCTCTTAACATTGCGGCATACTCGGGATCAAGCATATCAATATGCTGAATATAAATGTCACCAGTGTCAAGCGGTAGTAAATTGTTGTCTGGCATTATCGCTAAGTCCTCAACGTAAACCCTTCGATAGTCAACTGGTAGCCTAATTGCGTTAGCGTAACCTGTAGCTACTTGGTAGAGTCGAGGGCGGGTATTATCCCGCGCCCCTCTCTATTAAATCTGGACGTGAAACTTTCGCCTCATCCAGCTTCCGATTCAATTAGGCAGTGCCTTTTGCTCATGTGGACATATTTATGGCAACTCTCATGTAGAGCTTCCAGGTTATTGTTTTTCCAGTTGTGGTGATTTTCATCTTTATGGTGCAGATTAACTTGCTCCTCGGATGTCATCTTTAATCCGCATCTGGCACATGAATGGTTTTGTCGTTTTAAGACTTTAGAGGTTATACCGTCATAGAGCTTACTGTTGCGTTCGCTCCAATAGGTCAAGTCACCGTCATAGGGGGATTTATTTCCTCTGACGCTTATGTGTTTGTTTTCGGAGTAAGGAACTGCTGGAAAGGCTTGGTCTAACAATTTCTTGCTAGTGTAGCGATTCTGTTTAGCTTCCTTATTGAATACCTTGAACGCTCTGTTTTGAATGTGATACAGCGAGAATCGTGACCCATCCATTTTGCAGAATCGGTGGTAGTTCCTCCAGCCTCTAACTACCGGAGCTAATTTCTCAGCTTTTGTGGTAGCACCATAGTTACTGTTGTTGACAATGTGTTTTACTTTCTTGCGGAAGGCTTTGAAGTTGTCCACTGAAGGGACGCATCTAAACTTTCCGTTGCTTTGCACTTTGAAATGCCAGCCAAGGAAGTCAAACCCTTCAATCGTAGCGGTTAGCTTAGTTTTCTTTTCACTTACCTTTAATCCGCGTTCTGCTAAGAATTGACTAATGCGATTCAGTGTTTCTTCAGCATCGTCTTCTGGTCTGAGAATTATTACCATGTCGTCCGCGTAACGGACTATAGGGTCAACTGTATTTCCCCATTTATCTTTATATTTGGGGATATTCTCAATACCATTTAGAGCTATGTTGGCAAGTAATGGGCTAACGACCCCGCCCTGTGGCGTTCCTTGTTTAGGGAATCCTGGATTAACTCCTGATTTAAGACAACGAAAAATTCCTGTCTTAATGCCTAGAGGGGCTATGAGTCTGTCCATAATGGATGAGTGGTCAATCCGGTCGAAGCACTTTTCTATGTCGAGTTCTATGACCCGCTTATTGATTCCTTTTGCTTGGGAGTTTAGACTAGCGAACAGAATCTTCTGGGCATCATGTGCCGAGCGACCTGTCCTAAATCCGTAGCTCTTAGAATGGAAAGTGGCTTCGTGGGCGGGTTCTAATGCGTATTTTGCGAGGCATTGCCAAGCTCTGTCCGCAATAGTGGGAACTTTTAACATACGCATTGTTCCATCCTTTTTTGGGATAGGAATTTCTCGCAGCTTGTTATGCTTCCATGTGTTAACGTTTTCCTTAAGGTTATTACTTAAGAAAAATCGTTCCTCAGAGGTGAGGGACGCTTTACCGTCAATACCCGCCGTTTTCTTGCCAGCATTTAGCTGGGTTACTTGTCGAATAGCCAGGAATCTTGCAGCCTTAGACTTCAAGATAAGTTTCTGTAGATACTTCGCTTTGCGCTTGTCTCCAACTGAAACCGCTTTCCACACCCGTTTTTGCAAGCGAAATAAATCCTTCCGAAATTTCTTTCAGGGTAGATTCTTCCAAAGTTCACTAGCGTTATCGCTGTGTCTAACCATGCTCTGCTCCAAAAAGTGTGTTCTTTGAACCTTGACCCAATTACGGGTTATCCTACCCAGTCTGCGGGATTCCGCTTCTCGTCTAGCCTACCGGGGTTACGAAGCCCCAGACCTAACAGACTGTTTTTATTCGTTCCTCAATGTTGATTATTTGTTCCCTTAGATGGATTCAATTCACCCGCCAGAACCCCTTACTCATGCCGCTATTACGATGGAGGATGCGGCGGGATACTAATCTCTGGTGTGGTCAGGCTTTCCAGGTGTTACCTGTTTTACGCCCTGCCTTGGAATAGGATGCTTTTCTAGAATCTGTTTCATCATAGGAACTTCCCTATTAGCGCCAGTGTCAGCCCGTAATGGCTGTCTGATTGCGCCCTGCTACCCGCTTCAGCCTCTAGGAACCGAGCCTAGTCACTGGGGTCAGGTAAGGAGTCACGTCTGAGTTTGACGGGTAGGGCTTTCACCTACATCAACCTTGAAGTTCAACCTGTATTGACAGTAATCTGCTGTCAGGTTGGGTAGCTTATGTACGGACTGATTACCGTGATTCAGCTACCAACGAATCGCACCCTCGTTTTCCATTGTCAAGCAGACCACTAGCGTTCCTTGAGGATAATTGTGACTAAGACCAGCGATAGTATACGGCAGTTTTATGGCAGCAGCGTAACCTGCTATGCTTGCTTCTTCACTAGGATTATGAACAATTAGTTGAGGTGGAAACCATGTATTACCCCTACGGTAAATGTAGGGCAAGTCTCGCCCTTTTGAAAAACCCAAGCCGCGTTTTGTAACGACAAATTGGTTTAGTTCCGAGCAAGTATCGTCCATGCTCCGAAAACCGTGAACGGTGCAGTAGTAAACTTCACCTGGTTCACAATCTTCTTGAGCTTCTAAAAATATGTCTAGATTCTCAGACTTGGCTATTTCTTCTATTTTCTGAGCGGCTATCGTTTGTTGTTCAAGCGCGAAATATGACATAAATACATCAAAGGCTTGGTGCAGGTTCATGGCGTTATAGTTTTTGTGAAAGTTTACTTGAAAAAGAGGGATATCAACAAGTGCAATATCCCTGGGCAAAAGTTATTTAGCAAGCAATTAATTCTTGGATCACTACTTCAACAATCTCTGCTTTTGCTTGCTGTAGTTTAATCTTTATTTGACTGACCAAAAACGCAAGCTTCTGATCTTTGCCATTGACTTTCTGAGCTATCCCCAATACCTTCGCTATCTTTCTAGCCTGCCGCAACTTTAGCTTATCTAAATCTCGCCCTCTCAACAAATCCTTGAGTTCAGGATTAGGAATATCAATTGCTTTAGCTGGAGGTAGCAATCGTAAATGCTTTTGTTGTTTGTGAGCCAGCAAGATTTTAGATGCTATCTCTGCATTGTCTTCCCTTTTAACAAACTCCCTGGACGGCAGCCGCAACAGTAAAGAATTTTCCGCTACTGGCAATAACCAAGGGTCGGGCAATTGACCTAATTTTTGTTGTTTTACCGCTAGAGGTAATTGACTGCTTGGCTGTTGAGGATTAGTTAAAGGCAAATCTATTGCAATGGAAACTTGTTTGTAGGCGATAATTAATCTTGTGCCAAAATCCATTGATGCGATGATTATGAAGCCTAGCGCGATCACGTTAAACAGAAACGTCAGTAATTCTTGAGTAGGCATAGTAGAAATCCTTTATGTGTGTTCGGCGTGTAGAGAGTGCCGAGTAATTTTTGATGTCGTATTTTCCCTGCGTTAGCAGCGTCTTAAAAAGTTCTGTACCGGAGACTGCGCTTTAACAACTTTTTACAAAGGCGATGCTTGACTGACTTAATAATATAACAAACCGCTTTGTAAGTCAAGCTATCTATTACTAATAAAAGTAAGGTTAACAATTATTAGTAATAGATAACTCTCTGTTTACCTGTCTAATTGTCAAGTTTAATCTGCCACCGTTCTTTAGCAATTTGCTGGTATTGGGTACAGTTCCTTTGAAAGCGTGAAAGAAGTTTCGACTCTCACCGCCCATTACAATTACATCGCCACTTTGAACAATGTATTGTCTAGTTTCGTCTGTTCGGAGAAGTCCGCCCAAAACGAAGATCCCGGTGTCCCCAAGGCTAACTGAAATAATTGGCGCAGTTAAATTGTCCTCCGTATTGTCTTTGTGCATCCCAAGTTTTTCACCTTTACCATACAGATTAATCAAGCAGGATTGGGGATAAAAATCATCGTTTCCTGTTTCTTTGGCTAAAGTTATTGCCAGGTTTCTAATCACCTGGGGCATAGCTGGAAATCTATTAAAAGTCTCTGGATGAACTTGCTGATAGCGATATCCATGCCTATCTGCAACCCAGCCCAAATCGCCGCAGTTAGTCATCGAATAGTTGAAAGATTGACCAGTTGGCATACTTGGTCAAAACAATGGCGCGGAGCGTACAACTGCTCTAGCTGCTGCTAAAACTTCTTGTTGTGTAACTTTAGTAAGTCTTGACTTGAGTAGAAAGAATCCTTTGTTCGCTAGCATAGTATTCGCCTGCAACTATTATTAAATAGTAGCATTATTTGATCGGTAAATCAAGTTGTTATTCCAATATTTTTGAGTCTATTTGTTAACTTGTTTTAAACAAAATATTTTTTTCCAAGTAGCTATTTTGTTTGAAAGCTAGAAGTAATAATTAGTTAGAACGTAATTACTGCTATGAATTATTTTCCCAGTAGCTCTCCTTACTCAAGTGATTTGGGTTAACTGATGTTGGAAAAACTAGCCGCGTTTCTGGATTCTCCTGGTATAGGGCAATTGCTGTTTGGGGACGCGCCAGTTGTAGTAAATACCATTTTCGCCCATCTCTCTGCCAGACAGCAATTAAATCAAATCCATCACAAGGATTGATTGCGATAGCTTTAGCCTTCATATTATTTTCCTTAACAATAAGTGGATGCTTTTGTCTTGACACGCTGCCCATCTCTTCTAAAACCTTCAACCAGTGAGATCGCCTTTTGACACTGCTGAATGTCGAACATGGCTACATGAGTTTTATCCAAAGGCAACCTCATAGCTTTCGATAACCATTTGTAGGCAGATTGGCGGCTAGAGAAAACACCAGACTGCCACAAGGGGTCAAAGTGACGATGGGCTAAACTACGCCACCTTCGTAGCTCCTTGTCGGCTAGCGTCCCCAGTGGCTTTATGCTGCTAGGGTGACACCCCACCCGCGCATCACAATTGGGGTAGGCATCGCACAAATAGATAAATCCGTAGCTGCAACCGAAGACTTGAGCGCTATCAATCAAAGACACACGACTACAGCAAAAGGGGCATTTTTGAGGCTTCATCGGCTTGCCCCCTGCAATTGCTCTAGTACCGCTAGTTCTTCAGCTATCGCTCTAGCAACGGCTAAAAGTCCCCAGTAGGATAAGTCTTGGAGTAAGGAAATGGATTTGTTGAACTTGGGGCAGTAATCACAAACGTGATCGAAATCGACGGCACTAGGTTCGGTTGCTTCGTAGATAGCCGCCATAGCAATCGCTGCTTTTTTGTTCTGGCTTAGGTGGTGCAAATGGTTTTGTAGCTGCTGCAAAATTGGCTCGTCTTTTGGGTTAAACGAGTGGCTGGTTAAGTTAAGCATGGCGTAAGTGTAGGTAGGTAAAGTAAAACCAACCAGTTGTTAGCTGGCGGGGTGGGTGTAATTAGATTGGAACTACTGGGAAAAAAGATTGTTGAGCGATAGTTCAGGCGGCTAATGGATTTGCGCCGATAGAGTTATCACACTGCTGCGACTATTCCAAAGAGCGATTGCTTCCTGTTTATTTGCTGCGTGGCTTCCTTGTGCGCCACACTTGCACCAAAGCCAAAAGTATTTCCCTTGCTGGTATTGTTCTTGTTCTTGTCCACCGCAAAAGGGGCAAGGTAATGATTCCATCGGTGTTGCTTGGGATTCAAAAGTTGTTCGAGTGTTCCATAATGCGATTGCTCTTTCCTCATCGTCCGCTTCTCCCGCTTGTGCGCCACATTTGCAATACACCAAACGGTGCAGATCATCATAGTACAGATCGTAAATTTCTTGCTCTAAGCCACCACAAAACGGACATGGCAAATTCTGCATAAGTTACCTCAAAAATTGTTGGCGACACCTAGTTTTCTGATACCGATACTTGTTGATTTGTAGCAGTTGAACTACTGATAGAAGGTTGAACAAGTGATGATACCACCGCCCTAGAAGCATCCCTATGGAAGTGCTGGCGAAATACTGGCAGCGATTCCACATAGTTGATTGTGCTGGAGAGTCCAACAACACCAAACAAATCTATAGCTGATTCCCATTCGTCGGGGGTGGCGTTTTGAGCCAAAAGCAAGTCAAGAATTACCTGGGGCAACTCCACTTCTTTGCAATTGCGCGCGTTCCAAGTCAACACTTTCTCTGCCAAAAGTTCCTGAGAAGAAGCAGGCGGCAAATGAGGTCGCGCTTGCAGCCGCAGGGCAAACAACTTTGCTATCTGCCCAGCCACAGGTAAACTTAACTGTGTGCCTAACTTGGCTCTGGCTTTGCCTTTGGGTTGACCGTTGACAACAACTGGGTTAACTGGCGGCGGAATATCTAAAACAGTTGATAGCGATAAAGAAAGTTGCCCTTCTTTTGTGCTGCAAGTTATCTTATCATCGATGTTACAGTGCGGATAGATAGTTTTGACATGGTGCGTTGCGGTGAGCCTGGCATCACCATATTTGCGGATTTTGACCTTTAAAGCATGAATTCGATAGCCTGGGATTGCCCCTATAAACTCTGGGATCAAAGCTAGGGGGAGGGTTTCTATGCCTGACAAAACTAGGATGCGATCGTTGTCTAAACCCTCGCATATCCGGTCTAACTTGTAGTAGGGATACTGGGCAAGAAAATTCTTGAGCCAAACTTTTTGACGTTTGTTAAGACGTGGATTATTCATAGGTCAAAACCCTTCCAATTCACCTGAATCTGTTGGCCAAGATTCTTTGTGTTTCACCATAGCTTGATAATTAACACCCTTCAACACTGAATTTGCTTGCGCTTTTACACTAGCTTTCGCCTGCTGCCACAAAAGCTCTGCTACTGCTTCTGAGTCTTCGTCGGCATCTACCTTGGCGTACAAATTAATGCCAAGCTCTAAGCTTTCATAGTTGCCTAAGTTAAACTTTTGCGTGTATGTGATACCAACTGTTGTATGTTGCATATTTTTGGTTGATTGAGTAGTAAATTTATCGGTGCTTAGAAGGGAATTGCAAGTGTTGAATTTGGTGGTTCAACTTTCTTAAATAGCATCGCAAGACTACCTTGCCTTGTTGTTTGGCTTGCGGATACACCTGCTGATAGTGCTTTAAGAGGTGCTGTAGTTGGTCAAGGTTTTTGTGTTTGGTAAAGACTGGTTGTAGCATGGTTAATTCTCGCGCTTTGTCATTACAAACAGAGGGCTAGAAAAATTATCTAGCCCTCTGTTTGCTGTAATCTGTTTATGATGCTTTAAGCGGTTTTTTGCTGCGGTGCTTGTTCTAGCCGCCCGTGCGCTGTATCGATTTTAGAGATTGCCCGTGCTATCGTATGCTGCCAGTTGACAGGCTCGTTATAGGGCGCATACGCTGCTCGTCCGGTTCCTGGGTTGTAAATACGGGAAAATAATACTTGCTCTGTGTCTCCAGGTTCTACAGCAATTGTCATTGGTTTACTGAAACAGACAACTGGTAACGTAGCAAGCGTATAGATTAAACCTTTAGCAAAGAGTGTTTCATAACCCGACTGAATTACATAATTGCGCTCGGCACGAATATGAAGATTAACTTTATAGTCTGGTTTGCCTTTATACTCTTTTTCTTCTACTTCCAACTTCTCAACAATGCCTGTTAAAGCTTGGAATAGGATTGGCTCATGTTTTTTATTTGCACCGTCCCAAAAGTACCATAGACAGTCGGGGTATTGGCGGTTAGCGTATATGTATCGCGGTCTAGGGAAATGCCCAAACCCTAGTTGCTGTTTTGACGAGCGTAATTCTTCAAGAATCTCTTTCAAATATGTGTTACTGACTTCGTTGGAATCTGGGAGGGCGCGCAGGTCTACGTTGCTAACTTTGCTCGAATCCATTGGATACCTCTTTATGGTACTGATGTACTATTTAGTTTACTTTGATTATAAAGTCTGGTTCTTGCCGCATCCATCGAAATAGCACAGGCGTAGCCTTGTAGTTCTGCTTGAGAAAATCTTGGTAGCGTTCGCTTAAACGACCCGTTAGACACATTAGCTCCTCTCTATCCAAGCCTAGGTAGTATGCTAGTTGCTGGATTAAATACTCTTTGGGTGGGTATTCTGTACTGTCGCTTTCCAGCTTGGATAGGTAAGTAAAATCTATTTCTACCAGTGTCGCTAGTTCTCGCTGGCTATAGCCAATGCTATCGCGCGCGGTGCGGATGACTTGCCCGAAGGTTGGGGTCATTTTAAACAGGCGTTCTAATTGTGAGGTTGTGGGTTTCATTTATCCACAAGCCCCTACGCACCCGCTCAAACTTTAACTCCTCGCCGAGAGAAGTATAATAGAAAAATACGTTAGCGGCACTTGAATCTTGTTCAGCGAGCAATTCTGCAAGATCGCTTAAGTCTTGTATTCTTAAAGCCAAGCCCTTGTTTACTTTACAATGCTGGTTTGTTTCACTCATAGTTGCTCCTGTTTGTCCAAAGCTGTTTCTGCTGTTAATAATGCCGCTATAGCCAACTCTCTCTGGACTTGCATCTTCAAAGCAAATTCGTAACCAGCACGTTTTACAGTATCCTCTAATAACAAGGTTATGTTTTGCTCGTAGTGTTGCCTAAAGATAGCTTCACCGCGCTCAAAGTTTCGTGCTATGGCTGCTTTCTTCTCCGCTTGATGGTTTACAACAAAACCAGTAAATCCCCAACAAATAGCCTCCGTATAATAAATCGAAGTTGCAATAAAAAACTTTTCTTCATAACCGTCAAGTTCTGCAATAACACTTTTGTTGTTGACTTTAATAACTGTGTACCCATTAGCCAGTTCCATACCAACAATCGCGTCAATTCTACCAAGTTTACCAATTCCCTCGTTGTTAGTATCTTTAATTATTCTTAGCTGCATAATTCCTCACTCCAGTAGCGCAAGCTCTCCCAAGTAATTCCTTCATTAGCATCGTGTTTCTCGAATGCCTTTTGCAATATGCTTTGTGCTTGTTCTTCACTCAGAGAAGATATCTGTTCATTCTCGTCGAAGTCCTCTTGAGCAGCATGAACATCCTCAGTTGTCCAAACAACTACCACTTTATCCGCCCAGTACGCTGCTAATACAAGCTCTACTTGCTCCCCGTCTGTAGCTAGTCCTGCTTCTACTAAGCTTGCTGCCATGTCTTTGATGTGGTGTTCATACATAATCTTTATCCGCAGCTAGGATACTTTCAGCGAGTTTTGCTTGTTCTTTGCTTAAAAATGTTATCTCTCCCTTTCCTTGTATAAACAAGCTCGTTAAGGCTACATTAAGTAGCTCCCGTTCCGCTTCTGGCAAACAGTCAAATAATGCTAGTAATTTAGGCGATGCTTGCTCTGGTTCGCTCTGCAATGTCGCACTTGGGGCAGTCGCAATTATTCCAGAAAACGCTACTTTATCCGCCCAATATGCCCCTAATACAAGCTCTACTTGCTCCCCGTCTGTAGCTAGTCCTGCTTCTACTAAACTCGTTGCCATGTCTTTGATATGGTGTTCGTACATTATTTTTTATTCCCTACGACGGTTACTATCATTTCTCTTGGAGGAAGTTGCACCTGGTCATAAGTCCTCTTTGGCGATGGTTGCACCGAAGCAAAGCTACAGGTAACTTCGATGCGGCGATCAGCTAATAACTGCACGGGAATCGAAGCCGCTAAATTGTTAGCTATCTTTTGGCACTTGACTAGATCAATATCTTCACTGATAACGTCAAGTTCCAAGATGATTTTGTGAGAGTGTCGTTTTTCAATTTTCCTACGTTCAAAATCCATAAGTATTTACCTTCCTTTTCTCAGTAAGTAGTTTGCTCGAATTGACTGCGGATAATTAATTTTTAATCCCACGATGCAGTAGTGCTTTGAATAAAGCAATCTGCGCTAACGGAATCAAAAAAGCGATAGCGCAAGCGCGCACGCAGGGCTTCGCACTCATTAACAATGAGTCTATCCCACTAATCCTAGAAAAATGATAATCTGCTTTTCAGAGCATTGTGGTATCACAATATGCTTGGACAATTT
>QQTW01003003.1_pt1 | contig 12395 bp, 12 predicted proteins | sample 1904831 | NCBI WGS metagenome assembly QQTW01 (sample SAMN09435610, study PRJNA476489) | Subsurface metagenome, whole genome shotgun sequencing project. | reverse complement strand
TTTGTCTCTACCACTTCCAAAGCGCTATCGCGGTGGGCGTAGTCATTGATTAGTTCAATTAAGCCTTCTTCCACGCTCGGGCGATCGCAAGTTGCATATTCTGCGATTTGGGCGATCGTTAACGGCTGACCTTTCAAGTAAAGGATTGCTTCAATTTTGCTTGCTAAAAGAGACATCTAAATTAGGAAATAAAAAGTATGAAGTATGAAATTACCATATCTATCAGGGATATAGAAGTTAGAACTTAAATCAGTCTGATTTTGTTCGCTAACTGCTGGCTGAGGATTACTAAGCTTTTTCTATCTTTCATACTTCTAACTTCATTTTTTGCCTTAAGCCGCTTTAGGTTCTACCAAGTTTTCTAAACCATCTACAACCTTAGCTGACTCAATTTTGTCGCCTGCTTTTAGCTCTTGCAAAACTTCTTTGCCTTCAGTAACATAGCCAAACACCGAGTAACGACCATCTAATAAATTTCGTCCGGCGGGAGTCAGTTCTGGCTCAAATAGAAAGAAGAAAAATTGCGAAGAGCCGCCATTAGGTTCGCTTTCAGGTCGCGCCATAGCTAACGTCCCATAAGCAGAAAACGGCAATACTACTTGATCCAAGTAACGCCCAGCATCTTCAAGCGTGATGCCATAAGTAGGGTCGCGATCGCCTTTAGCTAGCACTTCCAAAGGTACAGCACGGTATTTGCCAGTAGCAGGATCGATAAAACCTTGTTCTTTACCTGGCGGATCGCCAGCTTGCAGGACATAAGCATCTTCAGCACGGATAAATTCTAACCCGTTGTAGAAACCTCGCTGTACCAAGTCTACAAAGTTACCTGCTGTAACTGGAGCGCTGTAACCGTCTACAACAATGGTGAGATCGCCTTTATTAGTTGTCATCTTGACAGTGGCGCGACCTTTAAGTTGAGGTAAATTGCTGTACTCGGCTGGAACTTCAAAAGGGAAGCCTTCTACCATCAAGCTTTCCAACTGTCCTACTACATCAAGTAACTGCGCTCGACCTTCCCAAATTTGATTTTTTTCTTTGGCATCAACTGCTGGCTGAAGCGTCTCTAAACCTGCTTGCAGCCGCTCTATTAGGGCAATTGCTTCGCTCTTGCGATCTTCCGGTACAGTTGCCAAAATCTTGTCAACGCGATCGTTGGCAATTTTGCTTGCTTTATTAAGGTCGCTAGAAATCGCCCGCCAACGGCGATTTGCCCGTAGTTGATTGGCGATATCTTCCAAGCTTGCTTGCAATTCGCGCACAGTAGGATTTTCAATCGGTAGCGAGTAGCGCAACAACGCTTTACCGTCTGTAATCGCATTGCCAGCTGGCAGTGCTGCCATACTGGGGGAAGTCCAATAGAGCGTACTAGTTCCCAAAAACAGGACAACAAGCAGCGTTGTAACTAAGCTGGTTTGGAGCCAGCGTCTCCACAATTTTGTCATCAGATAGCTCAAAAAATGCGGCATCAGTGTCAGTTTATTACAGCAGAGTCAACAATTGACTTATATTATTCACTTCATCATATTGCCACAGCAATTAACAAAATAATTACCATTCCTGGGAGACGTAGCAGTGCTACGTCTCTACATCACTCCTTGTGCAAATAACTCAAACCTCAAACCTCAAAACTTAAAACTACTCCCACATTTCCACCTGGCAAATAACTCAAAATTCAAAACTTAAAACTCAAAACTATTCCCACCTCCCCTCCAGGCGGTACAATTAATTGCCGATTGTCTTGCACAAATTAGATAAACGTCAATTACCACATGATTTCTAGTAACGACTTTCGACCTGGAGTAACGATTGTATTAGATGGGTCAGTTTGGCGGGTGGTAGAATTTCTCCACGTTAAGCCAGGAAAAGGATCAGCCTTCGTCCGCACGAAGCTAAAAAATGCTCAAAATGGCAGCGTTGTCGAACGCACTTTCCGCGCTGGGGAAACAGTACCCCAAGCAAATTTAGAAAAAAGTACGATGCAGCATACTTATAAAGATGCTGATGAGTACGTTTTTATGGATATGGAAACCTATGAGGAAAGCCGCCTGAGAGCTAACCAAATTGGCGATCGCGTAAAGTATCTTAAAGATGGCATGGAAGTGAATGTCGTGCGTTGGGACGATCAAGTAATTGAGGTAGAGTTGCCCAATTCTGTAGTTTTGGAAGTAACGCAAACAGATCCAGGAGTTAAAGGCGATACTGCTACTGGCGGTACTAAACCTGCAACCTTAGAAACTGGCGCTATGGTCATGGTTCCCTTATTTATTACTACTGGGGAAAGAATTAAAATTGATACCCGTAACGACACCTATCAGGGTCGAGAATAAATTACACGCGATCGCGCCTGAGCATTCAGCGCTCGGCTAATCTTAGATTTTAAATTGGTGTTAATTTTCCTATTTTCAATCCGCATTTAGACTCGCTGAAGTGCTGAAGTGCTGAAGTGCCAATTGCTAAATAAATAAGGTCAAAATTTGCTGTGCCACTCGACTTTAACGAAATACGTCAACTTATAATCACGATCGCTCAAACTGATATTACCGAATTTAGCCTCAAAAGCGATGATTTTGAACTAACGGTACGCAAAGGTATTGATGAGCGCGATCGCCTGGTGTCTGGGGTAGCATCAGCTAGTAGAAGTGCGATCAATCTAGAAATGCCTGCTGCTAGTACCACAATTCCCGCAACTACAGATATTGGACGAGTTAACAGGTTCGAGGATACCTTGCCTAATGCTGCTAGCGATCGCTCTGCTGCAACCACACCACTCGATCAAAAGTTGCTGGAGGTAATTTCGCCTATGGTAGGGACATTTTATCGCGCTCCGGCTCCTGGAGAAGCTACTTTTGTAGAAATTGGCGATCGAATTCGCCAAGGTCAAACTGTGTGTATTATTGAGGCGATGAAGCTGATGAATGAGATTGAAACCGAAGTCTCTGGGCAGGTTGTAGACATTCTCGTCCAGAACGGTGAACCTGTAGAATACGGGCAACCATTGATGCGAATTAACCCAAACTAAAAATTACGCAGTTGAAAATTAACAATTAATTAACGATTAATTGCTAAAATCTTGGGATCAGTGCTTTCTGGGTGATCTAATGAAATCAGCAATGTCTGTACCATCAGAAGTTGTGCAACAAGTAGCTGAATACTTCAGCCTCCTCAGCGAACCGATGCGCCTGCGTCTGTTGACTCTATTACGCGATCGCGAGAAATGCGTGCAAGAGTTGGTGGAAGCGACGCAAACAAGTCAGGCAAATGTTTCCAAGCACCTAAAGATCATGTGGCAAGCAGGTATCCTCAGTCGTCGAAGCGAAGGAACTTCGGCTTACTACCGCGTAGAAGACGACATGATTTTTGAGTTATGCAATCAAGTATGCGATCGCCTAGCCAATCGCGTCGAACAGCAAGCTCATCAGTTTCGTATTATCAATGGCAAGCGGCAAGAAGCAAGGCTCGGCAGACACGCACGCGGCTTACCGCTGCCCTAACTAGAGCGTAAAGTTTTCCTGAAAACTTTGGCGCGTCATGGGCTGAGTTATCTCTAAGCCTTCACCGCCTAACAGTTCTAATGGTTTGCCCTCCACTTCGATCCATACATTTGCATTTGTATCTAATGTTGTGGCAGTGTATATGACTTGTGCCAAACGACCGCTCATTGAGGCACTGCCACCTCCTGTCGTAAATTCTTGCGACAAATCGACATGGATGCCATCATCTTGCACTCTTAAACTGCGGAGTTTTGTCCCTTCGGGAATAGTGCTGCTAACCTTGGCATCTTCAGATTCGGTTAACAACCCTTGAAAAGCTGCTTCTAATACACCATTAGGCTGGTTTGTGTTTACTTCTATTGGCTTAGGGACAAGTTCAAGATTTTTACCCGTGTCTCTAAGCAAATAAATCTGGGCAGTTGTCGATTGGGCTGCCTGTGGCGGTGTTGGCTGCTGAACTACGTTTGGAACTGTGGTAGTCGTCGGTGGATTGGTGGCATGAAAACCCCACCAAGCAGCGCCGCCGCCTGCCGCTAAAGCTGCGATGATGGCAGCAGCGATCGCAGAGCTAGGGAAGCGGTTAACTCTTTGTTGTCGTGTCATAGGAAACTCCAATCAAAAGAAGGTTAAAGGGAAAAGGGGAAAGGGAAAAGGTTAAAAGAATGAGCTTTTATCTTTTAACTTGCCTTTCTGCTCTGGCACGGTGTAGAGAAGAATTGTAAATAAGTTGAGTTTGACGCTTTGCCATAAATGGGCTTGAGGGGTCTACCCGCAAGAAGGCGGCAAGTTCTATTTTGTCGGGACTTATTTGTAATTTTAGAATTCTAGATTGGACTCCATATACTTCCAAATTAGCGAGATCGAGTTGTTTGCTTAGGTTGTTGGCGATCGCGTTGAGTAGTTGTTCTGGTACTTTCTCCTCGTTGACATATATTACTGGTTCCAATAGCTGGAGTTGTCGCCTGGCTATTAAGTTTAGTCTTGTCTCTACTCTAATTACTAGGGGTTTGGTATTAGCTTGTGTCAATTCTACCTGGAAGCGCAGGCGGTTATTTGCCAAAAGTTCGAGGTGAGGATTGATAAAGTTGTAACTTGGCAGTGCAAGGCTTGACTGAGGTTGTAGGATATTAATGCTTAAATTACGCAATGTCGCGCGTAATTTGGGCGATCGCAAGGCTTGATTAATATCTTGCTGATTTAAAACTAGACGCACGAGCGCTTGTAAAGGTTGCTCTAGTTTTGGCGCTCTTAGATTGCGGAGATTGAGATCGACACGATCGCTTTCCAATTCCAATGCAGCCACGCGCATTTCTAGCTGTTTTAGCTGCAAACCTCTGCCAGCTATGCGGATGCGTTCGACTCGACCGTTTAGTAGTTGGTGAGTAGGAGCATTGTCGATGCGAACTTGCAGCTTTTCTACGTGGGCAAATTGCGATCGCACTACTTTCTCGGCAGCAGTTTCTACAACTAAGCCCGTAGGAGATATTAAGCCAAATAAGCTAGATAAAAAGATAGTAAAAAATTCCACACTTAAAAATATCTCAAAACTAGTTCGCTCAAATTATTAGCTGCGACGTACAGCCCAATAACTTAATAAAGTCAGAATATTGAAAAAATAGCGTGTATTGACACGTTGCGCCCATTGCTCTAATGGTATCTGCCAAGGATCGCTACCTACTAAATCAGTTATTAATTGGCGATCGCAAGCAGTAGTTGTTTCCCATAATTGGCGAATCGTCGGACTGTGAAGTACGTACCAACCCATATTGGGCCAAGAACCCTCTGTAGCCAACCTATCTGCATTTTGCTCTGGGGAACCTGGGCGCAGTTGGCGCTTGATTTTTCCTTTGGCAGCTTTTAATAGTTGTTCGTATTTGGAAGCACCAGGTCGCAAGCCATGATTGACATCGACAATTTCACGACCGCCAATTCTCGTCGATACTAAACTCCACAAACTAGAGTTTATTTTCCACTTAGCCGGAGTCCGACTGTAGCACTGAGCGATCGCAATATCCGCCATAAAAGCATCATAAGGAAAGCAGTTAAATAGCAAAGGAAAAGACAATCCACCTGCATAACACATCGGACGATTGCGTTTGTCTTCTACTTGCAAACGCTCTAAATCGTGATGAAAACGCGCAGGAACATCCCCAAACCACTCATTTAAGCGCTGCTGGATCGATTCACCAAACATCGGCGGGAGCGAGTGGCTGTAAGACATAGGCGGATCTAAAAAACCTCTACTCCATTTAGAACCAAAAACCATCCAAGGCAAATGCTGTCCTAAAAATTTGGCGCTACGCCGCTCTAGGTTAGCAAATTTAAATAAAAAATCAGTTGAACAGGCGCTTAATACGGTATCGGCTGTTAATTTATCGCATACTAAATCTCTAGTTCCGAGAAAGTGATTATCAAAACCAGACCACATACCCCCAGAATACTTTGCTCCCAAATGCAGCCAGCGAGGATAGTAATCTTCATCTCTAGCAAAACCTACGTAGTCAACTTTTGCTGTGTGGCACAACTGCATTGCCGCAGCAGATTCTTGATTGGGAGTATCGTACAAATTTAACCCTGATAAGAGATGGCGATCGCCCTTAGCACTGGCAAAAAGAATAACTCTAGAATCCAATCCACCACTGGTATAGCTAACCATTGGTTGCAGCCTTGGCAAGGTGCGGATATGAATGCTGTGCCTAACAGCAGCAGTCAGTTGGTCGGCGGCTTCTGAGAGATTGTCGAAAAAACCTGCTTGAAAAGGTTGCCAGTATTCGCGGCGGTGATAAGTTTGTTGCCTCAAATCCCACAAACAATGAGTAGCTGCGCCTGCGTACTTAATTTCTTGATAGTAGGTGTGGGGAGGAGTTGCTCTACACTGCCACATAAATTCAGCCATAGAAGCATAGTCCCAAGATGTCTTGGTGGCTGGATCGTCAGCGATCGCATCGGGAAAGCTAGCAATTACACAACTATTTACTCGCTCCGGCTGATAGAGAAAAATAGGGTAATAACCAAAGCGATCTGTTAATAGATGAACTTGCTGCTTTCTAGGGTCCCAAATCAACACGACAGCAGAACCATTAAGCGATCGCTCAATTCCTTCAATACCCGATTGCTGATAACTATCTAATAGTAAGCGGTTGCTCAAGCCACCTTTGTAACGATCTAACTTAGCTGCTTTTTGCCACTGGCCTTCATCCCAAGCGATCCGTCCGCCGCAGATAACTCTAATTCCTGTTTGCAGATCTAAAGCCGGAGCAAATAGCTCCGAATCGTTTTGACTAACCCAGCTACAACCAAAACCAGTTTCATTGACTATCTCAATTTCTTCGGCAAAGAATTGTAGCTGTTTAGCTGCTACTTTCAGGTAAGAACTATCTCGATCGCCAATAATCGCGTACAAACCAGCCATCTTTTCCTTAAAGAGTAAACGTTGTTAGATGAAGAAAGTAAATATTTATCAGTTTTAATAGATATGAATGCAATCTCTATGCTAGTTGTTTTTGCTACAATTGTGTTAAGTAAATTTGCGTTCCTCAACTTGCTCCTCAAGCGTCACAAGATTGCCAGCCGACCGTCACAGAATTGTCACACCTATTGCTTATAGTTAGTTCAGAAGCATTAATTTGCTCCTCACACCACAATTTGACGGCGATGCCCTCCTTGTAGACAAAGGAGGGCATTTTTGTTAGCTTGCATTGGCATTTTACGAAAATAAATTTCCCCTTCTCTAAAGAAGGGGCTAATTTTTTGCTGCAACTTTTATGTTGTTAGTAGTTCGTGTGATCGCACTTCTTCAACTGGCAATCCCAGCATAGACTTGTACAGTTTCACGTATTCCTCGGCAGACTTTTCCCAGCTAAAGTCTTGTTGCATCCCGCGTTGTTGCAATGCTTGCCATTGAGGCTTGTAGTGGAAACCTTCCCAAGCCCGTACCATGCAAGTATACAAGTCTAATGCTTCGTAGCGATCGAAGCAGTAGCCCGTACCTGCATTATTCATCGGATCGTGGTGAGACACCGTATCTACCAATCCGCCAGTCCGCCTCACAATTGGCACGCAACCGTAACGCAAAGCTAACATTTGACTAATACCGCAAGGTTCAAACCGACTAGGCATTAAGAAAGCATCGCTACCTGCGTAGATGCGACGAGCGATCGCATCGCTATACAGCAAGTAAGTAGCCATCCGTCCAGGATAGCGCGAGGCTAGCTGCCACAATTGAGTTTCGTAGTTGCGGTCGCCTGTTCCTAGTAGCACGAACTGAGCATCTGTATAAGCCAAGAACCGATCTAAAGTTTGCAATACTAGATCGATACCTTTTTGCTCAACTACGCGCGTTACCATGCCGACTAGAAAAGCATTGGAATTAAGCTCTAAACCCACTTCTTCTTGCAAAGCAATTTTATTAGTTTTGCGTAGTTCTAGCGTATCAGCAGTGTAAGTTTGAGCAATGTATTTGTCGTCAGCCGGATTGTAAACTTCAGTATCGATGCCATTGACAATTCCTGATAATTTGCCGCTAATAAACGACATCAAGCCTTCTAGCTTCTCGCCATACTCGACAGTTTGAATTTGCTGGGCATAAGTCGGCGAAACAGTATTGACGCGATCAGCAAACTGCACCGCTGCCGCCATCGTATTATGCCCTTGCATATACCAAGGACACCAAGTAATTTTTTCCAAGTACCAGCGCCAAGGTCCTTGATAGGCAAGATTGTGAATTGTAAAAATCGTAGTAATATCAGGCGATTGGTTCATCCATACAGGAATCATCCCCGTATGCCAGTCGTGACAGTGAATAATCTCTGGTTTCCAGTAATTCCAACAAAATTCCGCCGCCCCATTGGCAAACAGCGTAAACCGCCAGTCTTCATCATCTCCAGAATAAATCCGTCGTGGCGAGAAAGCTGGATGCGCAAACAAATATAAGGGAACGTCTGTACCAGGTAAGACAGCTTCGCAGACGGCAAAAGACTGGAACATTGCCGAACCCTGCCAGATTGGTTCTGGCGGAATATGCATTTTTTCCGACAAAAAGCCGTAATAAGGCATGAATATACGGACATCATGCCCCATTGCTCTTAATATCTTCGGCAGCGCACCGACTACATCTCCCATCCCGCCGACTTTGGCGATTGGCGCTGCTTCTGCGGCAACAAATAAAATTCGCATCTTGATTTTTGGCGTTTGAAACTGAAGGATGAAGGAAAAAAGATGAAGGTGTTTTGCCCCTCATCCTTCTTCCTTGCTTCGGTCATCATACAATCAGATACCAGTTACTGTTTCTTAACTGGTAACTGGTCACTGGTAACTGGTCACTGTATTATTAGCTGCGTTGGACTGCTTCAAAGATTGTTGCCAAAATTTCTTGCGCGCCTTGCGATCGCATCTTCTGAGCTAGTTCTATGCCAACACTTTCTGCATCGCTTGCTTTCCCAATAACTGTATCTTTGACAATTTGCTGTCCGTCAACGCTAGCAACTATTCCTGTCAATGTCAGGGTGTCGCCATCTAGGGTAGTATTAACGCCAATTGGTACTTGACAGCCGCCTTCAAGTTCGCGCAAAAAAGCCCGTTCGGCTAAAGCGCGATCGCGTGTTGGTACGTGTTCGATGGCTTTTAGTAATGACAGCACCTCAGCATCGTCAGCACGGCATTCAATTCCTAGCGCGCCTTGTCCGACAGCGTGCAAAGAAATTTCGGGGGGCAAAACTTGGTGGATGCGATCGCTCATTCCCAATCTTTGCAATCCTGCTACAGCGAGAATAATCGCATCAAATTCGCCAGAATCTAGCTTTTCTAATCGAGTAATCAAGTTGCCGCGAATATCTTTAAATGTCAAATGAGGAAAATGGTGGCGCAACTGCGCTAGCCGTCGCAAAGAAGATGTACCAACTACAGCACCCGCAGGCAATGTATCGATCTGTTTATCTTTGTGTTTTTCATGCACTACCAAAGCATCGGCTGGATTTTCCCGCTCGGTGACAACACCCAAAACTAAGTTATTGGGTAAGTTTGTGGGCAAATCTTTGAGAGAATGGACGGCAAAATCAATTTCCTGTTGCAGCATCCCGACTTCGAGTTCTTTGGTAAATAAACCTTTATCGCCAATTTTGGCTAAAGCAACATCTAAAATTTTGTCGCCTTGCGTAGACATGGTATGAACTTCAAACGTGCGATCGGGAAATGCTTTTTGCAGTTGTTCTTGTACCCAGTAAGTTTGCACCAAAGCTAGCTGACTTTTGCGCGAACCAATCCGAATTGTGCGGGGAGGACTTGAAACAGTAGAAGACATATTAACGGTAGGTTTAAAAAAGAAATTCGCTCTCTCAATCTAGACTACCGCAGCGATCGCATTTCCCACATTACTTAATTTTGCCAAGCTCTAATTGATAGAAGTGTTATAGCTGGCAGTAATATATCTCTAACCGTATGTAAAGTAAGAACCATCAAGGCTTAAAGCATCAGGCGAAACATTTTGTAAAATAGCAACTAATTCGTTTGTGCCGCCATTATCTAGATAAATTGCCGTTCCTGTTGGTAAATTGCTAGGAGATGCGCCTAATGAGTAAGAAAAGTCTCTTGCCAGCGAAATAGAATCTTCACTAGTGTTGAAGTCAGTAATTAGTGCGTAATCAGATGTAGAGCCTGAATCATAATAAACATTTACTCCAGCGCGCCCAGAACCGCCCCAGAGTTGAAAGCTATCGCTACCTACACCGCCCGTCAAAATATCGATTTCTCCATCGCCGAAGCTTTGGGAACCAGTAAAATCATCGTAAGCAAATCCTGCCCCATTGATGACATCATTGCCAGCACCGCCAACTAATATATCGTTTCCAGAGTATCCAAATAAGCTATCGTTACCGTTACCACCGTATAAGCGATCATTGCCCGCTTGACCAAATAAGCTATCATCACCATTTTGTCCGTATATGCGATCGCCCCCATCACCGCCAAATGCAACATCATCGCCTGCTGCGGCAAATATGCGATCGCTACTGACATCCCCGAATAAATAGTCGCCAGCAGATGTACCTTGAATATCCATATTGGCAGATCCCTAAAATTTATAGTTGTTTTTACTGAGGTATTTTTCTGTCGATTGCCTTAATAGGCAGTTGCGACAACCAACAACCATAATCGCTAGCTTTGCCAAGTGACTAGGGAGATCTTACTAAAGAAAAAAGTAGCAATTAAAACAGAATACACGCCTATCTTAGGTAAAATATTATGCCAATTCCAGAAGTTGCAACAATTGCGCCGCAAATTGCTCTCAAGCTGAGTTTTTCGCCGCTAAATGCCGCGATCGGTAGTACAAATAAGGGTGCAGTGTTAGTGAGTGTTAGGGCAATGCCTACAGCCGTAAATTTGATCGCGCTCTGTTGCAACCAAATACCTAAATAAGTTCCGGCAAAAGCCGCAAAGCCAATTCCAGCAACGAATGAAAGAGATACTTGCTTGGGCATAAAGGGAGCATTGTGTCTTCTTAAGGGTATCCACAACAGCAAACTTGTTACGCCAGCAATTATTCGTAACAGCGCCGCCCATAACGGAGAAATACTGGTATCAGCAAGCGCAGCCCGCGATAACACGCCACCAATTGCTAGAGCAAGTGCAGCGATCGCTCCATAGATAATACCTGCTTTTAAGCGTAAGGGATAATTGTCTGGGTCGTTTACTCTTTCAGTTACTACCCAAGCAACGCCAAGAATAGTCAACATAATGCCAATCCAAGCACCTGCACTGAGCGATTCCTGGAGAAAAATCAGGGCGATAATTGCTGTAATCGGCGGTGCTAAGGTTTCCATGAGTAAGGTGCGACGCGCTCCCAAACAATTTAGCGCGGCAAAAAATACTGTATCGCCAAGCCCAATACCGACAACACCGCTAAGTAGTAATAAAAATAAGTTTTTAGTCGCAATCTCAGGGATTAATTCAGCGCGTACTAATAAAGTAATCAAAATTAAGCCAATTGCGATCGCGCCTTTGAGTAAGTTGAGGTAAAGAGGTGAGATATTCTGCCCCAGCCTACCGTAGATTGCTGAAGAGATAGCCCATAAGCAAGCCGCACCAAGAGCAGCACTTTCTCCCCGAAAATTAGTTACCCAAGCAAACACATCAATTTTTAGCATTATTAGCTACTTCAATCCAACTTCTTTTGGGTGTTTGCGCGTAGTTAGAGGCAATTGTAATCGCAGCAGATAATCTTGGGTACTCTAAGCTTGGATGCGCCGTTATTGATTAGGACACAACTTAGCTAACCACAAAGGGATACTCATATGTCAAAGAAAAATGTAACTCAATTTCTTGCTGATGCTGCTCAAAATCGGGATTTAAGAGAAAAATTCCAAACAGCAAATAGTTCAGAGGAGTTTTTAACTATTGCTCAACAGCTAGGATACAACTTCACAACCGAAGAACTGCAAAATGTAATTCACGATTGCAGTCAAGGTGTAGAAGTTAGAAGAAATACAGGTGTTTGGCCCTGGCTGCGTAGCGTCCACTGGGTCTAGACTAACTATGTTGTAAAAACCAGGGAAAGGGCAGAGAAAGTTGAATTTAAACCCTTTTTCTTGGATCTTTATTCTTTAACTATATTTACCAGCCTAATACCGGAGGAGAGCAATAAACTTTTCTCCGGTGTTTTATTGTCTGATATAGGCAAAATTTGCTAGGGGCTACGTAGGTACGGAGATGAACTACCCTTTTTTCCTCTAAGCACCCACAGTATTAAGTTTTGTACGCATATATCAACTTATTTAAGCATGTTTAACTAAATCGTTACTTAGGCAAAAACAGTTATTTTGCATCGATCTCCGTAATGGGCGGCGCTGTTACGAATAATTGCTGGCGTAACAAGTTTGCTGTTGTGGATACCCTTAAGAAGACACAATGCTC
>QQTW01003002.1_pt1 | contig 12397 bp, 7 predicted proteins | sample 1904831 | NCBI WGS metagenome assembly QQTW01 (sample SAMN09435610, study PRJNA476489) | Subsurface metagenome, whole genome shotgun sequencing project. | reverse complement strand
CTAAGACCAGGTCGTAGTCCGCATCATCCCTGACGCGTACCCATGTCTGGTCGCTATTTGCACCGTCCGCCGCGTATCCCCACCGCTCGACCGCAACATACGTGCTCTCGAGGCGAAGATTGTTCCTGGGATTTGCGCCCACAAATTTCGCCCGCACTGTTTCGCCGGGTCTGTAGATGCCGTCGACGTCTTCCAACACATCGCCGAAGCTCGTGGAAAACCCCGCCCTGTCGAATCCTACGCCTCCGATGAACGATAGCGACTTGTTGATGTTGTTCGGAGGAAATGGTCCGCTTTCGGGCTGCTTGTCGGCGGATGCTGACAGATAAGGGAGGTATTTCAGGGAGAGATCGATGTACGCATTGAGTGTATGGGGTCCGTACAGAGTGGACGCGCCCTCGTACCGCTGGACCGAGTATTCTTCCTCAGTAGTAATATAATGAGTGTAGGTATTGGCAGGACCACCAAGCAGCACGATCGGCTCGAGCTGCTCGTCGTTGAGTGCGGCCGGCGCTCTCGCAGCAACGGCTTCCCGCCAGCGTCGTCCCGCCATAGTCGTCGCCTCACCCGGACTCACGATGACGAGGAGCTGCCCGACACGAAGCAGTTGCACGTCCACGATGTTGGGCGTCCACGCGTAAGGCGTGTTCACCTCGCCGACATCCAGGAGTATCGGCTTGGGCGCTTGGCACTTCTTTTGCTCTTTGGTAGGAGCGTGTAGGGCATTCCGTACCACGGCCCAAAAGGGATTTGCGTTGGGTTCGCCGCTGTCGCCCTGCGTAAAGTCGAATGCTCCAGGTCCGTCGCTTGTACCGGCCGCGAAGGAGTAGCCCAAGGCAGCCGGGCAGGTGGAAACCATGGTCCCGTTTGGATGTCTGAATCTATAGTCTGAGAAATCGACAAAGGTGTGCAGCGAGCGAACGACGGAGCCACGGACTGGAATGCTTTGGCATGTTCCCGCGCGCATCGACTGTAGCAGCTCGTATGCGGCATCGTACTGCCGCCGTCCAATCTCCAGACAGCTCTTTGTCCCGCCGTCGTTTCGCCCGAAGAACGGACCCCTTCCGTGACACGCCTGTGTTGTTCCTCCGCACGTGCTGTCCTCGAACTTGCAAGGCACATCTGTCCCGTTCTCACAAAAGGCACCAAGGACGTTGGGCGTCGTGTCCCCGACGTTGGCTTGAGAGAATCCCGCAACGAAATCTTCGACGGCACCGTTGTCCGCGTCCGTTCTAATCTGCTCTTCGAAGAGACGGGCAGCGACGCCCTTGTTATCGCCCGTGATAAGTGTGTTATTTCCATACAACGACGTTCCGTGCACGGCGAACCATGTCAGAACTCCAATATCTTTCCCGTCGTTGTCCCGCTGGAATCTTAGCAATGTCAACGTCTTGTCAACATCGTCTTCATATCGTTGCCTTTCTGATTCAGGATTTGCTAGATACGCATAGAGGCTGCGATTGATGTTGGCATCCTTGACTTTCGTAGTACCGACGCTAAGTCGACCTGGAGTAAGACTCTCATGAGCTCTCCGAATAGACCGTATAGCGCCTTCCACGATAGCCCCGTGGCTTTGCTTGTCAAACCCCTTGCTCGTAATCTGAGGGAGCAGATAATTCAACCATGCTCCTGGTCCAGAGTGAGAATGGGTCCCGGTGACAGCAATATTGCCCTGTCCATAGACGGCATAATCTGGACCTAGTTCCTTGAGGCCATCGAGTATACCATATCTAACTGCCGTGTCACCGGACTGTGTATCGAGCACAATATATACGAAACGATTCTCGGGCTTATGCACGTCCGCGACGATGAACGCTCGAGAGAATAGGCGTTGTCGCAGTCCGGTCCCGATCTGGTTTGCATCGGCATATCCCATAAGGTTGAGCTCGGCTACAGGTCTGCGAGCATCCTGTCAGGTCATGGACAAGTCATAGCTGTCTCTCTGTTCCACTTGCCCTGTAATGTCCGCCTTCGCCACACCTAACAGGTATCGGTCTCCTTCAAAATCCGATGCGGACGTCGACTCGGCCGTGTCCGGCATGAGTAACCGACCATGCCCATTGTATCGATCATGACCGAGGGTGTTGAGAAGATCAAGAATGGAGTCTGGGAAGCCGAGTGTACCGAGGAGACTGCAAACAACGAGTATCGCGAATATTGCGCTTGCTAGGATGACTGGGACATTCGGACGTGCCATTCTCGAAGAAAGGTCTCGATGACGAGACGTAGCATGAGCAGCTCTGTTATTCTTTTAGTGCGATATCGCAACAACTGTATGGAGACATCGAAGTATATGTGGACAAACTGAAGAGCTTTGCTCGTGCTTCCAGCTCATCATGCAGGTTGGCGCTCACGCGCTCTGGATTGACGAACCGAAGACCTCAAGCTGAAGCCGGGCCGGTGCTCAAGTGCTGCGTCATCTACCCCAGAAGAGTAAGGCTTGATCTTCGGACGCGGTACCTAGATACTCCGTACATGTACATCTACGTGCCCACGTGCCTTGGTAATAGTAAACAACACGCTTCATTATTATTCAAGACGCGAAACATCAATCCCCATTAGAGCGTTACGAATATACCCGCCAGGGTCGCAAATGTCAAAAGCAAGCCAGAGTATGATATCGAATCTGCAGCATTGTCCGCGGCAACAACACTCACAGCAGGATTGTCGTCGTTAGCATTATCATCGAAACGGTTGTCATCGAAGCGGTTGTCATCGAAGCGGTTATCATCGAAACGGTTGTCATCGAAACGATTGTCGTCAAAACGATCGCCGTCGTAAGGATTGTCGTCGTAGGGATTGTCATCGTAAGGATTGTCGTCGTAGGGATTGTCGTCGTAAGGATTGTACTCTGCCGTTCTAGTTCCGCCTCTGGGGACCGTGGCCCTCGCGCACACCAAGTCCACATTCGCGAAGCTTCGTGCATTGGTGGCAGGATTGCCAATTCGTACCATAATGTATGATGTGATGGAGCGCCTGGCCACCTCGAAGGCCGTCGTTTGCGAGTCACGGGCTGCTCCCGCATCGGCATTGTTGTCAGCGGCAGCCTCGCTCAGAGAGGTGCCGTAGAGACTCAAAGGGCAACTACGAGCGCTGGTATCGAATGGGATGGCTGTTGAGAGAACCCTCTTCATTAGCACATGATGACTCAAGCACAATGAAGGAGACACTTCCATCACAGATCAACAGGCGAAGAGCTACTTCCACCCGTGGGAAGGGGAGGAACGGAACAACGTCACATATGGAGATGACTCACTCGTTTCTAAAGCTGCCCGATCAAAAACCGACTCTGTCGAGTCCCTGCATGACTGGGGGTACCCTCTGCGCTCGACGGCATCAAAAACGGACGAACACCGGTTTTGTCCAGTTTCTGCTGCGTTGGATGCAGCGATCGCTTCGGTCAGGTACAGATCCTTGAGGTCTCGCACGCACTCTTCTCTGAAGACCTGATTGCAAGAGGCATCGACCGTCTGTCGAGTGCGCGCCACGGCATCGGGCACAATGAAAACCTCGGCGCATGCACAATAGGGCAGGGTCTCCGGCGTCTGATCAGAAGGCACAGTCAAGAAGCCTTCCTCGATCGCGAGCGCCCGCCGGTCATCAGTGACGGTTTGTGTCAGTACCCATTGGTCTGAGGCATCATTGGATATGCGAAGTCCTCCATTCTCGAGAATCAAGCCTGGGATGTTGTAGACGCCGGTCAGATTGGCAGAAGAGATGACCGATTCAGCCCGCGAGCACGACGAAGACTCTGGACCAGACCGCGCAGGAGACGTGTAAGGCTCCATTCTATGACGCGCAGCCGTTAAGGGCGTACAAGAGAGGGCAACCAATAGCAAGTTTAGCAGTTTGGACAGCGCCATCATAGAACGCAATGCTGCTGAGAGATCTGCACGAAGATTGAGTGAAGACAAAATGGAAACGATGAAGGGTAGATTTTGTCTGTCATTGGATCATCGCAATGAAGTGGCCTGCCGCATACTTAAAGCTTTGTTTACTGAGTGGGACTCAATGACATGAGCCGCGATCTCATGCTTGACAACATTGCACGTTCAGGGCACCATGCGGTCGCAGACAGGCCATGTCTACCTACCTAAGTAGGTGTGATGATACAGAGCCGAGAGGAGCTCGGAACGCGTGGTACGCTAAGCACGCTGAGCACAAGAATGTAGCGTGCCGTGGCATGAGGGTGATTGATGGTTGAAGATCCCACCCGATGCTGTAGAGGCACAATAAAAGTCAACCGCACTATCCCCAGTTGAAAAGTGAGAGCTGGCGTGGATCGGCGAGGTTGCTTGTACAGTAACACCATAGGGCTGATGGCCAAGCCTCGGCCGTGCGGAACCTGGAGGCGATGCAGGGGTGCTTGACAGCAACTCGAAATGAGACAATTCCACATAGCGCGAGCCGACCTTGAATGAACATCGACTTTCGTTCGAACTCCAGAGTCGGCGCACAAAGGTCCCAGTTTCGTCAGTCGAGTAATTCCGACTCGATTTCAGAGACTTTCAAGACGCAACAATGTTTTCCAAAGGCTTCAATGAAATGGCACAGCTTCGAAGAATCGATGCGGTATGACGAAGCCCTTTCCTCTGGATTGAAGCTGTAAAGTCAGCCGGTCAAACCTCTCAAGCCGTGCGTTAGAACTTATCAAAGCCGACGCCCGCACGAGTCGCGAAGCGAACCATACGACGCGGCTACTCTGTACATTATTGCGGCACTAGATAGTGACCAGAATCTGCTCAACGCCGCCAAATTCGCCCAGCCAGCATCGTTGAATGATATCCCCTAGATACATATTAGATGTGTTGGGGAACATTTTTCGCCAAAAGAGATCCTCGACTTTTCCATCATCTTCAATCTCATCAGACGGCCTTCTGCCGACACTGATCTCATAGATGAGACTACCGACAGCGAAACCTCCGTCTCAAGGGAGATTTGACTGGCTCGATACCTTGAACATTTCCATGGCGCGTCTCGGGTCGGACCAAGTTTTCTTTCCCTCCGATGATAGACCCGAAGAAGTCACAGAGGACGATAATAGATCATCAGTTACGAGGGAGTTGCGAGCGCTGACGTCTGCTTGGATGACCCCTCTAGAGTGAATGAAAACTAGATTTTAAGGCAGTGTCCAGATGTCAATCCAGTTATGCCCCACTGAGATCGGCATCGGCAACCGTGAAACGCGGAGATAGTGTCGAAGGTTGCTATTCTTGAGTTAAGGAAGCAACAGCCCCGTATCTGTGATTCTTAGACAAGTGATAACTCCGTCATGATTGCCAAGATGCCTGAGAATTTCTTTCTCCCGTTCTAGCAGTTCAGACAACTCCTCATGCAGTTGTTGGTATTGCTTCCATACTGTGTCGTCTCATCCATCGAGGTGGAATGCTAGAGGAGATATGAGAACCGTTGTCCCATCATTTGAAAGCCATTATGTGGAACAACTTCCCGGCTCTTTCACTTGCTTGCGAAAATTGGATGAGGGGACCTTGAGAACAGGAAGAAGTTCTCGAGATAACGCTCCGGGACACATCGTTCGCCATGATTGAGTAATCGATCCCTTACCAACTTTCTAGATCACCTACTGAGGGTCACCATTAAAGAAAATATAAGGCAGCCTCACAACTTCTTCCTTGGAGACACCGGACGTGCCAACTCATACCCGTGGACATGAAGGATTCGCGGGACGGCTCGCAAGCTAGCCTTTCTTGGAATGGCGGGTACTCAATAATCCGTACCTGCATACAGAGTACATGTGGAGGCACGTACAAATCTTATTAGCAGAGAAATATTTCATGGTAAGCGGCTGACAATAAATCATCTTTCATAAAGATACCTACATGAGAAGGTAGCTTAAGTTCCTCACTGCGTCTACAGTCATCCATAAACGATGCCCCTCATCATCGAGTCGCATGACTCTTTACCCTGTAAGTGCCGAAGGGCTTGCTTGTGCCGACGATCGAGCAACCGTATTAACGGTCAACACCAGATGCCGACGCTGACATTACGGACGATGCTCGCAACTCTGCTCTCGCCCTCATATCTGCCGAGCTTCACTCGTCATCTACCGAATCCTCACACCCTTCTCTACCTCCTGCATACACACTCAAGCTTTCTCCGTTGATAGAAGCGGAGGTCGCCCGCTTAGAAGCCGGAGAGCCGCGCAGCGGCGGCATCGACCTCTCTCGATACGAACCTATAGAGCCCCCGCCGCGGACCAGTCCTACCAGCGACGAAGACCATCCTGAGATTCTCGAGCAATGGCGCACGACGTTGCGTCAGGCCTATGCCAACAACGAGTATCTCGCGGAGCGACTAACGAATCTGGGGCTGCTGGAGCGCTTCGGCAAGAACGCGTGGCTTATCGGCAACTCGCAACTGGAGGACATATTGCGTGGCATCGAAACGGAGCTCGCAGAGGCGAGAGCCAAGGTTGAAGAGGTTGAGCAGGCGAGAAGGGTGGCTCAAGAAGGTATCAAGGGTGAAATGGAAACACTGGAGCTGAGCTGGAGGCACGGAGTGGAACGCATGATCGCGACCGAGGCTGCTGCCGAAGGATTGAGAAGAGAAATCCTGGACAGAAGGCGACAAGCTACCCTGCAGGAAGAATCCTAAATATCGAAAACTCTGATAGACAGACAGTACTGCCTCGGTTGAAAAGGGAATGGATTCAATGTTACGACATTCCCCGTGATTACATCGATACTATCGGTTCATATCGCCTGACCGGTCCAAACTTTCCGGCTGGCTCGGCCGGATCTGAAGGACGCACATTCGGTCCGCCACTTGCCGGAGGGATTCATCTGGCGGACTCAAGGCTTCAAAAGTTATGCTCCGTTTCAACATGCAGAATGCATGGTTGCGCCCCGGCTTACCCGGTGCAGCCCGGTGAAGAAAGGTCGATAAAAACTCACATTGCTCGCTGGCTTCTTGGCCATTGCATTGCGTATCCTTTGCGTGGAAGCATTACAGCAATTGTTGAGAGCGTCATTATTTTCGCTCTTCAAGGACATCGCGGGACTGCCAAAACAATACATCACCACAGTGTGAGCGTGGCCCGTCCGTGGCAGGTTGGCTCGGATTGATTGGATACTTGCTGGCACCACTCCACATGGTTGTAGCAAGCACTACAGCAAAAGGGCCAATCAGTGCTCCAGAAACCAGAAGGCTACAGTCTGGCTGATGTCCCATGCGTAGCACGCCTGCTTCAACTGACAAGCTCGCCTCACTGCTTTCAAAGCCAACGGAGAGTCGGCCGGGCGAGCCGAAGTCATGCGAAGAACAGATAAGCCCGAAAGAAGGATCACTGATTATCGCATATGGGAGACAGCTTCGAGGCGGCATAGACGGTTCTAGAACAAGCTGGCTGGGTAGAACCCCACGCAAGCTGTATGTGGGGAGCGAACGAGTATTCAATTCAACACTTTGGATTTCTGACGACACGTCAGCATGCTCTGCCAGGATATTTCACAACAAGATGGTGTTCCAGAATCGCTTCACATTGGTGTTATGTTGACCTGAGAAAGCCCAGACGCTCTGTTGACCGTCGCGCTTCGCAAAAGCGCAATCAAAATCCCGTGGCGCAGGTCTGATGGGCTGATGAAGTGACACCCTCAACAACATGTGCGACCTTTGCAAGCCCTGTCTGATTGAGCGTCGCCATTTGTCCATTTATCCATTTGTCCGTTGCCGAACACACGGAGGTTAGCGGCAGCGGATATGTTTTCTGGAAATTGTTCAGAATCTGTTAGTTTCACGACAAGGAGATTCTGGAAACGTGAAGCATGCACATGTGGTTACATCATTGCAAAGAGCAATGACTGTTGCTGGATTGAAGGCTTTATGGCCTCCGGCTCGACATAACGGATGCTCTGGCAAGCACCATGGAGAATTGTGAAGCTGTGCTCGCGCCACACACAAGTAGATGCAAAATCTATGATTCTCAAGCCAATGAAATCCGGCAAGCGGCCTGGCGTCTCTGAACCCCGCTGCCGCGGGTTCCGTCTGAAACTGTCGGTGAGTCTCCAAGCAATAAATATGCCGTAATGTAATAAGCCGCAGTGTGTGTTGCGGGAGATAGTTGAGGATGATCATTCGCATTGTCGGCAGCAATCCTTTGCTGGCAAATCCATGCAGAGCTCCATTGTGATATTCCCGAGGTCGAGCACTGGTTGGATGCCTTCCGGGTGAGGCAATCGCCGTCAGTCAGTTATGCGGCACCTAAAGCGTTATCAGAAAAGTTTGGTTGGGTTCCAAGGTTGTCCCGACAATAATGGTGAGGCGGAAACGCGAAGCCCTGGAGAGGTTGCCAAGAGAGTAACAGACGCCGCGAGTTCGCGCATATAGTGATATCGCGACTTAACACAAGATTGAAGCTATAAAGCTGGTGGACCTCTATCAAAATGAGTATTAGGACTTCGCAGAAAGTCAAAGTCGGCGGCTGTCTTGAGAACTGCGCCAATCGATCGTTCGATGTGTTCTGATAGAGCGTGGATATAGACCATGAACGAACCCACCGGCACTCTCAACAGTTACTTCGTCCCCGGCTTTGGAATATCAAGAGCTGTCATACAGAGCGACATTCAATACCTGTGTGGGCCAGAAGCTAAAGTGCGCCCCTTCACTCTTCATGTATGTGAAACAATCCGGCGCGTGCAGTGAGTCGAGTTGCTAATGCGCGTTTTGTAGGGACGCGATGGATATTTAGTGACGACCGCAGGCCGGCCGTTGACCAAAGTAAATGCCTGGCGCCGAAGTTTGCCTCGACTATTGCAAGCGCCATGTGTGCTGATTTTCTCTAGGAGCAGATTGAAGACCTGAAAGAGGCATCGACACAATACGAGGAACGACAGGCTGCTAGAGCGGCCAGAGGTGAAGGTGCATTCATCAACCAGCCGATCTCTGTACCTCAGCAACAGAACAGGGACAACTTGTATACGACTTTGCGCACAAGCAATGGTGATAATGATGACGAAAAGAATTTTTGATATACGGTTGTTGTGATCAGCTTGTTTCCGAACTGCTTATCTATTCTTATTGAGCTTTGAGCTGGCGTATCCCTACATCCTTCTACGCATATGTAGGCAGACCATGTTATGAGGATTTTCTCCGCTTAAAGCTCTATAATGTATAGTTCAGAGCAAAGGCCATGCCTGCTGGCAGGGAAAACAAGTTTCTCATGACAATATGGTGATAAAGCTACGTTGTGAGGCAAGATTGACAAATTTCTGTGTCATTGATGCTTAATGTGCAATTTGCTCCACAGATTTCTTCGCATCATTCTTACATTTCTTTGCTGCCAGCTTCCACCCGATGACAATACCGACTTGACTAACGCTCGCATAGAAAAACATAAGCAGTAGAGTCGCAGGCCAGCGTTTGCTCAATCTGAACGACTCTTGACTCTCAAGCAGCTTAAACATTATCATGAGGCAACGCTCATCACCAACACGTACAACCATAATAAGTACACATTTGAAAATGAAGGTGCTTGAAAAATACAGTCTCTGAATATGAACAAATACAATATCAAGATCAAACAAGGTACTCAGGAAATGGGTTGTTACACAAATTTAGAAAAAGGCTCTTAGCCCGCAAAAACCTTCATGAGCCCCGAGAAGAAAGACTTCCCAGCAGCTACAATGGGCGTCTCATCCTTCTTGCGACTTCTTCTCCGTTCGTCCGATCGATGAGCGTGCTCGCGATGGCTGGACTTGCGTGGTCCAATCTCCCCTCGCTTTGATCGAGATGGTTCATTTTCATCTCTCCTAGACTTGGGGCGCGAGTCCGCGGGTTCTTTCTCAGCCGCACTGCGCTGTGGCACGGTTTCATCGCGCCGGCTCTTGTGTTCTCTATCTGTCTTGGACGTCTCACCACGAGTGGCATGGTCGTCTTTGCTCTCTCGCTCTGACCGCCTGTGCGAGTGCTGTGAGCGGTGCACATGATGCGAGCCGCCAGAACTACGCCGTCTGGAGCTTGCAAGAGGAGGGGGAGATCCGGTCCTCAAGGGAAGAATCGCGCCAGTGTTGACGGATTCGCCTGTCATGAGTTTAAGCAGCGTCGGACGTTTTTGGGACTTGGAGCTGCTTTCACTCGGAAACTCACTTGCGTCACTCCGACTCTGCTTCTCGCGTGCTTTTGGCGATGCTTGCGGCAACTCCGTAGGGACTTTGTCTTCTTCCGCAGCCCGCCGTGCCGACTCACGAATCCTTCGCTCTTCTCGTCGCTTTCGGCGCTCCCTTTCCTCGTCTGCTAGACGCTTGGCCTCAGCGGCCCGCTCAGCTTCCTTGCGTTCCGCTCGTTCCGCTCGTCGTTTCTCGGCCGCGCGCTTCTCGCTCTTCTCTGCCTCGTGCCGGCGCCGTCGTTCGTCGCTTGCATGCCGGTCCTCCGATTTGTGCTTTCGACCTGACTGGAGATCCTTGCTTCTCTCGCTTCGCTTGGACTTTTCTTTGGGCTTGGCCGATGCCTCCGGCAACTTCTCTTCAACCGGAGACGCTTTGCTCTTGTGCGTGCTCCTTTCTCCACTTCCTCTACTATGGTGACTGTCGCGGCGCGCAGAAGTGCCGAAACTCGGGAAAAAGATACTTCCATCGCTCCCTGTGCGTTTGTGTGCACCCCGAGTCCAGTGCTCAGCGCGATGTGAATTTCGCCGGGATCGTTTATCGGTTCTTGGCGATAGCGGAGGCTCGGGAGGAGAGTTCTCTGAGGGCTCCTCGTCGATGACTGCACAATCGCTGGCTGGTCCAACTTGACCCTCACCCGACTTGGTTTCATTGGCATCAGGTTCTGCGTTTGTTGCTTCAGGGGCAGATTGATCTTGGCCGGACGGTGCCTCAGCTTCAGGCACAACTTCCGCAGGAGGTTCGCTTGCGGCAGCTGCGTCGGCGGGAGCGGATTCTTTATCTTCGGGGCTTTCCGCTTTTTCTGCTGGGGGTTCCTCATTACTGGCTGGTTCAGCAGCGGGCCCTTCCTCCGTGGCACACGCATCCGGTGCGGCTGCTTCAGGTTCTACGGCAGGAGCGTCTTGCTGTGGCGGCGCATCGGCAGCATTGGTGGCTTCTGCAGTATCAGAAGAGCCTGCTTCGGCTTTAGCGTCTTCCGCTGTGGGATCAGGATCGGCAGCGTTGGTTTGCACAGTGTCCCCTTCCTCCTCTGCAGCTGGGTTCTGTGCATCAGTTTGGCCCCCTTCTGCGGCTGGGACTTCTTCCGTAGCTGACACTTCTTCTGAGCCGGGACTCTTCTCTGCCGCTGTTGCCTCTTCCACCGCTGCTTCTTCAGGTGGACTCTCTTTCACAGCTCCGTCTGCAGCTCCAAGCTCTTCTGTAGCCGCAGACATCTTCTCCGTCTCCTCGCCAGCTGGAGGCTTTTCTGCGGTTAACGCATCCTGAACCGCATCCGTCTCTTGTGGAGCCGCGTCGCCAACTTCAGTCGCAGTGGAAATATCCTCGTCTTTGGAAGCTTCTTCCGCCGCAGGAGCTTCTTCCGCCGCAGGAGCTTCTTCAGCTGCAGGGGTCTCTTCAGTCGCAGGAGTCTTTCCCGCCGCAGGAGTTTCTTCCGCCGCAGGAGTTTCTTCCGCCGCAGGAGCTTCTTCAGCCGCAGGAGCTTCTTCAGCCGCAGGGGTCTCTTCAGCCGCAGGGGTCTCTTCCGCTGCGGGAGCTTCTTCCGCCACAGGAGTCTCTTCAGCTGCAGGGGTCTCTTCCGCTGCAGGAACTTTCTCCGCCACAGGCGATTCGTCCGCAGCGGGCTCTTCCGCCGCAGGGGTCTTTTCCGCTGCGGAACTTTCTTCCGTACCCGGATCCTTCTCGCTAGCCTCTGTTGTATCAGTAGATTCCTCGACAGCTGGAGTCGTTTCTGCAATAGAATTTTCATTCCCTGGCGCCGGGTCGTCTGCCGGCCCTTCTGAAGCCAGATTTTCTTCAGCAGGAGGGTCATCTGAAGCAGAAGTCTCTTCCGGTGGTGCCGAGGCTCCCTCCTCAACAGTGGGACTGTCTTTGTCGGCAGTAGAAGTTTCTTCTTCTGCACTGGGAGTCTCTTCCGAAGCAGGAGTCTCTTCCGGAGCAGGAGTCTCTTCTGGAGCAGGAGTCTCTTCCGGGGCAGGAGTCTCTTCCGGAGCAGAAGTGTCTTCCGGAGCTGGAGTCTCTTCTAGAGCAGAAGTCTCTTCTTCATTCGCAGGGACTGTTTCTTCTCCTGCTGTAGGCGATTCGATCGCGATAGCAGTGTCCTCTGCCGGAGCAGAAGTCTCTTCCTCACTCTGTGGGCTTACTTCCTCAGCAGAGTGGCTGGCTTCCTCGACAGGAGCTGGTTCTTCGGCGGCGGGAGACTCCTCTTTGGCGGCAGCGGGTTCTTCCTCGGCGGCAGCAGGCTCTTCTGCGACAGGACTTTCTTCGGCAGCAACAGG
>QQTW01003001.1_pt1 | contig 12403 bp, 11 predicted proteins | sample 1904831 | NCBI WGS metagenome assembly QQTW01 (sample SAMN09435610, study PRJNA476489) | Subsurface metagenome, whole genome shotgun sequencing project. | reverse complement strand
CCGTTCGCGCGCGGCCGAGTGCTCGTCCAGTCGGGCGTGGAAGTCGCGGTCTGAGTCGATGAACATCCGGCTGAGTTCCATCATGAGCTGCTTGGACGGGCTGTCGGTCGAGGAGGATGTCCTGTGGGGTGAGGGTGAGGCTGAAGTGCCATTGCGGCGCGCCTCGGCGAGGAGCTGACGCGACGGGGTGTCCGTCCGTTGCGAGAAAGGGGAGCTCATGGTCGAGGTCGGCGTCGTTGGGCCGCGCTGTCGAGCTCCTTGGAGAGCACTAAAGTAGGAGTGACGTGCAGATTCATGGAGAGAGTTGCCAGTGGTGGAGAACTGACGGCCGCAGGTGTTTATAGCTCATGGGATATTGTGTTGAATTGACATTGTCGAGTATTCAGGAGAGGTTTTCCAGTGAAGGACGAAAGAACAATGAGTGAGACAACCTCGATTGGAGGTCCCGGCAGCTGGAAGAGATGGCGTGCCGCTAATCCCGATCGGTAATGCCAAGATCCGGCATCCCGAGCGATCATGCCGAGGTGAAGCCGGGGTATCCAGGTATCAACCGATTGACGCCTCACAAGGCCGAAAACGGTGCTGATTATTATTCTCCCTCATCAATCGAGACTACACCTGGGCAGCACCTTTCTATCCCCATCGATCTGTTCTGGAAGGCTTCAACTCAGTTGAGCAAGTCTAGCCATCTGTGCATGAGCCTCGATTGCATTGTCGTTGGCTGTTTTCGATCCAGCTATCAAGCTCTTTATCGAGCGAGCCCGTCTCAGATGCCGTTGCATGAACGCGCATGTCTTTTCATGCACGTAGTTTTGCCTTTGGGACTCCCCACATTTCTCTGACTCTATGTGATTTGATAGTAGGGACTAGTGGCTCAAGTTGCTAGGCTTCGTAATAGATATAGCCAATTACTCTAGCTTTTAAAAGACCGTATGAGTAAATACACAGTAATGCAATGAGAGCGTTTGGGACAGCTATGCGGAGAACAGGCGGACTCTCTTCTCACCGTGCTGACCGGCTTCTCCGCCTCACCAACAGCATCAATCTTTGTCTAGTCCCTGCCAACTATCCGACCTTCTCTGTCCCTCTGGCAGGCGCATCTTGAGTCTTTTTCTTGCATCTCGGCCGCTTGCGTCGGTAGGAAAGGGAAAGGGACGGTCCCCCGAGGTCCCAGGAAAGGCTAGCGGCAAGCGAGATCGAGCGGAGAGCTTGCTCGCTTCTCCTCAAAAATATCCCCTCCAGAACCCCAGGGACCTTCCAGCTCTCTTCCCCAAACCACCTTCCTTCATTCCTTCCCCCAAAAACCCTTCGTCATTCGACTATATTGTCCGCCTTCGCATCGCTCTCTCTCTCGTAGCTTTCTTCACTTTTGACAAAAACAGGCATTGCCGTCCCTCTTTGGTTGGGCCTTCCACCGCTTCCCACTTAGGCAGCGTGCACCGCTCCTTGACCAAAGCCTCGCGGCTGCTATCCCCACGCAATCCTTATCAACCAACTGCTGTCTCGACTCGTTCAACTCAGTCACCACTCGGTCAGTGAGTCGTCGGTAACAGGAGATTCACCTCGTCGAGCATCATCCAGCATCGCCTGCGTCCACTTCACAGCCGACTTGCCACTTGCAAAGATCGAGGATCTGCAACAGTCGCTCTGCGATTCGCTGCCTTGTGTGGTTGTGCGGGTGAGTGCGAGGTCACATCTGTCCACCTGCAGAGAAATTGAAGCCTTCTTACCAGAAGCATTTTCGTTTCAAGTCTACTAACGCATCACCCATCCAGTTTTCGAAGCGAGACGTCATACCACGAGAACCTCTTGGTGCTTCCTGAGCAGCAACAACCCTCTTTGGCAGACATTTCTGCTGCCGGTTTTGATCTTCTGTCTCTGCTTGAGTTTACCTAAGCTCTCATTCTTGTTCGTGTGTTCGTTACGCAATCCGCCTGTCTCTTGGTGACGCGGAGGGATCATGGATCAGCAAAGTCAGCCCGGTCCTACTGGACCGGCAGGTCGTAGGCTGCACATTGCACATCGCCGCAGTCCGTCCGAGTTGACTCCTTTGATGAGTAAGTGCAGCCTCATGTGATCTATGAACCTCTAAAGCTTCCAGGCTAACAGCGCGCCTCAGTGGAGCAACTTGCTATCGCTCAGCAGATCGAGGTGCTGCAACAGCAGCAGCAGCACATCGCTGCTCAACACCAGCAATATGTCAACCTGGGCATGATACAGCCACAGCACCACCTCCCGGGTACATCCTTTGCTGCTGTCCAGGGACAGATGCCCAACATGTCTCCTCATGCGAACACTTTTCAGTTCCCACAACAGCTTCAGCAGCAACAGCAGCTGCCTGTCTCTATCGGTGCCCCACAGCAGGCTTCCACGCACCGCCGAAACCAGTCGGCATTGCCCAACGTCGGCATGGGACCTCCGCCCGCACCCTCGTCCGGAGCGTCGGGCGTCAACTTTGGCGATTACAGCATGCAAGGCGCACAAGGCCGGGAGAACGTGAATCCTCGTGGCCGGGGTGGCGGCTCCGCCGGTGGACATGCTCGGCGTCACTCTTTGGCTCTTCCCGAAGCGAAGAAAGCTGCCGAGTTGGCGGAGCAGAAGCGAAAGACATCGGGATTCCAATTCCCCATTCCCGGTGCTTCTGCCGGAGCTTCTACTAGCCCGAACCAACCCACCAGTCCTACTCCTGCAGAAGGCTTGCAAGCCCCACAGAACACACCCAACGCTCGCAGCGCCGGGCGTGGAGGAGGCCACGGCAGAAGCCAGAGTATGGCTGTCGGCAACGGCAGAGGCGCAGGTCAGTCGCGTGGTGGAGGAAACTTTCAGTTTCCGGCTTCGAACGACAACGGCAGTGCTCAAGGAGGTACTCAATCCGACATTCAGCGACGCGGCAGTCACGGCAGGACGTCATCCCGGAATTTCGAAGGCAACTGGAGACAACCTAACAACAATCAGTCGATGGTGCAAGACCACCAGAACTCTAACATGGGCAGTTTCAGCATGAACTCGGCCGCCGGAGCGAGTTCCTTCCAGCCTGGCCACCGACAGAGAGGGTCTGTCAATCAGTCGATGGGTGCCATCGGCAATTTCCAATATGCAGGACAGCCTCAGCTCGTGCAGTTGCCTCAGGGGCAAGTCCTGGTCCAGCCGCAGATGTTCGCCGGACAGGCACTCAATCCGCTTCAACTCGCTCAGCTGTCTGCTCTGCAGGCGGCCCAGTTGAACGGCCAGGGCATGGCCGGCCTGCAGGCCAGTCAGCACGCGCAACCGCAGCTGTCGATGCAACAGCAACAGCAGCAGCAGCGCAAGACGCTGTTCACGCCGTACCTTCCGCAGGCCACGCTTCCCGCCTTGCTCAGCGACGGCCAGCTGGTTGCGGGTATCTTGCGGGTGAACAAGAAGAACAGGAGTGATGCCTACGTCACCACAACGGATCTCGACGCCGATATCTTCATCTGCGGCAGCAAAGACAGGAACCGTGCTCTCGAGGGCGATCTCGTCGCTGTCGAGCTGCTCGATGTCGACGAGGTCTGGGGCCAGAAACGGGAGAAGGAGGAGAAAAAGAAGCGCAAGGACAACACGGACTCGCGCGGTGGCAGTATCGCCGTGAACGATGCAACCACTCAGCCGGAGACCAGTCAAGCCGCCAACGAGCCGGGCCTCCGACGTCGTGGGAGCTTGAAACAACGGCCGATTCAGAAAAAGAACGATGATGTGGAGGTCGAAGGCCAGAGCCTGTTGCTCATGGAGGAAGAAGAGATTAACGATGAACAGAAGCCTCTCTATGCCGGGCACGTCGTTGCTGTCATCGAGCGGATCCCGGGTCAGATGTTCTCTGGCACCCTTGGCCTGTTGCGTCCCAGCAGCCAAGCCACCAAGGAGAAACAAGAGGCCGAGCGCCAGGCACGTGAGGGCAACATGGGGCGTCATCAGCCCGAACGGCAGCAGGAGAAGCCTAAGATTGTGTGGTTCAAGCCTACAGACAAGCGGGTTCCTCTTATCGCAATCCCAACCGAACAGGCACCTAGAGACTTTGTTGAGAGACATCAAGACTATGCCGATCGCATTTTTGTCGCCTGCATCAAGAGATGGCCAATCACTTCCCTGCATCCGTTCGGTACTCTCGTCGAGCAGCTCGGAGAGGTTGGTAACTTGAAGGTTGAGACGGATGCGTTGCTCCGGGACAACAACTTTGGACCGGACGACTTCTCCGATGCTGTGGCCAAGAGCATAGGTTTCGAGGACTGGTCCGTCGCCAAAGATGAACCCGCCGCCCTTGAGACCCGTCGCGATTTCAGGGATGAGAACCCCTTCACCATCGATCCGAACGGCAGCAAAGAGCTCGATAATGCCATTCACATCAAGTCTCTCATCGACGACAAAGTCGAGATTGGTGTTCATGTTGCCGACTTTGCTCACTTCATCAAAGCAAACTCGCTCGTCGACCGCGAGGCAAAGAAACGGGGTACAGCTGTCTACCTGATGAACCGAACCGTCAGCATGCTGCCGGCGAGACTTGCCGGGGAGATTTGCTGCTTGAGCCCGGGAGAAGATCGTTATACCATCAGTGTCGTCTTCAAGATCGATCCATCCTCTGGAAAGGTCTTTGAAGACGAGACTTGGGTCGGCAAGGCTGTGATAAGGAGTTCTGGCAAGCTGTCCTACGAGGAAGTGGACAACGTGATCAGTGGCCGGAACGACAGCCAGTTGGCAGAGGAGCGGATCAAAGAGATCAAGATGCTTCACGTAAGTCGTGTTCATGGTTTCAAAGCATATCTATGACTGACAGTTTCTAGCACGTCACGCAGAAATTCCGTCAAGCGAGATTCGGCGACCGATCCCAGGAGATCCCGCCTCTTCGACTGTTGTATCAACTCGACGACGAGAACATCCCTGTAGAGCAAAACATATTCGACTCTTCGCATGCGCACGAACTGATTGAGGAGCTGAGTCACAAGACCAACGCCTTCGTTGCCCAGAAGATTTTCGCCGGCCTTCCGGAGAAGGCACTGCTCAGGCGACATGCGCCTCCCAACTCACGCCGCCTGCAGACTTTCGCTGAACGTATGGCTGGTGTCGGCTACGAGATTGATACTTCCAGCAGCGGAACGCTTCAGAGCAGCGTGTTCAACGTGCAGGATGTCGCCATCCGCAAAGGGATGGAGACTCTGCTCGTCAAAGCCATGCAGCGAGCCAAGTACGTGGTCGCTGCCAAGATCACCGAAGACGCCCTTCCCCATTACGCTCTGAACCTACCTGTGTACACCCACTTCACCAATCCGTCCCGTCGCTATGCGGACATCATCGTCCACCGGCAACTCGAGGCTGTACTGTCGAACGGCAAGATCGAGTTCAACGAGGACATCGAAGCGCTGGCCAAGACGGCGGAGGTGTGCAACACCAAGAAGGACTCGGCACACAGCGCCCAGGAGCAGAGCGTGCACATTGAGTCGTGCAGGAAGATGGACAAGCTTCGCCAGGAGCTGGGCACCGATCTGATCAGCGAGGGCATCGTCCTGTGCGTCTACGAGTCTGCGTTCGACGTTCTCATCCCCGAATACGGCTTCGAGAAGCGGGTGCACTGCGACCAGCTCCCGCTGAAGAAGGCGGAATTCGACAAGAACAAGCGTCTCCTCGAGCTGTACTGGGAAAAGGGAGTGCCCTCGTCCTCCTACGTCCCCGAAGACGAGCGCCCGAAGCCGGGATCCGCCCGTGCGGCGAGTGCAGCTGCAGCGGCCCGGGACGCAGAGGCCGCCAAGCAGCGCGCCAAGGAGCAAGAGGAGGCCCAGCGCCGGCAGATGGATACCGGCACCATGTCCACGGAAGACGTCGACGCGCTGTTCGACGACGAAGACGACGCGACTTCGGAGATGACGGAGATGACGGCCGGCGTGTCGCTCAATGCCGCGACGGGGGCGGACAGGCCCACGCAGAGCATGCCCGGGTCGCCGACGCGGACCAAGCTGGCGCCAGAGCAGGCTCCGCATCGCACCAAGTCTGACTCCAAACTGTCGCACTCGGCGAACGATGCGCCGGAAGCGAAGTTGAGCAACAAGGAGAAATACCTGAGCCTCTTCACGCTGCGGGAGGAGAATGGAGAGTGCATTCAGGACGTGAGAGAGATGACTCGGGTGCCTGTTATTCTCAAGACCGATCTCACCAAGAGCCCCCCGTACGTTTCCATTCTTCGCAGTATTTTTCGGGGGCCTTCGACTAACCAGCGCACAGGTGCCTCACAATCCGCTCCCTCAACCCGTTCGCGCTTTGATCGTCCGTCGCTCGACACGACAGCAAGGATTTGTTCCAAACACCGCCATCCGCTCGTTAGGATCCTGCACTCACTAGTTCCACTCTGGTGCCGATAGCAGAATCCATCATGAAAACTCCGCCTCACGGCTCACATTCGCTCGCTAACCCTACCGACATGCGTACATCACATCACATCACACTCGTTATTACTATTCCACCCCGAGATGGCCCTCATACATGCAGAGCGAGGGGCATTTCGGATGCAGAGAGGGAGCGCACACCTACATTAGAGGGATGCATGCGGCCGTACTGATGGTTTGTAGAAGTGCATCAGTACAGCGGACAGGGGAAATTGTCAGGCAGGGTCACGGAAACGTGCTTGGGTTGAAATTACATATCAATATACTCGAGTGGTAGTTCAAGTAATAGCTTCGTTAGCTAGACCGTTTGCGTTGTGGAATGCAAATATCTCAAGCTTCCATCTTTCGTCTCGTCCGTCTCGGGTGCTTCTCCGAAAGATCTTGACATGTGCATGTCTTATATTGCGGAGGACCGCAAACGCGAACAAGAAACATCGGCAGCAGCGGAGTCCGACGGCGGCTACTGTCACGCTCTGGTGATGCTCGATATATGAGGCCGGGACCGAGTCGTCGTTACACTGGCACACACGTACCGGATCACCGTCTGCCGATTGTCGAGTGATCGTTCCTATAGGATCTCTTAAGGTTTTGAACGAGCCCGCCGAAACAATCCACGCGCCCTCGCTCTTCTAAGCGCATGACGGCCGGCATACAACTACGCAGTATGCCCATCCTTCGGCAAAGATCCCTCATCCGGATGCGCGAGGATGAGGGCCGCAATGTTTCACACCCGAGTCGCCCGTGTCGGAGGATCCCGGTGCTGTAACATCAAACCTCCCCTCTCCCTCCGCCACGTCCGCACATCACCAGCAACCTGCAAAGTGCGTGCAAACGCCCATCCACGAAAAGTCCCCTTTGGCCGCCCGGCCGGCACCGCGCTCTCCGGACGAAGCGTTTCGTGGCATCGTCTTGCGGGCCTGCGACGGGCGTTTGCGCGGCGCTGCCGGCCCCGGATCGGGTTCGACTTGGAACGGGCGCTTGCGGAGCGGGCGTCCCTTACTCCTGGGCCTTGTAATCTGCCTGTACAGCATCCGGGGAATGCGGAGGCGATGGGTGCTGTCTCAGAGATCGTCGTGGGCAGAGGGCAGAGGGATGGCAATGCGGAGGGAGGGAGTATAAGGTCTGGGGGGTCGGCTGCCTTCTCAAACGACGTTTATTGCCGCCTCGCTCTCTACCAGATTCACTCTTTTTTCGTTGTGCTATATACTTCGGTTTTCTCTTTGCCTTTCTTTGCTCGTCCCAGGTCGGACAGATTCTTCTTGCTATACTAATTATCTACTTCTCTTTCCAAACTGGTGTTGGGACTCGTATATATATTCATAATGACGGGAATTCGCACTCTTCTCAAGGCCCTCTTCGTGCTCGGCTCGACCGGCCTCGTCAGCGCGTATCCCAAGGCAAGCCCGTGGGAGCTTGCCGCTCTGTCCAAGCGACAGGAGGCCGGGCAGTCGGGCCTCACCGACATCGACATCCTGCAATTGTAAGTCGAGTCGCCGGAAGACGTGTGCGGAAGACAAGCAGCTCACACTTCATCAGTGCATTGACGCTGGAGCATCTGGAGAGCGAGTTCTACGCCCAAGCCTTTGAGCGCTTCTCGGACCAGGACTTCGCCTCGCTCGGCCTCAGCCCGCAGAGCATCTGGGCGCTGAAGCAGGTCGGCAAGACGGAGGCCATCCATGTCTCCACCCTGCTGTCCGCCATCGCGTCGAACAACATCTCGCCCGTCGAGAAGTGCGAGTACAACTTCGGCCTCACCGATCCCGCAACGATGATCGCTACTGCCGGTGTTCTCGAGGCCGTCGGCGTGTCGGCGTGAGTACTCCCCAGTCCCCGATCCGCAACGCAACGCAACACAGCAACCTAACCTATGATGCCACAGATATCTCGCCGCAGCGCCGCTCCTGACCTCCAAGGACGTCCTCGCCGTCGCCGCGACCATCGCGACCGTCGAGGCCCGCCATCAGACGTTCATCCGCGTCGCCTCGAGCAAGGAGCCCGTCCCGGCGGCCTTCGACACCCCGCTCGGCCCCCGCGGAGTGTTCACGCTGGCCGCGCCCTTCTTCGTCTCCTGCCCCGAGGGCTCCAGCCTCAACATCGAGCCCTACCCGTCAATCCAGCTCGCGCCCGGGTCCGCGCCGCTGCCCGGTCAGGCCGTTCTGTTGGACGGGCAGCAGCCGGAGGGTGCGGAGTTCTGTGCTTTCCTTGGACAGTGAGTGCATGCCCAATTGTGTCGAGTTTGGAGTGTATGGTTCATGGTTTGCTAACGTGTGGTGGTTGTACAGGGGAGCGAGCTACTTTGAGCCTCTGACTGATGCCGGCTGCACCATTCCCGTCCACCTCACGGGCGAAGTGTACATGATGGTGACGCGGGAGAAGAGCATTGCGGACGCCTCAGTCGTCGCAGGGTAAGCTTCTCTACGACAGTTCCTTTGTTAATATACCACGGCTAACATGAGATTGCTCCAGACCCGCTGTGCTGTCCTTGTCGTAGAGGGTCAATGCCAGACTCGGAAGAACCTCGACTGTCGACGGACGTCGTCTCAATAAACCTGTCTACTTCGCTTCTACCTTCTACACCCCCGGCACAGCAAGTGCGTCGATGGCTTGCGGCCGGTAGAGTCGGGAGGCCTCAGGATTCTACTATACATTAATTTTGGTGCGACGCAATATATACCACGTATGAAGCTTTACGCCAAGCCGCCGTATATAGCTCAGAATTGTACTGTACAATACTCTTCATCATCGTACTTGTGATCTCTGTGATAGATTCTTGATTGACCAATTGTGAAATGGGGATGCGGTATTTATATGGCTGACGGTTAATGATCCTGCATCAATAAAAGACGCGCCAACCCCGCAGACGACCCTGATAAATCCCGAGCTTCGAGCCGAGGCCCGTTCAATACGTAAGGCAAGACGCAGAGATGGCCCAAAGGAGTGGTTCAAGTAGCCACGGCCAGAGGCAGAGCTCAGCGTCAGCCTGCGTCTTTTTCTCCCCTCGTCCCGCCCGAGGGACTTCTTGGCCACTTCATGAGCCGGCCGACTCCGGATATCGGCACCATCAGACCATCGCTCGCAGCCAGCGGAGCAGACAAGACACCCAGCAGAAACCATGCCGGAAACCATCCGGACGATCAACGGCTATGACGAAGATGCCTACGTCTACTACCCGGTCGTCATCGTGGGCGCGGGCGAGTCCGGCATCGCCATGGGTTGCCGGCTGAAGCAGAAGCTTGGGTTTGATCAGTTCCGCATCTTCGACAGGCAGGCCGGCATCGGCGGCACCTGGTGGATCAACAGGTATCCCGGGGTGGCGTGCGATATGTAAGTGTATATATATGCGAGCATTTCTCCAGGACAAACTGTGCTGACGTGCGTATGCTTGGGGCAGACCGACCCTGTTCTACAGCTTCTCCTTCACGCAGTATTACCGCTGGACCGTGTTCCATCCGTCGGGCGCCGAGATCGTCAAGTATCTGCAAGGCGTGTGCAGCGATTTCCGGATCACGGACAAGATCCAGCTGAACACGGACGTCACGGAGTGTCGCTGGCTGCCGGAGGAGAAGCTCTGGCAGATCACCCTGGTCCATCTGCAACCGGGAATGGGCGATCTCAGCGTCAAGGACCGGCGGAAGATCGTCAGCGAGCGCGGAGAGAAGAGCGTGTACGCTGGCAAAGAGATCATCAGAGCCAAAGTAGTCGCCAGCGCAGTCGGCGGACTGGTCGAGCCCCAGGGCTGGCCCGAGTACATTCCCGGCCGTGAGGACTTCCAGGGAGACATCTTCCACAGCGCGCGATGGAATCACAACGTCGACTTGCACGGCAAGGACGTCGTGGTCGTGGGCACCGGCTGCAGCGCCGCGCAATTCGTTCCGCGGCTCACAAAGGAGCCCTACGGGGCAAACTCTGTGACCCAGCTGATGCGCTCGCCGCCGTGGGTCATGCCACGCCCAAACCCTCCTGGAGGAGACGACTGGTGGGCCACAAGAGGCGCTGCGCTGCTGAAAAACGTGCCGGGGCTCGCCAGGACTCTTCGCACGCTGCTCTTCCTCGCGGGGGAGTATGACATGAGGCTGTTCGGCGGCGAGAAGTACCATGCGAAGGAGCGGGCAAAGTATGAGAAGGCGCTTCTGGAGCATATGAGGCGCACGGTGCCCGAGAAATACCATGAGATCCTCACTCCGGACTACGGCGTCGGCTGCAAGCGGCGCATCTTCGATGCTACGTGGTTTCCGTCGCTGAACGACCCGAAGATAGAGCTCACTACGCTTCCCCTGCAGAGCGTCCAGGCCAAGGGGGTAACTCTAGGCCCGGGTCGCACCTTTCCCGATCCACGGAAGACAGACAGCAATGTACCGAGAGAGGAGAGGAGGCTGCCCGCAGACGTGATCGTTCTCGCCAACGGCTTCGACACGTCCAAGTGGCTGCACCCGCTCAACGTCATCGGCAAGGACGGCAAAGACCTCGTCACCACCATGGACGAGCGCGGCGGGCCCCAGGCATACCTCGGCACCGCCATGGACGGCTTTCCCAATTTCTTCATTATCTTCGGCCCGAACACCGCGACGGGCCACAGCTCCGTTATTCTGGCTTCGGAGAACATGGTCAACCACAGCTTGAACTTCATCAAACTCATCCTCAACGGCGACGCCACCACCGTAGAGGTCAAGCAGGAAGCCGAGGTGAACTACACGCGCGACATCCAGGAGAAGCTGAGCAAGACGGTCTGGATGAGCGGCGGGTGCCAGAGTTGGTACAAAACGGCCGATGGCTGGAACTCGACTCTCTTTCCGTGAGTACTCGCGATGTCAATCCCATCCTCGATATTGCTGACCATGCGCGTTTCAAGATATACGCAGATCTATTTTGGCTTGAGGTGCATGTTTCCCACCTGGTCCGATTGGAACATCGAGTACACGCCTAAAGGTCTCCGCAAGCTCCGCGCCCGGCAAGCGGCTCGCGCGCTGGGTATTGGTGTACTCGTCGCCGGGACGTTTTGGATGCGGCAGAGTGGGTTGGGGCTGGCTGATATGCCTTCTCTGCTCAGGCACGGCGTGCGCTCGTCGTTGGGCGTGTTAGAAGGATGGTTGGAAAGTGTAAGGGCTAGGATATGACTAAAGCTGGCGGCGACTCCGATATGGTTTTGTCGGTTCGGAGTTTTTGTCGCATTGTTGGAGTTTCATATGGTTTGGTAGAAGTATGTAATATGGCACCTAGATTCATACCTAGGTATATTTAAAAGACGCTCAAGAAGGCTCTCCAATCAGTCCGAAAGGATCAACTATCCCAAGCTTAAAGCAAGAGTCATTCAATAGCCCAAATTGAACTCGCTCTTTCAGTGACTGTACTGCAGGGGAATACAAAAGACGCGCCGTACACACCCAGCATAGGTCACAGGTGCTTCTTCATTAGTTCCTGCAAGCCACGATCAGGCTCCCACTTCTTTAGAGCTTTTGCCTTCCACTGCAAATACGGCTCAGCTTCACTCTCAGAAAAGCAATCAAGAAGCCCGCGGAAGAGCGACTCGAGTTCCGCACTGTCGCTGGGCAAGGCCCCTAAGAAAAAGGTGAAACGCTGCCATTTACGTCCATCCCTGACTATGCGGGCCATGTCCGGACGACCCTTTTTATCAAAGGCTTCTGCGAAAGCCGTTTCTTCCTTCGACAGCACATTTTTGCCATCATAATAGTCTCCAACCGGCCACATCATGCTTGGAGACGAGAACGCGAATGGAGCCGGCTCGGTAGTGCACCATTCCCAGTCGATGATGCCAGTTATGTTATGATCATTATCAACCAGGATGTGATCCCCCTTGTCGTCCTGGTGCTTGAGGTAGAATTTGCCATGCTTATCCAGGGGCTGCAGCAACTTGGGGACGTTTTCCAGACGCCAAAGCATGGTGAGGTAATTGTCAGAGGGAAGAGCAGTAATCTCGCCTTGCGTTAGCATATCCATATGCAGGCAGATGATTGCTCTAATGGCGGAGTCATAAGAGTTGAAGGGCCCGAGAGTGT
>QQTW01003000.1_pt1 | contig 12403 bp, 11 predicted proteins | sample 1904831 | NCBI WGS metagenome assembly QQTW01 (sample SAMN09435610, study PRJNA476489) | Subsurface metagenome, whole genome shotgun sequencing project. | reverse complement strand
CAGTCTCAGTATATATCTCCAACCCGCGAGGATAATCCGTGGACGAGTCTTGGCAAAGGTGTTGTTGGCAGAAAAAGTGATGAACGTGTCTGCTGAGACGGAGAAGCCATCATTGTCAAGCCATATCCTTGGACCAACTTCCTCAAAGGGCTGAGTTGCTGCTACCGTTTTTGGAGTGCCACGGTCGAAAATTTCCGTCAGGGAAAAGTTAACCCCAGGCTCAAACAAATTGGCACCCATCATATCGACGAGCCGTGCATTGAGGGGCGCGATGTCGCCGGGGTTGCTGTTTGAGAAGACCAGATACCCTGGTTCTGGTAGTAAACGATCAGCAATCGTGGCGGCTGTAACGTTGCTCTTCTCCGCCAGGTAACCGGGCGAGTCCAAACCCCACAGTAGAGTGTCGAACCAGGTCCCCACAAAGAGCCAAACTGTGAGGCCGAGAACGATGACTCCGCCTGAAGAAAATCCTCGTGAAAATATGTATAGTATCCTTTGGATGTAGTCTTCAGTGAACATCAAATATGATGTAAATGCTTTGCGACGCGCTGCAAGCAAGGCGAATAGCTTGAATATAAACAATTGCAGAAACAGTGCAGCGAGTTTGAAGAGAACCTGCTTGGCTACATTATTGTACACAGCGATGGTCGAGGCTGCGAAGCTGCCGTGGATGGGAATGCTGCCGAGACCAAACACCATTTTGCTGGCAGGAGGGAACTTTGAGTGTCTAATGACTGTTGTATGCTTGTTGGAAACACAGAGCAGAGTAAAAGGCAGAGGGATGTTTCCAACTGTTGCTCATTCTTCTTGAACTGAAGTGCACCTCAAAAGAAAGACACCAAATAATACAATCAGATAGAACATTCCTTCAGCTGAAGCGTACAGCAGCCACTAAGTATGCATCCTGTGCCATGGTTGCCAATCTGTTTGGTCGCGAAGTAAGACATGAGGCCCGGATCGGAGCAAAGAGGCTGCACCATGTCCTGAAGAGGTACGAAAGAGGCTCGTAATGATACGCGATAGTATGTCGAACCGCAGAAAGAAATTGCTGCAAATGGAAATTAGTCCGTCGTTGATAGGCTGGCATAGCTCAACGCTATATGATCCGGTCCACTTGAGCATCCACAAGAGACTTCACTTGCATTCTGCTTCAAGCCATGTTCCCGAATAGGAACAAAAGAACCTACTAGTGGTATGTAGTAGGCCCTCGAGCTGGCGGATTCGCCCAGTACTAGTAGTGCTTGAAGCAATCAGCCAAAGGCCGACATAATGCACTAACTTAGACCGATAAAGCAATAATACCTCTTGGCACTGCCATTCTTAAGGGTATCGATTTGCTTGGCATTCCCACCCTCAGAAAACATTTTAACATCTGACGTTACAACAACGTCGTCGACAATCTCTTTGAGATGAAAGCTACTTGAGTAGCCAAATAAATTTGAATACCAGCAAGTTGAACTCGGTAGCTCAAAAATTGTGATGGGAATCGAGAATGCCAAGATTTTTCCATTGCTTCCAGTTGTAACATGTTGGACCAATTACATTTCTACCAGGATGCGAGTTCAGGTACGAACTCTCCGGTCGGCGCCTGCCCGTGGATGGTGTCATGCAGGCATCATTTACCCGATCGCCCTGAGCCTCATCCTGACCAGTCACACAACATACGCATACTTTACTGATAGAACAGTACATGAATAGCGAACACCAACCGCCCTAATTATAGGTCGTTGACGCAGAACACGATACGCGGGATCAGCTGGGGCACACCTGTTCGTGCTAGGATGGGTAACGAGTCGTCCGTTCCGGTCGAAGATGATGTTCCGCCACAGACGCTCGAAAGTCGAACGTTGGAGAGTGTTGCAAAATATATCACAGAGAGGAAAGTGAGAAGGATAGTGGTCATGGTAAGAAAAGTCTTGACCAGATCTTGGGATTGAGGTTAACCACGGTTCCAGACCGGCGCCGGCATCAGTACTTCTGCTGGTATTCCAGACTTTCGTTCTCCAGATACAGGACTCTATGCAAACCTTGCCCGCCTAAACCTGCCTTATGCCGAAGCCGTGTTCGACATATCCTATTTCCGTAACAATCCGCTGCCTTTCTACGCTCTTGCGCATGAGCTCTACCCTGGCCGCTACAGGCCTACAGTTACACATTGTTTTATTAAGCTACTCTACGACAAGGGTTTGCTGCTCAAACTGTTCACCCAGAATATTGATTGCCTAGAACGGGAGGCAGGAGTACCTGGTGAGAAGATAGTGGAGGCGCATGGCTCTTTCGCGTCTCAGCGATGCATCGAATGTAAAACTGAGTTCCCAGGCATCATGATGAAGAAAGCTGTCCAGGAAAAGGAAGTGCCACGGTGCCTCACAAAGATCTGTAATGGGCTGGTAAAGCCGGACATCGTCTTCTTTGGGGAAGCGTTGCCTGAAGCCTTTCACCACAATCGGACACTGCCAGCATCTGCTGATCTGGCAATCATCATGGGCACTAGTCTTAGCGTGCAACCATTTGCCAGTTTGCCATCCTACGTACGTGAAGAGACACCACGAATTTTGATCAACCTTGAGAGGGTAGGTGGACTTGGGTCTCGAGCTGATGATGTACTGCTCCTCGGTGAATGTGACGCTGGGGTACGCAAACTTGCAGACGCCCTAGGCTGGCTTAATGAGCTCGAAGACTTGTGGCAGCAGACTACCCAGTCCGAGGATGACCAGAGGGAACAGCAACTAACCCCGAAGACTAGAGACGAAAAGCTGGAGGAGGAAGTCGAGCAGTTAACAAGAGATATCAATCGGACACTGAACCTATCAAAAAACCACCACTCTTGGTTGGAAAATCACCTGGATGACAAGCACGGGGTGGGGAATACTGCTTCCGTGCCGTTGGACAGCACACTTCCCATCACCTTCTCATCTGCGGACACCGAGCCGGAAAGGCACGAGCAGGATAGGCCATCAGTAGATAGTTCCGACAAACAGGGACCTGAAGACATAGACGCAGCCAGGAGCAAGGGACTATCAAATGAGTACACTACTGCCGAGCTGGGAAGCAAGGAGGATGGTGATTTGAGTCACGTCTTTCCTCATAGAGACACGCTTCGGGAAAAGTCTCCATTGTGATTTATACTATCTAGATACCCCTGAAATGAGAAGACGAATCATGAACTGAGAGTAGATACGTTCCATCGTCCCTCGACGGTGAACAACATGATTGGCGATGATTGATTGATTGACTGGCCTAAACTCCTTCTGGATCAAGCGAAGCACATACCATCGGTAGCAAAACCAGAACTACGCCTTCACTCGTATAGCATTTCGAAATGGCGTTAAAAATACGGTGTATCTGGTCTCTATAAAGCAGTGATTGATGAACTTACATTCGTCGACAAACGTGATGCAGATGAATATCTGACAACATACACAAATTTGGTGTGCAAGTAGGGCCCTCCGGGCACTAACTCGGGGGAAATCCACTCAGTCTGGTTTCTCTCTACTGATGAATGCTCTCTACTACCTACTTATGAAGGGAACAACTCTGCTATATTCACATTCTGCGCATGAGCTCAACACAGATCAATATACGCAACTGAGGTCACACTTCCATACAGAACCAAAATAGCCTGATCTTCCGCCACTGAAGCATTTCACACCATTGCCTGTTCAAGCTTCTGTCCACCAGCCTCTGTCGCTTGTGGTCGAGTGAAGTCTAACCTGGAATGGCCACTGTTGCTTCCGCTGTAACGCGCTTCAAGCTTGTCTTCTTTGTGCCCACGGCCGCTCTCGAAGCTTGCAAGGCCGCCATCTTCGCTGCAGGGGCAGGCCGCTATCCAGGCCCGGGAAATTACACGGAATGCTGCTGGACCACCATGGGTACGGGTCAATTTCGCCCAGGAGACACAGCGAATCCGCATATCGGAAGCGTTGGTGCACTTGAGCAGGTGCAGGAGGCGAGAGTCGAGATGTTGTGCATTGATGAGGATATTGCCAGGAAGGCGGTCAAGGCGCTGAAGATGTAAGTTTGTATTGTCACTTGTTGTTGCAAGCCTGCTGAGCTAGTCTAACTTCCTCCAAGTGCCCATCCATATGAGGAGCCTTCATATGAGATGTACAGGCTAGAGGATTTCTGAACCAAGAAAGTGCATCTTTGAGTGGCTTCATCGTGAGATGCTCAAAAATGGCGTCACATTTCAGGCCTCAAATATTTTAAGAGCGGATCAAGCACGACTGGAAATGATTCATGCAGTACTCCTCAAACTATAACAGTTTATGAAATTGGATGGATGCTGAGAATAACTCGACTCTTGTCGCCATCGCAGTATCGCTGGAACTACACCACAATCCGTTGCTAAACATAGTCCGCTTCCTCTTCATAGACGGTTTCCTCAAAGCCATGTCGGTCCTCCGGTCCAAACCTTTACCGGTGCTCTCCCCTGGTTGATACACCTCGAATGACCTTTGTCTATCATCATACTACGTCTTATGCATGTCGAATCGACAATCCAGTACGACGTGCAACTCCTAGTGCAAAACTTACCAATTTGATCTGTCTCAGTGCCTTTATTTGCGACACCTAAGGACATAGCGTTTCTCCAAAACTTGCAGTAGGATTGGTAGTGGGCTGCTAAACGCTCACTCACAGCAGTGGGTATTGACGGACGCCTCAAATTTCACTGTCTATATTACGATTGGGCCAGTTTCCATGTGATGAAACATAATTTCAGAGTAATATAAGGCTGTCAACGAGAAATATAGCCCTAGAGGCATGCAGCCGATTCTATCCGGCAGTGAGACTCTTTCAATCATCAGAATCGCTACGATGCCACGTATGAGATTCTAGAGGATGCCTGGCTGAACCGCACAAACGGAAGAGGCCCTGAACGTCAGCCAGTACTCTTACACTCAGCAGCAGCGGTCGATGAGGTCCTATTCGTGCGAGGTGATGTCGGATAAAGCCTTTTGGCAAATGCTGCGGCTACAGACCGAAAAGGATCGATTGCTTCAACGGAGTTCTGAACAGCGTCTGCCGGTCTCACTATCGATCAACCGCAGACTACTCGAGGTCAATCCAGGATTGCTACGCACAACGTACCAAATCAGCCATCGCAGAAATCACACATATTTACATAATCCCCGTGCAAGATTGGTCTACATACCAAACCCCTCCCTCCCCGCGCTCAGGTATCAAATAACATCCTACGTGCAGCACCCACTCAAGTTTATTTTAGAGCTTCTGGTGATGTTGCATGATCAGCAAGCCTAGAGCGCGTGAGATTAATGAGAAAATGGAAGGGACGTGCCTCACTAGTTCATGTCGGAAACGAAGGGGGAGCATCCACTTGGAAGAAGATGTTCTCCATTGACCTGATTCGCTTTCGAATTATGTTGCACTTCCCTCTGCACAGATCTCATGCAACCGCAGGAAGCCGTTCAGAAGTGGACCTATGCGCGGGCTACAGCCCAGCATATGACCATCCTGTACGATCTTTTTTGTTTATCCTTTTTGCCAATCTGTTGAATCTCTAGGAGTAAGGTATCGCGTTTATATGACTAGGCGACTCATATTGAGTTTTTCTTTGAAATTAGTGTCTGAGGTTCCTGTTCACATTTGCTATTTATAATGATTTCAAGCAATGAGATCTGGTCGTTTTCGTCCATTCACTTTTCACATTCTCGCATCCCGAGCGTTATAGATTGAATACCTTTTTGCTATGATGTAGCATTCGAGTTCGGAGTTTGCTTGTCTCTTGAATCCATCGACTGATCTTCGCGATCAACTCGAGGCCTTGGAGCCTACCATCACCCAAATCCTGGCCATTTGTGGCTCACCTGGACTCCCTCTGGGGGTGCTGCATCAAGGCAACATCGCCGATACCGCACACTTTGGACATCGAGGTTGCTCAGACCCTGAGCCACACAACGATGACACGGTCTATCGTGTCACGTCTCTCACCAAGGTGCTCACCTCGAGCGCTGTTGCTTTGCTCGTCGACGGAGGTATCTTGAATTGGGACACATGCATTCGAGTATCTCTCTCTACATTTGGGCAACGTACCGACGAGCTTGGTCAGAAGGCCAATTTGAAGGACCTCTTGGCCAATCGTACTGGGCTTGCGGTTGCGGACCGTCTATGGGGTCAACAGTATGGAGAATTTCTTCTGCCCAGGAGCGAGCTTGTTCGCACGACCACCTTTTTGGAAGCCAGCCAACCGTTCCGGAAAATCTTCTTCTATACGCAATGGAACTATTGTCTGGTGATCGAGGTTGTTGAGGCTGTCACCGGCAAAAACTCTGGGCTCGTACATCAAGGGAAAAATCCTGAACCCGATGAAAATGCGCCGAACTACGCTAGGAGAAACAAAGGGTGAGAACATTGCAGCTGGCCATGCCATCCGCGGAGATGGTCGCTTTTGTAACATTGGGTCTCCGAAAATGGACGATGGTGTTGGCCTTGCGGGTGCATATGCAGGCAAGTCCAGCGTCAAAGACGTTCTTCACATGTATCAGGGAGTTCTTCACGCAAAGAAGGATCAATCACAGACAGGCTTGGATTCAACTCCTGTCCCACCATTTAAACACACCAGGATGATCTTCTCTCCTCACATTCCGCTAGCTACCTCCGAAATCGATGATGCAGCGTACTGCTTGTGCTTATACAGAACGAGATTGCCCGGGATCCTGGGAGCGGCAAGCATCAATAACACGCTCTCGAGCCCGAAGGCGCTTCGTTCTTCTGGAAGTATTTCCCCGGGTGTGGAAATCTATCATCATACAGGCAACCTTGCCGCATTCCTCGCCTCGGCCTTCCTAATACCCTCCACGGAGAGCGACGTCGTCGTTCTGACCCGGTCTATGGCATTCATGGACCCGACCGATCTTGTAGGTCAACTTATGATTTCTATCCAGATCGGTGAGAAGCCGCCCAATAACTTCCCAGAGCTTGCTAGAACGGCCCGATCGACCATGCTGGGCGTGTACAAAAAGCTCGCAACTGCGCTGGAGAAAGGCAAGACCGCAAAACCTCCTCGGTCGCCCATTTCGCGCTATGTAGGAAACTACTGGAATGCCGCAAGGAACTACTGCATTTCCATTGCAGCTCGCCCTAGCGGGTTGCTTATGAGGGTACAAGGAGCTCCGCGCACCACCTATAACTTGGAACCGTACGACGGCGATACATTCTATTGGCCGACGGATTCGGGGGAGGAAATATGCGAACGAGCAATGCCACCAAGGATATATATACCCTTCGTGGCACAAGGTGATGCTCGGAATGGGTGATGATGATGGAAAGATTAGCCGCTTGACTTGGCATCACCATCCTCTTGCAAAGAAGCCTGAAAGATGCCTTGGGCTAGGCTTCAGAGTTTTGCTCTACTACTATATCTTTCTGCCCGTATCATCTACCAAAGCAGAGAACCCTCCCCCTCTTCCCCTCAAGCACAACCTCTTTCAATCAGAAACCGCTATTAACGATACATCATAGCGGTTACGAAAGGCAGCTAGCTTTAATAAGCCAAAGATACTTAACGTCGAGCCATGGAGCACTTTTGCCCCGATACCGTAGCATGCGAAATTAGTGGTCAGGTTGTGAATACACAAGGAATGGACTTGCTTGCCATCTGCGCAATAGAAGAAGGAGATAGTTATCGTCTATACACTCGAGCCAAGGAGCTTGGGGGGAGGGGATACTGACTGCCCTTCATGTTGATGCGGCCAGCTGGCCATGATGCGATAGACAAGTCAGCAAGAATAAGATTAACGCCTAGTAAGAGCCTCATTTGAGGCATATGCTTAGTGTCTGCAGCGTCCATCACTTGACCCATCCATAAGCAAGCATGTTAGTGCTTACCCAGACCGGACAGCATGATACTACTACTACTGTACGATATCAGATGAAAGTATCGTTATGTTCCGTTACCACATACTGTAGACAAGATAAAGGAAAAGAAAAGACTGATCCGCAATGCCATAGCGGACCACTTCAAGAGTTCAGAAATAATAAGTTGTAGCGTCAATTGATTGACATACAAAGAACTAGTACTTTCTGTTAATGGCTCGTTCCTAGTTGAAGTTCTAACAACAACGCATCTCTACATGGGTGCGTGAAAGGCGACAAATCGTATCTAGCAGACGAAGAGGACATATCTCTCTTCGAGAGAAAAAACCGCCACCACAAAGTAGAAACGCCTTGCCTGATCATAAAACTGCCCAGCGTTGTTGCGTATTTTGTAGTATGTGCATTGCTGACCATGATCAGATGCGATAAGCCTTGAGCAATTCCGCCAACCGAGCCGACTCTTGCACAAAATTCACAGGACTCGCGGAGGAGACTTGATACCGGACTCTGGAGATTCCCAAAAATCAGCACACATATTTTAACCAACGAAGCAGGAGTGGACAAAAACATGCCTTTGCTGTTCCTGGAAATTGTCCAGCTTGGCCTTACACCTAAAATTCCAGATCCTATGACTCGCCTCCTGGAAGACCTCCCCCAGCTTTTTTGAATCACTGCTGTCATCATCCTCTTTCAAGCTCATCAATTCATCCGCCGACTTTCCCATGATCAAAACGCCTGTCTCGTTGAAGGCGCTCAACCATATCTGACCGGTATGGTCACTGACGTTGATGGACAAAACGTATCGATACTCCGGCTTGGGGTGCGTGATATTGCATCTCTCGCAGTGCCACTCACCTGGGTTAGCTTCGATCACCTTCTTGTTGCATTTCTCCGTGGTGCATGCTGGGTAGGCGAAGCTTTCTTGTTTGATGAACATGATGCTGGCTCGGACAGAGAAGAAATCGGCCTCTTCGCCCATTCCTAGTTGCTCCTCTTTGATTTGGCTGATGGTTTTGTAATCGTTGCGTTGACCGCCCGCTGCTCCGACGCCGGCACCTTGCAGATTTGCGTGTGACTCGAATGCGTCGGTTCGGCCTTGAGCGTCGTACCACCCTCTCAAACGGTGGGCCTCGTCAATGTCAGGGTCGACGGTCATGGATCCGGAGCTCAATAGACTTAGACTTCGACCTCCGAAATCAGATACCTTGACGCCCTTAAATGCAACTACGGCGTCTGGCGAAACCTCGAAAGCTGCAGCGGTCTTTCCCCAGACTGTCAAGCGTACAGAAAAGCCGGTTTGGTCAACCAGGGTGAGTTCTCGCTTGTCATATGGTTTGCTGGTGGTCTTTGATGTGATCTGAGAAGTTTCGCCCACCTCTTTCAGAATCCCGACGACATCTACTGTGGTATCCTTCTGAACATCTTGTAGGTCTGCGATGCCGGTGAAGTTGAACCGGACCTGTGGAACGCCATCCTGCTCTTCTGCCTTTTCGACTTGAGTGTCACGCTCAAAAGTCAGCTCATAGTCGTTGTTGAGATTCGAGAACTGCTTCTTAGCAATCTGAACGCGGCAAGGACTCGAGATATAGTAGACGCTATTCTCTTGGAACAGCTCATAGAGCAGATCACATTGATCATTGAAGCCGGTTGCTCGGACCTCACCACTCTCGTCTAGCAAGTTCACACTGAACAGCTTGCCTTCTCCGTTTCGGTTATGCCAGGTCTTGATATCTGATTTGTTGGTACATCTGGCCTTGATCGTCCACTTGTGAGAATAGGGCGAAAGAGCTTCAATGGGGTAGATGTTGGCATGGGCGGAGGACGAAGGAGTTTTGGTGCGAGATGGAATTGATCTCTGCTGTTGATTGTTTGGCTGAGCCTGACCTTTGTTGCCGTAAAAGTCGTTGCCTTGAATCGTACCCGGCTGCCCCTTGGAGTCCTCCTCTGGTTTAATCTCCAAGGCTTTTGGCTCACCAATCTTCTCGCATTCCCCGAGCTCTTCAAGCACATCCAGGTCGAGTATGATGAGAATTCTAATATGATTAGCAACGAAAACAGAGACCTGCACCTGTGAGACCACTTACTTCTTTCCTTTGACAAAGCTAGCATTGTATCCCTTTAGTCTCACAAAACATCCTTTCCTCAGTTTTCCTTCATGGACATGATGATTTGCCTGGGTGGCGAGCATAGTCTGGACGAAATTCTTGATGTCACTGAAGACAACGCGGTACCTCTCAGTAGGGGCGGTGGAGCCTGCAAGAGGTTTCACTTGTACACATTGCACGATGGGTTGAAGCTGTTGCCCTGGCGGCCCGTCGAAGATTGCTTCGAGTGAGCCTTGCTCAACACGAGATGCAGCGTTGTTCGCCATCTTAGCTGTCGGTAGTGGACAAAGTGTTAATCGAATTAAGATTGTAACGGAGGAACGGGGTGGTATTCAGTGAAGAGAAATTCCAGTCTTTGTAATGTTGACGGTGGCGCCCCGAAAAGTGAGCAGGAGCCTGGAGCGCGTTGTCGGAGAACGCGTTTAGAGGCTGCAGGGCGCTACATATCTAATCAGTGGTGCGGAGAAAAGTAGTGAAACTAAGTTGAGAACAGCTAGTGCTGACTAGCTTGTGCATTTGACTAACTGTTTAGGTGCAGCATCCCTAAAATGGCTCCTGTGAGCTGCTGAGTCTTAAATGTTCTCTGGGCTCTTTTTTGAGTATTAGGTCTCCTAATTTTCAAGTGTTCTCGGGCTTATGGTACTCTAAGCCCCCCGTAAGTGGCGGCGGCATACCTTGGACTAAAAGATATTAGTTTACTCTATAGCTACTAGCTCCTGTCTTAGTATTAGCGTAGTTTAACTACCTTTGATCCAGTAACAGCCCCGCGGTCAAACAATAATTTGCGGGGCTTGTAGCCTACCACACACGTATCCTAGTCAGTCACCTCTCCAGGGATTGATATATCTAGACTGTCAGCGACTCTCCTGCCTCTACTCCGTATAGATTGCCCAATTAAAATAGGTACTGGCTCCACCATCCAAATAGCAAGTCAACCTCATTCTTTCCGTCCCTAGTATGTCCTCTCCACCTCTCGCAACCAAGGCCCCCGAAAGCGATGCCCAAGAACCACAAACAACCACCGCCTCCACGTCTGTTCAACCTCAAGACTCTCCCGCTCAACCAGGCCCAAGTATGGGCGGCATGGACACGCACTGCACGACCGACCGCCCCTCCCCATCATCACAAACCCCAACCGGCGAGCTCACGAAATTCAACGACGACATAGACGTCTACATCTCCAAACCTCCAGACTACCCACACTCACCATCTAAACTGCTCCTCCTCCTTACCCCTGGCACAGGTGTCAAGTCAACGAATAATCAACTGCAAGCTGACAGGTACGCAAGCGAGGGTTTCGTGGTCGTGATGCCCGATCAATTTGCTGGCGATCCAGCGCCCAACACCACAGCCCCAGCGACAGAGAGTGGTAATGACGGTGGCGAGGAGAATATCTCGCTGATCGAGCAAGTGAAGCTTCGAGCGGCGGAGACGGCCAAGAGCTTCATGCTCGACATGTGGCTGGCGCGGCATACGTCGGAGAAGGTGCTACCGATTTTGCACAAGGTGCTGGAGAGTGCCAAGGATGAATTTGCGGATGCGGTGGCGAACGGTGGGGGAGTGTATGCGGCGGGTTATTGCTTCGGTGGGAAGTACGTCATGATGTTGGCTGGGAAGCAGCAGGGTCCCGAACAGCAGGGAAAGGATGAGGAGCAGGGAGTGACGGACAGGGCCCCACTGATCAAAGCCGGGGCAATCGCACACGCGACATTGGTTACCCGTGAAGACGCAACCGCGATTGAGGCGCCAGTGAGCATGGTCTGTGTGGGTAAGTTCAAATAGACTTCTCCCCCCCCATCAACTTCCCAAACCGCGGCTAACACCGGGACAACCACCAGAAAACGACCAGCTCTTCCCCGAAGACATCCTGGAAGAAGGGAGGAAGCATCTCCAGGCCCAGAACATCGACCACGAAATCAAGACCTATCCCGGCGTGCCGCATGGTAAGGCCCCATCCCAGATCGAGAACGGGATCTCTTTCCCCTCCGCCCGCCTACCTCCAAAATTCAGCCAGCTGACATTTGTTTTTCCCTCCGTCCAACAGGCTTCGCCGTGGTAGGCGAGTACGCAGACCCAAAGATCAGAGACGCTCAGACCGCTGCCTTCGAGCAGATGCTCTCGTGGCTCAAGACGCATTGATGATTGCGTTCCCCGTTAAAACTTTATCGGGTGGTATCCTAGCAGCGAATCCGGTCGAAAGGCGTTCACGCTTATGGGCGGGCTCTGCTCGAGGTGTTTTGAGAACGTGTGAGAGTAAACCAAATGTATTCATAGCGGATATTTACATGATACTCATGACAGACAGCAACTGCCCCCCTTCGAATACAAAGAGGAACACATTCTTCTGATCCCGTCTCGCAGCCAGCGACTGAGCACCATGATCAAAACTCACCAATCCACCATCAATCAGTCCCGTAGCCCCCCACTCCCCAACTCAGCTCCTAACGCAAAAAAAAAAAAAC
>QQTW01002999.1_pt1 | contig 12404 bp, 9 predicted proteins | sample 1904831 | NCBI WGS metagenome assembly QQTW01 (sample SAMN09435610, study PRJNA476489) | Subsurface metagenome, whole genome shotgun sequencing project. | reverse complement strand
GTTCCAGCAGTGTCACGTGCTTGATGCCATGTCTTTCTTTTACCAGCGCTCTTGCGTATTTTTCCTTGATGACGATGAAGAACAGCTTCAGATGTTTGCATCGTGGAAAATGTCCCAAAACCAATTTCCTATGACCGTACGTCACGTTCATGTGAAAGTTGGCGGAATTATTTCATCGCTGATTTAATGCAGTTGTCCTGTCTTGGAGAAGTTGACGTTTGCAAGGATTGGCCATCGTATTCGTGACCCCGATGGCGTTGCCGGGATGGCGGGCATAACCTTTCATTTCGTCGCCTCCAGCAGCTGGAACGCATTGAATAATTCTACAGTACGCTTGACATAGCTATACGGCATGTCTTATTCATGCTCGGCCGTTCGTGTTGCTTCTAAGTATGGGACAATTGTCTCTTTCGTTCGCGAAACGCTTGATGGAGGTGGACTCGGAATACGAGGAGTTGAGAAGCGAGGCGAAGGACCACTTTATGCCATAGCCCAAGCAGAAGCAGCCATGGGCCAATGTCGCGTCAGGACGATTGAGCGTATAAAGGACCGAGATGGTGCCCGGACGCAGAACAATATGCCAGTGCGCTTCTCCCAAATACATTTGCTCGACAGGAGTCTACTGATATACGGCCTGGACAACCTAACCACAGCTGTATCGGCGTAATTGAATCCCTACGTCCCAACTCACCATGCGTCTATCACCAGTCTGGACCGCGGCCGTCCTGGCCACAGCCGCTGCGGCGGCGCCCCAGCAGCAATAGCAAGGCACTCGAACAATACAAGAGCGCTCCCCCGACGAGGGGCCGACCAAGGTGCAGCCGCGCGCCTCGACACCGACGTGCGTGGTTGAAGCTTGCTTCTACTGCTTCCAGGGCTTCAGGGTTCTCTTTCCGGTAGGGGATCACCTTCGACTCTTGCCATAAACCATCCGTGCACCAATCGCTGTTAGGGGACAAATTCGGTTTCATCCAAGGCAAATCGCTGACGCCTGATGATCGGTGCAGAGAGACTCGCAGGTCGACTGCTACGTGAATTGTCAGCAGCAGTACATTTGCGTGGAGGACCCGCCGGGCAGTGATAACCTCGTGCCGAAGAAGAAAACGGGAAGGTGATGGGGGATCATTGAAGTATGAGGAATTTCTTCGAGTGGGTCGCTTCCTTGTTCGGCGTTGGAGTGGTTGGCGTTCCATGTCTCGAGGGCTTGCTCATAGCGTTCGCCATGGATTTACTGTAGAGCAAAACCAATGAAGCTGGCTTAGTATATCTGTCCCTGCTCCCGAATGGTCTTAGTGCGATGTCATGTTGTCACGACTGCGAAGCTAGCCTCGCAATAGATTGCCCAAGCAAACCATCTGGGACCGCTTCCTAATCGAACGCATCTTCTCTTGAAGGATACCAATTTCTTTCCCCTCGAACATGCTCCAAAGGGCACCAGTCGACTCGATGAGTGGTTTGACTCGAGAAGTAAGGATCCCGATGGAGTTGTAAGCATCGGTGGCTAACATGGTCCGGTAACGAGATCTTATGGCGAACTGACTTGACGAGGGATCTGGCATCCAATATCGTTGAATCGATCGAAACGATGGTCGAGAATGAGCATGTGAAGCTGGACATCTTCAGGCACGATGTGAAGATGGGCTACATCTGGCTCCGAAGTGGTGAATATTGTTCAGATCAAGGGGAGCCTCGTAGAACAGCAGGATTTTCGTGCGTCCATGCATGGGATCATGTCTAGAGTACATGATCTTTTGATGCCTTCAGTCACTTGGGATCGATATAGAGCGATATCTTACTCCAGTCTTTTTTCTACATCCGTGCTTGCTTCAACTGGCTGTTGAATGAGACCGTTTTTCTGACAGATTCTGATTGCGGAGAACCTTCGTTGTCAATGCTGGATCAGCCTGGATCTGCGGTCAACATGCTCGCAGGCCGTCAGACAATCATCTCTCGTGACAATATCTTGACCATATACTCCAATTCAAGGTCACGTAACGGTCTAAGATCTCTATGGGAAACAGGAATCTCAAGATTTCCAGCTGGTTGGCATGAGAACGATGAAGTTGCGTCTTTGACATCGCCGGAGTTTTACCCAATTGAGGCCTGTCAAACTCAATTGGATTCCAATCATATCGCGCTAGCGCCAGCTGGCCGTTGCCCAGGCAACGACGCTTCCTCGGCCCCACGCTGCCATGGTATGCTCGTAACGCGCCGGGAAGGATCCATCAACATAAAATTGTCCTTCATCTCCCCGAGATTTGCTTTTCGCAGCTCCTGCTGTCAAGTTAGTCCCAACTCTCGCTGAGGAGGATATCTTTCGTCATTTCTGTTCCTAGCTCTAGCAGCTCGACTATCACCACATCCAAGGGCTTTTGACGCTGGGAAAATTCAGACTGAATACCGCAGTTCACGGGGCCAGAACATGAAAGACGAAGGAATGTTGGAGGAAGACTTTAGGGTTGGGTCCGATGGAGAACACCTACCCGTCATGGACAAGGATCATCACAGCCTGCACGACACCGGGGACTACACAGATGAAAACATAGACGTTGGCTTCCCCCGGCAGACTGGTTCGGGCAGAAATTCGAGCGGACGTTCCGGGGATGATGAAGACGATATGTTCGACATGAACGATGGACGCGTCACCGCAACGCTATCATCGCCTACGACATCACATCACTCACCCTGGGAGGGCGAGGTCGAGAGCGAACATCCCGATTGCGAAGAGGATCGCGACGAGATCATCTCGGTCTTGCCGGACGAGATAATCCCGCCGTCCCTTCCGCAGATGTCCTCACCCTCGTCACGGTCACTGCGGCAGCCGCGAGGCACGCGCTCGCCATACACGCCCACCAAGCAGGTGTCGCCGTTTCGCCAGGTCTCGTCTGTTCGCGCGATGCAAATGGACATGAGCCCGCCTCTGTCCGACCCACCGCAGCTGTATGCTGTCTCGGTGTCTTCGTCGCCTCGACATTCGGTGCGGCCGAGATTGTCGAATTATTCGCGACATAGCACCAGCACGACGCCTCGATCGCAAACCAAACGGCAACAGCAGCAGATCAGCCCAAGCAAGAGGGGAGAACTTCCGCTCGTGCTGCTGCACGTGACTCTTCTACCAATTCGACTGCCATATCCGTTGGAGTTGATGACCGCAGTGCTGCCGTCTTACATTCTCGAGAACTATAAACTACTGAGGGACAAGGTCAACGAGACCGTGCTGGACAGAGGTATTCTACTACCTCATCCCAAAGAAGACTATGAGCTGCTGGAAGAACGTCTGCTCGAGAGCCTGGAATTGAAACTGCCTCGGATCCTGAAATGCGGGCACTTCAATCCTCCCGACGACGAAGAAGGCGATGACGCAAAGGACAGACGTCTGTCCGTCAATGTTGATCACAGCTGCCATGAAAACGACGACGACGAGAACGCCAAGGACGACCCAGACATGTGCGACGACTGTGGCCGACGTGTCCGAGACGGGCGCATGGGAGTCGGGCAGGGTCTACGACGATGGAACATCAAGATCTACGCCGCGAACGGCCTGATGCGGGCGGGTGCCTGGGCCGCGGCATGGAAAGAGATGGAGCGCGTCGACGTTGAGATCGAGCCGTGGATCCCCGAGGACATGCGTCGAGAACTGGAGATGCGGAAGGAAGAGGAGGACGAGATGGCGCAAGCGCTCGAACGTGACCGATCACCGCCGCCGCCGCTAGGGAGCAGTCCCCCACCAGGGCCAGCTACGAGCAGCGGCGACGAGCTCGACGACCAGGATCATCAGACGGTGCGAGCGCATGAGCTCGATGATCCGCGCGAGGCGAGACTGCGTGAGATCTACGGCGACGATGACCGCGCTCGACGTCGGCCCGAGCGGCGCATGTATGGTCCTGTCGACGATGGTGTCGACTACACAGATGCATATCCCATCGGTGGTGGTAGTGTCACTGGCTCACCAAGAAACCACGACCATCACGACTTCGAGACAACCAAGCCGGACCCTACGAGCGATTGGTCGCAATCCAAGAGAACCCGCAGCACCAGTCCCCTAAAACACAAGCACCCTCGTCATAATCGTCAAGACGATCCCGTGAGATATCCTCAAGACCAACCGATCCCGCTGTCGGTTCTGCTAAGGGATTACATCCTCGCCTTGGCGCGCGATAGGCGAAACATTACGATCGCAGTCCTTAGCGTCGTGGTCGTGCTTCTCTCGTTTCCCCTTTCCGGTTCTTCTTCACGGAGGTATTCCGATGAGGTGCTGCTCTCGTCTTTTGGTTCCCGGCCCGGAGAACTTGGTGGTGCTGGTGATGCGAGCTCGTCATTGGCTTTATCGGCGGTTGAAGTGGTGACCACTACCATGACGGTCACCGCCGCGGCTGTCACTGCGTCGTCTGCTAATGACGGTCATGATCATGGAGCCAGTATGCAGGGTTCCTCGTCGATTCTATGTTCGTCCGCATCATCGTTCTCGGATCCTTCTTCGCCTTCGTCCTCAGTGGATTCATTCCCAGCACCGTCTGCGTTCGATGCCGTCCACCCACCCCCGCCATCGCGAGCTGAGCCTGCCGAACCATCTTCTAATCCCAACCAAGCATCCGAAGAGCTCCCACGCCAACCTTCCTCTCTTTCCATCTCATCAGCCAATCCCCCATCGCTATCATCTTCATCTTCTCTGGAGTCCTCGATTTCGAGTGCAGAACCTTCATTCCCCCAATCAAGATTATCATCTTCGACTCATGAAAGCCCCCTTTCCAGCGATGAGCACCAGCCTGTGCACGATGACGCTGACGAAGAAGATGCTGCTGCTGCTGCTGCTGTTGTCTCGAACGTGCTTCAACCCGGACCTATGGATGGCGATAGTCCATTAACCTCCGTTGGCGGCGACGAGGATGATATCGATGCGGAGGGCGGAACCTGGTCATAAGGACCGTGGCGGAAGCATCTTGATGGTTGAACAAAAGCTTGGCGTGAGTGAGTGAGTGACTGGATGGATGGATGGACGGATGAACAGCGGCAAAGGGGCTTGATGACGTGAAATGATAATGCTCTCCTTTTAAGATCTTTCTTTTCTGCTTGATCGTTTTCTGCTTTGCATGGTACATTGTACGTCTTTGTGGTACACTTATTACTACTACTTAGTTGATAGCGTCGTAGCGAAGAATAGCAAAGCAAAGTTGCTGATAGCGGTGACTAGCTAGCATGCCTCTCCTTCTTGACTTTTGTCTGTCCATCTATTGATGTATGTTAGACTTTGATGGTGGTGACGAGATGAATTTTCTCTTCAGGCCTCAAGGTTTGACGTTGGAAAAATTGAGTAGCAAATGTTGTTAAAATGATGTAGCGAAATTATTAAGATAGTCCGATAAGAAGCGGTTGCAACTCGGCGATGAGGTTAGAAGTAAGTAGAGTTGATGGAAGTTGGTATTTCCCCCAAGAAAAGCCGCGTACGCCCCAGAGGAAAAGGAGTTGAGACAATTAAGATGACGGAGTAAGTAGAGAAAGACCCAGACCGACACCCCTTCCCCCTAAAGTAGGAATGAAAGGACCTCGATCCAACCTTGATGCCAAGACGCTTGATAATAGAAAAAGAGAAAGAGAAAGAACATTACTATTATTATGGCCGTGACAACGTCGAGTCGAGAGTCCGGAACGACCAGACGTGTGTGTCTGGTGGCCAGAAAGATGTTGGAAATCGAAGTAGAAAGGTAAAATGGAGAAAATGGGAGTGAACGGGAAAGAATAGCTCGAAACAGTTGGTGAACAGAACGAGAGACGTTGCTAAACATAATGAGAGAGAGATCCAGATCGTCAAACAAAGGAGATGTGCATTTCATGAGGACATTACCAGCGCCACCCACCCACCCGGCGCGCTCGCACGGTGAAGAGACTGAAAAACATAAAAGGCAAACGGATATTGCCAAGCACCAAAAAAGCACCTGCCGGAAGAAAGGGTTCAAAAGACGCCCTCAACGAGCATTGTTGGAAGGAAATTTACTAAGCCAGCACCGGATTCCGATTCATGTCCAGACAGACGGTGGCCCAATCCGCGGCGTCGCCCTCGTCCTGGCGATGCCAGACCTCCTCGACCACCTCCCAGGCGGCGACGATGTTCTGCATGCCCTGGCGGGACTCGAGGTGGCGAAAGACGGTGCGGGCGGCGCCGCGATCGACGTCGTCGACGGCCTCGCACGCGGCCGTGAAGAGCGGCCACAGCAGCGCCGTCATGGGTCCGCCGAAGACCACGACGCGCAGGCACGCCTGCAGCGCGTGCTTCACCGCCACCTGCACCGCCCCTGATGAGCGGGGCTGCCCCTGGATCGTGCGCGCCAGGAACACGAGCGCCGCTTCGCGTGTCGCGGACGCGTGGCTCACGCTCGATTGTACGCGCGCGTCGTCGTGCGTCGGGTCGGCGCTTATGAGCGATATTGGCACTTTGGGCGTCCATTGGTGGAGTGCCAACTCGATGTTCGAGGATAAAGTCTCGAATTCGGCGCGCTTGCCGGCGACTTCGTCGTGGGCGAGGCGCGCTGGGGTGTCGAGTGCTTTGCGCAGCTCGTGCAGATAGCTGAGACGGTGGAGTAGAGGCCACATGTCGCCGGTGAAGCCGAAGACGCTGTCGACGCCAGGCACGCCCATCATGTCGTGGGCTCGATATGACTCGGGGCTTGGTGTCGGTGTGGGCATCACGCTGCCGGATATCGGCGGAGTCCCGAATGATAGAGCGCAGAGAACGTCGAAGTAGCGGAAAGCCTAAGGTTGCGATTAATATCACTCATGGTGTTGATAGAGTTGAAGCTGTCGTTTCGAGCTCACCTCTTCAAGGTAGTGTGCAGTGGGTCCGGATTTGGCTGGTCGAGCACGCATCACCGAAAGAGCCCCTCGCAGATGGCTGTTGAGCACGGCCGAGGAACCATCACGGACAATCTAGAGTTGATAAAATCAGTATCCGACGTCAAAACTGCCGTCGGACAAGAACTTAGGAATGGCTCCGTTTGCACTCACCTCGTAATACATGAGCAAGACAATGACCGCAAGAACCTCATCGCGACTTGTGCGCTGATCCGCAATGAGCTGCGCCAGACCCTGTAAAGCCTGCGAGTGGAAATCGAGGGAGCGCTCTTCGTTCTTGAGCCCTCGATGTTCCATGTGTGCCGCGGCGAGAGCCAGCACTGCATTCATGATGGGCGGGCTGCGCGAGGCCATGGGAAGAATGTACTGGCGCAGTGGATTGGTCGGCTGCTCGGTGAAGACCAAGAGCCGTGATAGAACGGCACTGAAATGGTCGAGCAGCAGACGCCGGTTCGGGCGGGTGCCGTCATCGGCGTAGACGGCAGGCACTTCCAGGAAGGGGGACTTGGGTATCATGACAGGGGAACCGTTCGAGACGGGCGTTCCGAGACGTAGCTCGGGGACCATGCCCGAGGCTATCGCGGTGCGGCCAGAGCTGGACGACGCAAAGTCCGTCGGCGGAGGTGAGTGGGGAAAGGTGGCGATGATGGGCGAGACGGCGGATGAGGACAGGGGAAAGTCGGCGACAGTGCATGGTGCTGATAGAATAGGGGTGCCGCAACCGGGGCCGGCATCAAAGTCGGTCAAGCCTGGCAGGGCATCGACAGGCTCGAGTCCAAGATCATGCACTGTGGAGACGGGTGACCGAAAGACCGAGGCCGCTGGTCCTGCTGATGACGGTAAGATGGGTACGACGCCACCAATATCGACAGCGTCATCCTCCCAGACGTCAATGTAGGGCGATGGAGAAGCCGAATGGGCACGAAAGTCGGTCAGGACACTGCGCACACTCTGGGGGAGACCCGGTGCGAAAGCTGGGTAAGGATGATGATGTCCCGGATCGCTGGTGACGGAGCGAGGACGCTGTTCCTCGTCCACGGCCGTCGTTGTCCTTCGTCGTTTGCGCGGTTTGACCGGCTCATATTGGCACTTCAGACCGCGTTCCATGCATCGGTCACATTGAGGCCGCTCCTCGTTACATTTCTTCTTCTTCTCCTTGCTGCGTGTCGATATCAGTTGCAGTCCCCAAAGCCTCATGTTCGTATTTCGACTGCGGCAGCGGTGACGACATACCAATGAATACAACCTGAAAATCGGGGACGAACTGTCAGCATTGAGTACATCGCGACTGTTTTGCACTGTCTCTGCTCAGCGCATGACGATTCCACTGACCTGCTCGGGATCGTCTTTTGGGCATCTTTGCAGGCACAGGACGATGATATAGCAGCATTGTGCAGAGGAAGGCCGTGCAGAGAAGGCTATGGCAGCGGTCGTTTGGAGTGAGGAACCTGAATAGCTAAGACGTCTGGGGAGGCGGTGTCTAGTCGATGAAGAGACCGGACGGCGCAGACCAGGTGAAGCGGTGGTGACGGACAAGAATGAAATGAAAATGAGGGGCGAGGTTGAGGCTTAAGATAGATCGCGGACAGGATCAGCCAGAGCCGGTGGGGACGTCGACTTGACAGCGGATGGGAAGGTCGACATGCACAGGAGGGGCGCGGGCCCGCGGTAGGCCCACTCTGTCCGCCTTATGGCTCAACGGTCCATCTGTCACCTGGCGCGGCCTGATGGCTTCATTTAGGGTTGGATGTTCCAGAATGGTGCTGGCCGTGCTTCTCCCACATCGGCAGCAGAGATTGCGTCTTGATAATGACGCCGGGTGTGACGATGACACCGACGGCGGCGGCCCATGATGCTGATGTTGATCACGGTGCCTTCGGGGGCTCCCACCGACGACGACGTGCCGTGCCCAAGAATAGCCCGACACCTAATTAGGCCAGGGCCCATCTCGCTTTGACGAGGAAAGGATCGACCGTCAACCGGGGGTTTTTGATATATAATCGGGGTTCGGAGTTTCATCATTCTGCTTCTTCTTCTTCTTCTTCTTCTTCTTCTTCTTCTTCTTCTTCTTTTTCTTCCTCTTCGCCGCGCCGTACCGGTACAGATGGAGATATCTTTTCAGGCAGCGGTCCAACCCAGTCGAACTTTAACGGACTCGCACTGGAGGCGATACGATAGGGCTCTCCCTCTCTGGACTTGGCCGTCATCGTTGTCGCGGACCTCGTCCAGCCTGTTCTGGTCTGTGATGTCCGTGGGCCAGCGATGGTCGACTAGAGCGTGCTTGCTTCTTTCCAGACAGGTAGACAACTTTCCTGTACCTCGAGGCACTCCCTTCCCTCTGGCCTTGGGTCGAAACTCCATCCGTAACGAGCTTTGTGTGACCTTAACTTCCGGGTGCCCTCCTTTTTCCACGCCGCGAAAAAAAGTTGAACGTGAAGTTCAACGAACGTCGAACAGAAGCAACCAAGGAAGAGAAGCTCCAGGTACCAAAAACAAAGCTCGATCGACTAAGACTCGGTTGGGCTTAGCGGACAGGCACGAGATGAAGAAAGCCTGGGCGTTGTCGGAGAGTAGAAAAAGCAGGCATGGTGGCTGAAACGAAGCGAGAAGATGAAGCTGTGGGGCCTGGAGGGTCCAAGATCTGCCGCCCAAGAAATGCCGTTGCGATAAGAGGCAGCACTGATCGTGATGATGATGATGATGATGATTGTAGATTTTCAGTAGGTGGTAGTAGTACAAGTACTACTACTGGTCTTGTACAACTCATGCTAGCCTGAATGATATCCAGGTGCAGCAACTCGAGCTGCAAGTAAGATAGACGACCGTCATATTCTCTGGAGAGCTTGCCATCTGGGAGCCTCGTACTCGTAGAGTTTTTGGAGCGAGCTGTTTCTCCTGGCTGAATCGGTGATGCTGGTGTCCGGGCATTTTAGGCGGGAACTTCCGCCGAGACGTCGAGGCTGATCTGTGTTCGAGACATCCATTCATTATCCATCCTGTGCCGTGCTTCATCCAGAACCGGGACTCAACCCAAAAGGCGCTTTGACACTTGTAGATTCCTGGATGCGATCAATGCCCGGCGGTGACGGCTCCAGAGGGACAACATGTTGTGATGCTCGGCGCCGCCTCGAAGGGCCTCACTCCCACCACCGCTGCAAGCGTACCGTAACGAGACGGGCGCTAAGAGTTGGCACGCGCCACTCGCTGTGCCTCGAGGTTCAGTATCTCCAGCTTCACCGTTAGCGTGCGTTCAGTTGCTCGTATCTGGCCTCGGCCAGATACGGACCACCCATGGTTGCAGATCGTCAAACAAGAGAGGCGCCGCCGCCAACTCAGAAGTGGTTCTCGGAGGACGGTGGACCGCGAGGCCGACCTCTCCCCACACTTTCTTGCTTAATCCCCGAAAACTTCTGTGCTGTGCCATGAAACGTCCAGAGCGATGGGCCAGCCTAGGATGTCCTGACGAAACAACGTCGAGAACACCGTCTGTCGGGCATTCTCGGCCATGCTCCTGTAGGGACAGGCCCTCGATACAACTTCCCCGGGCCGCGTTTCGCGTCACGCTCGTGGTTCTTGTCAGGCATGCTCCGATGGATCTTGCCTTCGAAGGCCATGTCGGACGTGCCCTTGCTGTTGCCCCTGGGCACGGAAGCTCGCTTTGACGCTGCACCTTGAACGAGGCGAGGCGAGTCGACCACGGTCCGTCTCGATGCTCCTTCGACTCCTATTCAGTAGCGTAGAACTAGGACTATGCATATCCAAGCTCGGCTCGACCAAGTTCGCCGTCTGCAGCGAATCGAATGAATAGGCGATATCTTCGAGCTCGATCGACGTCCCAAGATCTTCTCTCGCGATTGAACCTTGCAGAAACAGGGGACTGTTTCTGCGGAGAAGATCTCACGGAGATCAACGGGGATTCATAAGCGGCCACCAGATAGCATCATCCTGCCAGAGTAGTAGAATATCCGACTCCTCCGTGACAGCATCGTCCACACAAGAACATGGGATGGCTATTGATCCCCGGTCAACCGTAGTTTCGCGATACAGGTCTTTCACTGAGAAGAGCCAAACAAAACAGTATCGACCGCATAAAGTAGCAAGCCCGAAGACTTGAGATGGAGTTGTCCTGGACAGTTACCGCATGGGATACAGCTTCCTGTATGATGCAGCAGAAGTCAAGCAACGACACCGATCAATTGAAGACCCTGCGCGAACCTGACGCGAAGCCACGTTTCGCACGTCTGCCACGCTGGGAATCGCCGCGACGACCAAAGAGAGGGAAATAAGAAGCGAGCGTGGACGTTGACGAGCAACAAACGAAATGGATGATCATGACAAGGATCCCAGGCCCATGTCACGTCGCCTCGTCGAACAGCCAGTCGAACTTTACGCCGAGGTAAAATCCGACTTGGACCAGTTCGTGATCAATGTGCAGAGTTGAATCCTGATGTTGAGCGCCTGCTGCTCCGTCAAGTCGACGACGGTGACCAAGTAGATCCTCCCCGACCATCAATCGCATCGGATACCGCACAACCATTTTGTGAAGATGTAACATCTTCCTCCTGGGGGCTCGATCCATCCTTCCTCCACAATGGTGATGCTTCAGCGTCGAGGTACCATCTCCGTACAGTAAGTACCTGTACGAGTTCTCGTAGAAGCACTAGAGCGCTTTATCGTTGTAGGCACACACTCCACGATGGACTGAAGATGAGATGCAGGACGCATGCAGCGGGGAGGCGTAGAACATTCCTTTTTGTGTGAGCCAAAAGTCAAATACGAGGACAGTCGGCCCTGCCGTGTCTGGCCAGTCCCTATTTAGTGGAGCCAGAATAGGGCTCCGGTCCTGTAATTTCCCCGGGGCCAATTGCAGAAGTCCCGATTGAGGTGCAGCTGCGCCGTCAGAGCACCGGTCAACTGACCACATCCTCCACGATGAGACACCACTTAGGACTACCTTGGAAGCCAAGCATTCCATGGCGTCACGTACAGGAAAGGAAAACACCCACCACGCATCCACTCTCCAGGGCCAGCTATATCACATCTGATATAACATCTCCAGCGCCTTGGATAAGGATCAGGCCTGAATGGAAGCTTCATGTGTGCATGACGTTGCATGAGTTTTGCAGTATCGGTATGATACTGTGACCTCTATCTCAGGACAAGGATGCAGAAAGGGGGGAACAGGGCCAGTGCGTCTGGCCCCTGAGTGATGCGCACAAAGTGGTCAGATCTCAAGATGGTCCATGGGCTGCAGGCTGCAACCACGTTCAAGTAGCCGAGAGAGGGACTGCGACAAGGCAGTCAAATGCTCCTCTCGGCTGAGAGGGCCCTGTCGATGGGACCCCACATCGTTCGCGTCGACTTGCACTTGTGATCAAGGGGAAAACAGCCTGGGGGTTCGCTAGGACAGGCCTGTCTGGCACGGACCCCGATGCATTGTGATATGCCGGCGATACAAGGGTTTCCCTGAAATGAAGCTACCATCGGTCGTGATGCTCTGGTATGGCATTAGATGGAATCATCTGGAGGATTAATAATGCTGGAAGCTCTTACTGTGC
>QQTW01002998.1_pt1 | contig 12405 bp, 14 predicted proteins | sample 1904831 | NCBI WGS metagenome assembly QQTW01 (sample SAMN09435610, study PRJNA476489) | Subsurface metagenome, whole genome shotgun sequencing project. | reverse complement strand
GCTCAATTATTGCTGGAATACGAAGTAAAAACTGGCTCTTGGCGCAATTTATTTAAAGAATTGGAGCGTTTGAGCGCGGTAACGGCGGCGGATGTGCAGAGAGTCGCTCAAGCTACTTTTAAGCCAGAAAATCGCACAATTGGGCGTTTGTTGCCAAAGGAAAATTAAGGGAAAGTATGAAATTATCTGTTAAATGGGCGATCGCCTTCGTCTCAATGCTACTTGTTGTATTGCTGGGTTTGCCTAGTATGGCAGCTACCGCGCAACATTACGACGAGTTGAAGTTTGCACCGTTACCAGAAATAAAGTTGCCCAAGTACGAAAGGTTTGTGCTGGATAATGGCATGATTGTGTACTTATTAGAAGATCGAGAATTACCTTTAGTCGGCGGTACGGCGTTAATTCGTACAGGCGATCGCTTTGAAAGTGCTGATAAAGTAGGTTTAGCTGGGCTTACGGGTACAGTAATGCGTACTGGTGGTACTACTAAGCATTCTCCCGACCAACTCAATCAGCTACTAGAACAAAGGGCCGCTAGTGTAGAAACGGGCATTAATACAACTTCTGGTAGCGCGAGTTTTAGTGCTTTAAGTGAAGACTTACCAACCGTATTTGAATTATTTAGCGAGGTACTGAGAACTCCGGTTTTTGACCAGCAGCAGCTAGAATTAGCTAAAACTCAGGTACGTGGCGGAATTGCTCGGCGTAATGACGATCCTGAAGGTATAGCAGGGCGAGAGTTTCAAAAGCTGCTTTATGGCGATGCTAGTCCCTACGCTCGTACAGTAGAATACGCAACTATCGATAATATTTCCCGCGAGGATTTAGTTGGGTTTTATCAGCAGTATTTTCACCCCAATAATATAATTTTGGGGATTGTGGGGGACTTTAATTCGGCTCAAATGCGATCGCTTATTCAAAAAAATTTAGGGGATTGGAAAGCTAACCCCAAGCTCGTTAAACCCACTTTACCCACAGTTTCCCAGGCAAAAACGGGCGGTGTTTATGTTGTCAATCAGCCCCAACTTACCCAAAGTTACGTCCAAATCGGTCACTTAGGCGGAAAGTTAGATAGCCCTGATTATGCGGCGCTAGATGTTTTAAGTGGGGTATTAAATGGTTTTGGCGGACGATTATTTAATTCCGTGAGATCGCGCCAAGGACTTGCTTATACTGTTTACGGTGTCTGGAGTCCTAAATACGATTATCCTGGAATTTTCCTCGCTGGCGGACAAACTCGCTCCGATGCTACTGTACCTTTTATTAAAGCGATCGGCCAAGAAATTGAAAGCTTGAAAGCTAAACCTGTAACTCCGGCGGAACTTGCTTTTGCCAAAGATTCAACTTTAAACTCTTTTGTATTTAATTTTGAAGATCCAGCCCAAACTTTGTCTCGCCTGATGCGCTACGAATATTACGGCTACCCGGCGGATTTTATTTTTCGCTACGAAAAGGGCGTAAAAGCAACTACGGCGGCGGATGTACAGAGAGTAGCCAAAACCTATCTCAAGCCCGAAAATCTGGTCACTTTGGTTGTAGGCAATACTACCGCGATTCAACCGCCCTTAAATCAACTAGCTACTCAAGTAACTCCGATAGATATCACTATTCCTGGCGCAAAACCTGTAGTTATGAAATAGGTTTTACCCAACAGTCAGGGTAATCTTCTACAAACTGTCGCATACTAATCGGCGCTCTTTGTAAAATATCTTGAGTATCGGTTGTCAACTTACCAGCAAACCCCAATTTTGCCGTCGTGTAAATACCAATCATGACGGCAATAAATTTGACATCTAAACCTCGTTTGTACATACTAAGGGCAAATTTAATAATTGAAGGATTTGTGTAAACTATTTGTCTACCAAGTACCTCTGTAAATATTTCCGCTACTTGGTAATAATCTAAAGCTTCGCTACCTGTAAGACTGTAAGCCTGGTTTTGATGACCAACTTCCGTTAAGGCTTTAACCGCCACTGTGGCAATATCTCGCACATCAATAAAACTCGTCTTTCCTTTTCCTGCGGGTAAAAATATCTCATTACGCTGTTGAATGTCTTGGCGATGAGTTGTGCTTAAGTTTTGCATAAAGAAGCTGGCGCGCAGAAAAGTGTAAGGTATCCCAACAGATTGAATATACTTCTCTACTTGGGCGTGGGGTACAATCGGATTGCTTTCGGCTCCAAGCAACGATAAAAAAACAATTTGTTCGACACCGGATGCGATCGCACTATCTATAGCTGGATAGATATAGGTTTTTACTTGAGAAAGGGCAGGCGGACGCATCAAAAAGACTTTTTTAACGCCTTGAAAAGCTTGGGCAAAAGTTGATGGTTTTTTAAAATCAAACTCAACATACTCAATATTTGAAGATGGCGACCAGTTGCTATTGTGTTGGAGATTTCTTTGAGCAACCCTAAAACGATGCTCCCCCGCGCTCAGTTGGCGCACAATTTCCGCTCCTACGTTGCCTGTAGCACCTGTAACTAGAATTGGATTACCCATAGCTGCCGCTCGTAATGCGTTGCCTAGCTTAAATTTCTGGAGTTAGCTTGCGTCTTATCAATGGAACGCGATCGCCTTAAAAATACTCTAAAGAAGACAATCTCTAAGTTTGCGTCAGGTGGAGAGAGTTGTTGCGTCGTGCGATCGGAAGTTTCACAACTTTACGCCCACGAGCAATCTGTTTATGTCGCAAGTCATCAAAAATGGCATTCAGGTCATAGTTCAGAGATTTAGCGTATTCCTCTCTGTACTTATGAATTTCATCTAAAATTTCGTCTTTATACATAGCTCATTCTCCGATAGCATCGTATCCCATCAACTCATAGGGCGTACAGATGACTGGTAACTCATACCCAAGTTTTGAGCTAATTTGCGATAGCTTTTTTTGGATTTGGGCATTTGCCATATGCTTGCAATTCCTTGTTTTCAAGTAGTCCAAACCGTAAACTGTGGCTAATGCAATATGCAAAGCATCATTAGAGGCTTTTGGTGGTAGGTTACTTTGTTGCAAAAATTCTTGTGCAAGCTCTATAGCTTCTTCTGTGAGATCGAGAAACACCAAAGACTGTAGCAAATCCAGCCTTCGACTCGCGATCGCCTCGTCTCCTCTAGCTGCTTCATCCTCCACAATCTCAGAAGTATAAAGAACAAAAGAACTGCGCCGAACATTCCACCAATCTTGGGTGACTTTAATGTTTGCTGCAAGAATTAAGTTCTCTGTCAGTCTGGCAGTTAAGTATCCCAAAATGCTGGTTTCAATATAGACAGTTTCACTCACAAAACACCATAAAATTCATTTATTCCCTATCCTATAGCGTTTACTCAGTCTAATCAGCTTTCAGTAAGCTTTAGCGTTTAATAATTAAGCGATTAGCGACGAACGGCCGCATAGATAAATGCGATCGCCATCGGAATTACAATCGGTAAAGCTACTACTAGCCCCCATTTGCCAACTTGAACCTCTTGCTGTCCATCGCTTTTGAAAAATAGGACAACAACCGCCGTCCCCATCACTGCCCAAAGGCAGCCAAAGGCAATGAAAATAATAAATATTGAGTCATCCATGAGGTTCTTTTAACTAAGAATTGGTGGGAAAGGCGATCGCATTTCTAAAAAGCATTTTTAACAATTATTTGGTATCTCTTGCTGATTTAGGTGCAATGATCTACACAAAGATATGAGTATCTAGCAAAATTTTCATTTGCCCTCGAATGCACTAACAATATCTTCCGGTAAAGGAGCGTCAAAGTCATCTGGAACGGTAAACTCGCCTGCACATAAACCAAATGGTCGCAATGGCTTATTACCTGCAATAGGTTTAAGTTCAGAAGTCGCTTCATCATTTTCAACAATAACTAAAGTTTCACCCGCCTCTACTTGGCGAAGATATTTCAAGGGATCGCGTTGTATTTCATCAACATTGACATTCAACATTACATTTCCTCAATAAAAATATCCGTGAAAGTCTTTCAACAAAAGCTCTAGTAGTTTGAGTCTATTTACTATTTTATCTAGGAACTAGCCAGCAAAAAGGGCAGGCTCGAAGCCTACCCCAAGAAAAAGTTATTTTTATCGCTCAGTTTCAAATTTACACAGGTCGAAACTCCCCATGTTTAGGGAGCAAGCGCATTACCGCGAATCAAACTACCAAGAGTTTTAGCTGTAATTTTGAGTTGGGTAAAAGGATTTGCTGGGACAACGGTTTTGTAGAGGTAACTATCAAAAGTTAGCTTTTGTACATCCATGTCCGCGCACATTTCTACAAACGCCTCGCGGGTAGCATCGGTGCGATAAAACACTGATTGCAGAATATCCAAAACTTTGTAAGTCAACCCATACTTTCGATCCCAACGCTTGAGGTAAAGTTTGAGATCGTTTTCGGTGGGAATTTTTGCGCCATTATTGGAAACTTCAATAATTGTCTCCGCACACATCCGCCCGGATTTTGCCGCAAAATAAATCCCTTCTCCCGAAGACTTGGTAACGTAACCCGCCGCATCGCCAACTAAAGCAACTCTACCTACTACGCGGCGGGGTCTTGGATGTTCGGGGATCGGGTGAGCTTCAACTTTGATGATTTCGCCGCCGACTAATTTTTTAGCTGCACGAGCGCGGATACCTGCTTGCAGTTGTTTGATACTAGCTTTGTGTACCTGCATTGTTCCCGTACCTACCGCTACGTGGTCGTATTTGGGGAACACCCAAGCGTAGAAATCGGTAGAAACATCATCGCCTACATACATTTCCGCTAGGTCGTTGTAGTAGTCCATTTGAGCTTGAGGTAAACGGATGCGCTCTTGAAAAGCGATCGCATAGTTGTAATCTCCCGCATCAATTTCTTTGGCAATCCGCGAATTCGCACCATCTGCGCCAATAATCGCGTCTACTTTTAAAGTTTTAGCGATGCCTTGAGAACCACCTTCATTGTGGTCTACATAGTGGATGGTATAAGGATCGTTGTTATTAGTGGGAATCTCTAGTTTATGAACGGTGGCGTTAATTAAGTTTGCTCCCAAACTTGCCGCGCGATCGCGCATAAAGCCGTCTAGCACCTCGCGGCGGCACATACCAATATATTCGTCTTCATTCACCAAATTGATATCTACTTCGCGGTTGGAGGGCGAAATCATTTTCATCTTCCGCACCCGGCGGTCAATGATATGTGGTGGCAAATCAAACTCGCTGACCATACATAAAGGAATTGCCCCACCGCAAGGCTTGGCATTGTCTAGCTTGCGCTCGAACAAAAAAGTCTCAATTCCTGCTTTCGCCAGTGTTTCCGCAGCAGAGGAACCTGCGGGCCCGGAGCCAACCACCGCAACTCGTAAAGTCAAAGCCATTCTCCCAATCTTCTACAGCTAAGGATTGCATGGTATCACGGACTTTTTGCTTGTCTACCTATATAAGGCTCCGATCCGCCTATTTTGAAATACAGCTTAACAACTTTATATAAAAGTTAAGTAATAATCTCCGGTAATTTTGCCTTTTAAGCGTTAATCTTTTTTCACCTTAGTAATTTATGTTATAAAAACTACTGTATCCCTACAGATAAACCGGGAATTATAAGCTAAGGCTCAAAGGCGATCGCAATATCGAACCCAAGGATAATATTATTCGCGCCTTTAGAACTTATCTCCTTCTACTGTACAAAGAGGTCTTGCCGTGGGCATAGTCGTTGAAAACGTATCCAAAAAGTTTGGCAATTTTCAAGCCGTTGATGGAGTTAGCCTAGAAATTGAAAGTGGTTCTTTAGTTGCATTACTGGGACCGTCAGGATCGGGAAAATCTACTTTACTGCGGCTAATTGCGGGGCTAGAAATCCCCGATCGCGGCAAAATTTGGCTGACGGGCTTTGATGCCACAGATCAAAGCGTTCAAGAACGCAATATTGGGTTTGTATTTCAGCATTACGCCTTATTTAAACATCTGTCAGTGCGCCAAAATATTGCCTTTGGCTTGGATATTCGCAAGACAAGCAAAGCGAAAATAAAAATGCGGGTAAATGAATTACTAGAATTAGTCCAACTAGCCGGCCTTGGCGATCGCTATCCATCCCAATTATCGGGGGGTCAGAGGCAGCGAGTAGCTTTAGCTAGAGCGTTAGCTGTCCAACCGCAAGTTTTACTGCTTGACGAACCTTTTGGCGCTCTCGATGCCAAAGTCCGTAAGGATTTAAGAGCTTGGCTGCGACGGCTGCATGATGAAGTTCACGTGACTACAGTATTTGTGACTCACGATCAAGAAGAAGCGATGGAAGTAGCCGACGAAATTGTGGTTATGAATAAAGGCAATATCGAACAGGTAGGAAGCCCAGCGCAAATCTACGATCATCCGGCTACCGCCTTTGTGATGAGTTTTATTGGCCCTGTCAATGTTTTACCCAGCAACTCGCGGATTTTTCAAGGTAATGGGTTTCATTCAGCTTCCCCAGAAGTCTTTTTACGCCCTCAAGATGTAATTGTTGAAAGAGAGCCTAACGGCACTACCGTACCTGCTAGAGTTAGTCGGCTGATTCATTTAGGTTGGGAAATCCAAGCAGAACTAACTTTAGATGATGGTCAAGTAGTCACCGCTCACCTTAGCCGCGAACGATTTGACGAACTGCACTTAGAACCGGAACAGCGAGTTTACGTCAAGCCCAAGGATGCTAAATCATTTCCGTTGTACTATTCAATTTAACAAAGCTGTTGGCTTGTCATTAATTGAGTAGTTAATCCTAAACATGATTGATTTGCGTTTGTCTATTAAAAAATGGCTATCTATAGGAAAATTTTTAGGTTTAGCGTCTATATGTTGTTTGCTTGTCGTTAGTTGTAATGGTCGCCCTAATCCAACTCAAACTACTACACCGGGCGCTGCAAATAACACTCGTTTGAGTGTAGGAACAACGTTAAAACCGCGTACTCTAGATCCTGCCGATAATTACGAACTTGCGGGCAATAATGTGATGACAAGTTTGAGCGATCGCCTTTACACTTACGTTTTAGGCACAGGCGAACTTGAACCCCAATTAGCGACGACTTTACCAAAAATTAGCCCCGATGGTTTAACTTATACAATTCCCGTGCGTCAAGGGGTTGTTTTTCACGACGACACGCCCTTTAATGCCGAAGCAATGGCATTTTCATTAAATCGATTTATCAGTAATGGCGGTAAACCCGCCGCGCTATTATCGGATGTAGTGCAGTCGGTTACAGCCTCAGCAGAATACGAACTTACAATCAAACTCAAAACTGCCTTTGCAGCGTTTCCTTCTTTACTAGCTTTTCCGGGAATGTGTGCCGTTTCTCCCAAAGCTTACGAAATTGGCGCTGGCAAGTTTAAGCCTGGTACTTTTGTCGGTACAGGCCCTTACAAATTAGTTCAATTTACGCCACAATTAGTTAAAATGGATGCTTTTCCCAAGTATTGGGGAGCAAAACCACCCAATACAGGCATTGACTTTCAAATTCTTAGTAGTTCGGCTAACTTGTACAATACTTTTATCAAAGGTGGGGTAGATATTGCTTACCTAGCCTTCAGTCCCGATCAAGTTGAAAGTCTCAAACAACAAGCAAATCAAAAAGGATGGCAAGCATTAGAAGAAAAAAGCAATGTAGTCACCCATATGATGCTAAATGTCAACCAAAAACCCCTAGACAATTTAGTAGTTAGACAAGCAATAGCCTCTGCTATTGACCGATCGCTAATTACCGATCGCGTGTATAGAAAGCAAGCAGAAGCGCTGTACAGCATGATTCCTAGTACCTTTGATAGCTATCAGCCGATCTTTCAAACCAAGTACGGTGACGGCAATGTAGCCAAAGCCAAAGAACTTTTAGCTCAAGCTGGATACAATGCGAGTAATCCGCTAAAACTAGAAGTATTTTATCCCGCCAACTCTTTAACTAGAGAACAAATTGCGAGTACCTTGAGGGAGTATGCCAGCCAGAGATTAGAAGGAATAGTTCAAATTCAACCGCAAGCCGAAGAATCGACTACATTTTTCGCCAATATTGGTAAAGGATTGTATCAAATAGCCTTATTAGATTGGTATCCAGACTTTGGCGATCCCGATAATTACATTCAACCCTTTTTAGGTTGCGCTAAAGGTAGTGAGTCTAGTGGTTGCAGCGAAGGCGCAAGTCAAAGTCAAGGATCGTTTTATTATAGCGATCGCATGAATCAACTAATTGCCCAACAGCGTCAAGCACAAAATCCCGAAGCTAGACAAAAAATCTTTACCGAAATTCAGCAGTTGGTAGCCACCGATGTTCCCGTCGTTCCCTTGGTGCAAACAAAAGACTATGCTTTTGGTCAAAAAGGACTGCAAGGCTTGCAGATAGACCCAATTTTGAAGCTTCCCCTCTGGCAAATGAGCAAAGGTTGAAATAATGTCAAGATCCAAATCTCTGCAATATTACATCCTCCTTCGCTTGCTGTTAGTACCGCTCATGCTGCTAACAATTACCACCGTTGTCTTTTTGCTCTTACGAGCGACCCCTGGCGATCCAGTGGATGCAGTGTTAGGAGTCCGCGCTCCCGAAAACGTCAAACAAGAGTATCGGCTCCGGTTGGGGCTACTAGACCCCTTGTGGCTGCAATACGTGCGTTACTTAGGCAGCCTGCTGCGCTTTGATTTGGGAACTTCAATTACCAGCCAAGGGGAAGTAGTTTGGGACACCATCAAGCAATACTTTCCAGCGACGGTAGAACTAGCGGTTTTTAGTATGGCGACGGCTTTAATAGTAGGTATCACTGTAGGCGTAATCTCTGCTTCTCGCCCTAATTCCTGGTTAGATGTGGGTGGGCGATTGTTCGGAATTATTACCTACGCTTTACCCCTATTTTGGGTAGGAATGCTCGTACAATTAGTTTTTTCCGTCCAGCTAGGCTGGTTTCCCTTGGGTTCGCGCTTTCCCACCTCTATAACCGCTCCGGTAGGTATTACCGGACTCTATACCGTTGATAGCTTACTTAATGGCGACTTGGGCAGCTTTTTTACAGCGTTGTACTACTTATGTTTGCCTAGCCTGACATTGGGCGTACTATTAAGCGGCATTTTTGAGCGGATTGTCCGCGTCAACCTCAAACAAACCCTCCGCGCCGACTATGTAGAAGCAGCCCGTGCTAGAGGCATTTTTGAAAGGCAAATTTTACTCGCTCACGCCCTAAAAAATGCCTTAATTCCAGTAATTACAATTTTGGGATTAACCTTTGCTTCCTTACTAGGAGGAGCGGTGCTAACGGAAGTAACCTTTTCTTGGCCGGGGTTAGCAAACCGACTTTACGAAGCGATTTCCTTGCGAGATTACCCTACAGTGCAGGGAATATTAGTATTTTTTGCCACCATAGTCGTGCTTGCTAGTATTGCGATCGATATTCTCAATGCCTATATCGATCCTCGCATTCGCTACTAATAGTTGGAGTTCGGCTAATTCGCCAAGGCGCGCTTACACCGATAATCGCCCAATGCGATAAACTCAAATTACGGGCAGCCAAGTTTTGATTGTCCGTGAAAACTTCTTAGAAATAGTGTTTCAGGAAGTGGGTATCTGCCCACTTTTTTTGTGTCCTAAAATGGCTCATCCCTTAGTTCCCCAAATTATTGAATTGGCGACACCAGTAGCAGAAGACTTGCAACTGGAAGTAGTTGGAGTAGTTTTTCACACGAATCAAAATCCGCCCGTACTAAGAATTGACATTCGCAATCCCCAGCAAGACACCGGGCTAAACGACTGCGAACGAATGAGTCGGGCTATGGAAGCAACTTTAGACGAGACGAATATTATTCCCGATGCCTATGTATTAGAAATATCTAGCCCTGGGATTTCCAGAGAATTAACAAGCGATCGCGAATTTATATCTTTTAAAGGCTTTGCTGTCCTTGTCAGCGCTTCTAGTCCCGACAAAGGACAACAAGAGTGGTCGGGGCAGCTAATTCGCCGAGACGATACGGCAATTTACCTAAATATCAAAGGTCGAGAAGTCACCATTCCCCGTTCTCTAGTTACCAAAGTGCAGCTAAACGAGCGGCGTTAATCACTAAAAATTTGTTCTTTATAGAGGTTTTTCTATGTCAATGGTTAGTATTCCCGGACTCAAAGACTTGATTGAAAACATTAGTCGCGAACAAAATTTACCCAAGCATTCCGTTCAAGAAGCTTTAAGAGAAGCTTTAATTAAAGGTTACGAGCGCTATCGCCGCGCTCAAAACTTCGATAAACGTATTTTTGATGAAGAATACTTTGACAACTTTGAAGTAGAACTCGATGTTGAATACGGCGGCTTCCGCGTCCTAGCAACCAAAACCATTGCTGATGTAGTTAGCGATCCCGACCACCAAATCGCCTTAAGCGACGTGCAGGAGTTTGAAGCAGACGCGCAAATAGGTAACGAAGTCATCCTAGATGTAACCCCAGAAAAACTAGAATTTGGGCGCATGGCTGCCATGCAAACTAAACAAGTATTAGCCCAAAAACTGCGCGATCGCCAGCGCCAGATGATTCAAGAGGAATTTCAAGACCTCGAAGGGGCGGTACTTCAAGCAAGAGTGCTACGCTTTGAACGCCAATCGGTAATTATGGCCGTCAATAGCGGCTTTGGTCAGCCGGAAGTCGAAGCAGAATTGCCCAAACGCGAACAGTTGCCCAACGACAACTACCGCGCCAATGCCACGTTCAAAGTCTTCCTCAAAAAAGTTAGCACTGGGCAGCAAAGAGGGCCGCAACTAATGGTTTCTCGCGCCGATGCGGGTTTAGTTGTCTATCTTTTTGATAACGAAGTCCCAGAAATAGAAGATGAAGTAGTCCGCATTGTTGCCGTAGCAAGAGAAGCCAACCCCCCATCGCGTTACGTCGGGCCTCGGACTAAAATTGCCGTCGATACTTTAGAGCGCGATGTAGACCCCGTAGGCGCTTGTATTGGTGCTAGAGGATCGCGCATTCAAGTAGTCGTTAATGAATTGCGCGGAGAAAAAATCGATGTGATTCGTTGGTCGCCCGATCCTTCTACCTATATTTCTAACGCCCTCAGCCCCGCACGAGTGGATGAAGTGCGGCTAATGAATACCGATAATCGTCAAACCCACGTTTTAGTAGCGGAAGATCAACTTAGTTTAGCGATCGGCAAAGAAGGGCAAAATGTCCGTCTAGCGGCCCGGTTGACAGGTTGGAAAATTGACATCAAAGACCGCGACAAGTACGATCGCGAAGCGGAAGATGCTAAATTTGCCCAATTAGCAGCCCAATACCAAGTCCAAGCCGACCAAGAAGAATATGACGAATATGAGGAGCAAGAATATCAACAAATTGAGAAAAGTGAACCTACAGATATTACCGCTTGATAAATAAACAAGTCAAAACCTAGTAGCATTCATACAATTTTCTTATCGGTTGACCCCACAACACTCATGAAACCCAACTATCGCCGTTGTATTAGTTGCCGCCGTGTGGCACTAAAACAAGAATTTTGGCGAATTATCCGCGTCAATCCCTCCGGGCAGTTACAATTAGATCGAGGCATGGGGCGCTCTGCCTATCTTTGCCCGCAAGTGGATTGTCTCTTGGCGGCGCAAAAGAAAAATCGATTAGGGCGAAGTCTTCGTACATCGATACCACCAGGGGTTTATGACACCTTGTTGCAGCGTCTTAAAGACACCGCTCATTACTGAATTTGCCTCAAAAACACAACTATTATTTTATTAATGACACCAAGCATTTTGGCATCCCACCCACAGAATTACTTGTCAATAGATGTTAACCACTTGCTCAGTAGGTTAGTGCCAACATAGTAAAATAATAGAGTATTGAGATAATTTAACCTAAATAAGCAAATTGACAGCAAATTTTTTTAAGTAGGCTAGTGCAAGAAAATAAAAACAGCCATACATACAAAACAAGTTCCCTAAAGTGGAAGCGACTGCCGCTATTAACTCAAACTAGCTCTTACCAAGAGAAGTATTGCTTCATAGTGGGTAGAACGACTTTGGGAGGCGTAACTCCAAGCAAAGCTATGCCTTTACAAATTATAGGTATAAATTGCCTGGAAGGCTGCCTGCCAAACAACGAACACATCTCTCTTTCTTGGTTGGAGGCACGGGCAAAAACATGAACCGCAACCAATAACCCAGCCCTTCAGTGAATGGCAACAACGCCAAAATCTATGGCAACCATTCATTTACAACTGTTAAGCAAAGAGGAAAGAGTGGATGAACAACGGCAAAGTCAGAATTTACGATTTATCAAAGGAATTAAATTTGGATAATAAAGAGCTACTAGCCATTTGCGAACAGCTCGATATCAGCGTAAAAAGCCACAGTAGCACGATCTCAGAAGATGAAGCAGAACGTATCAGGACAGCCGCAGAAAAACAAATAAAACAAACCGTAGGTATAGCTCCCCAACGCAAAGAATCAACAGCTAA
>QQTW01002997.1_pt1 | contig 12408 bp, 12 predicted proteins | sample 1904831 | NCBI WGS metagenome assembly QQTW01 (sample SAMN09435610, study PRJNA476489) | Subsurface metagenome, whole genome shotgun sequencing project. | reverse complement strand
TAGTCGTCCTAAGTCCAAGGTCAGCGTCATCGTCCCATAATGTTTCGTTTCCTCTTAGAATGAATATGTACTGACAAACTGGAGGCCTAATCCCACGGTACTGGGATCTTGGTACATGCTCTCGTACGGCTCTGCGCTATAATGCTGTCCTAGGTACTGTCCTGGAGCTGGAGACCCGTACGCGGTTTGTGGTTCGGAGTGGACATAACTTCCATCGTCTGTGTCGTAATGTTCCGCTTGGTAGCGAACGTTGGCATTGTGCTGGACCAAGTGATGGAGACCGTATTGAAGCTCGCCGTTGCTTGACGCATCCGGAGACGGTGGTTGCTGCTTGATCATTGTTGCGATCGACATTGCCGCAGTATGAAGGAAGGGGTATAGGCTGTCTGAGTACAAAGAGTAGAATGGCCTGGATGGTGGAATGGATGGGCCTGCTGACCGAAAGACAAGCTTCAAACTCGTAAGGGTTGCAGCCGCCAGGAACGGTGGTCTATCTTGATACCGCCGGTTCTAGTACTGAAGGTCACTCGTACGCAGAAATTGTTGGTTCTTCCAGATATTATTTTTGCTGGATTGTGGGAGCGGTGAGTAGCCACTCAGAACCGGTTGTCGGGCACCTTCAACTCTTGGCCCCAGTCTTGTGATCTGCGTTCGACGTATACCGGGAAGATTGGTGACCTTTCCAGGTCGGAGCCCTGAGTCAGATGGTCAAGGAGGCACGTTCAAGAACACCAGTTTTTGGTCTTGGATTTCAGAGAGGCTATAGCGACTTCGGTTGACAGGCTTCTGGAAGGATTCCCGTGAATCAGATCGATATCTTGAATTTCCAGCAGTTCATCTGAACTCGTGCGTTAGATCTTTGTTGCCTGAGGATTTGAGAGAGATGGTTTGTCTTCTCCCTGGGAAGAGGTCACAGATTAGCGGAGGGTTTGGGACGAACATCTTGCGCATATCCGCTGGGAAGACCGCACCTGGGTTGCAAGAGAAGGTTCCCGGAACCTGGGTGTAGGCAAGCAGCACCAGAGGTCCACGCAAGACCGCTATTTGCTGCTTGCTAGGCCGATTCAGGTGTTCAAGCGGCGACGGTGTCTCACGACGGTCTTTGTCCCGGTGTTCCAAGTTGATGTTTTGGGAAGATATGGGGGAAAACGCCGAATAGATTCAGCAGCAATCCTTTGTCTAAATCTAATGAGTGTCTGAAATTGGACCTTCTATAGCACACATGCTGCTGGAGAGCCAATGATATAAGACGAATTTCGATAAGAACTACACGCCCAAAGCCTTTACCGGATTCAGCCATGTCCATGGCTGCATCAGTTACTGAAGCTCCGTTAGAACTACTGATGGTTCCCTGAATGCAGGTCCAAGAGCTGGTCTCAGCGCGAACTCTGGCTCTACTATCAATACATCATCGCATTCGGCGGTGGGGGCACTTCTCGACAGACCACATCTACTCCCATGCGTACCTGAGCCCGGTGGTACTCTGACTACCTCACTAAAGTGCTGCCTTCTACTTCCGCACTAAACACTTTACCGCCCTATGATGATGCCCACCGATCGAGGACAACTGCAACTCAAACGAGGGTGGCTGCGAAAGCTTGGACAACCATGTTGCAGATCTCCGGACATAGTGGCTAGTGAAAAAGCTTCGCAACGATGCGCGGTTCGTGCAAGGCATCGTTACACGAGTGGTTGCTTGGCCGCTGGCACATTCCTCGCTTCCACCATCAGAGATGCCATATTGCGGATTGCCTACTTTACTGAGTTTACGCGGTAAACGGATGGAAAGTGGGGCTCCCCACTCGATCCGTGTTCATGCTGTGTACGGCCGTTAGCCGTTACGGGACTTTGAGTATATCGGAAGCGGACAGATGTGGATGGGTTCGTGGGGCATGGCGCAAAGCTGTCTGAATGTCGGTCGCGCAAGCAGTCTAGCTCAGGGTGCCCTCCGCTTCTCAATCCTTGCGGCTTCTCTCGTCCTTCATTCTATTCTTCATCTTCCCCGAAGGACGGGCCAGCGATTGTTCCCATGACAATGACCTCTTCGATTTGTCAACTACATGAGCAAGTCATTTTAAGGTACAGTCTAGGTGGAACACGCTCCCGTCAGCCTGAACTTTACTTTACACTAGCATGATACACCATCAGAGACCTTTTACGACTTCCAGCTAGATGCTCAGCATGGTGGCTATCGAATACATTGCTTCTCCCAAAATTACTTTCATGAGGAATGCCAGTCACATGTACAATACCGCACGCGGAACCGCCGAGTGCGCCGATCCGCGCGCTAGCGAACCCCCGGCCCGCTTGCGGCCTAAGAAGCCAATCAACATGGTAGATGCGACAATTCCGCCACAACTTCTGCGTTTGCTCATCGAATGAAATTTCCACTGCGCGATAACCTACGATTGCGGTGCAAAATAATCTGACTGACTCAGTATGGGTGATATTATCATGCTCACAAACTGCCATCAGTGTGCTTAGGAACTCTCCCCAGGAAGATGGGTATTTCCATTCAAACGGCTGTCGGCCGCTCCGAAACTCAACTTCGACTCCGACTCCACTTCGCGTCGCGAGTCGCGTGTCCCGGGGCCATGGGTGAAGCACAGTATTTGAGATGTCGATGAATCAAACTTGCTTGGCATGTGATTTGGGTCGGTGTTTGTACAGGGATCAATCAAGGTCGAGAGTGGGGATGGATGGGATGGATAGTAGGAGCGACGTAGAGAGCAAAATACGTTCTTGGTCTACGCTATGTTCTGCTCGGGTTCTCTCTCTCATTTAGTTCGTCAGGCGGGAATGTGTTCTTTCATGTAAAGAATTTCATCGTTCTGTTATGACCATGAGGTATTTTCTCTCGATCTATTTGGTATGGCTTTGTGGTATGCCTTTGGACTTCTGACCGTTGCCTGTATGCCTGAGACCGTAATCCGAGACCCCACCCCGACCAGACCAGACCAGAATAAACCAAACCAGGCCAATAACCGTATCCTGATGCACAACACGCAGAAATCGAGACTTAAGAACCATAAAATGCAAAGGGAAGGGGATGGAGAATAAAGAATTCAATGCGTCAACCATACCACGCGGAGTGCGAGTGCTGTTCGCCCGGACGCATCCCACTGAGCATTTAATCAAACCCTCGAGACAGAAAAACTCGTGGGAAGATGCACACGCTTTGAATATCCTACTTCGTCGCAAGTTGCCCATTCATTCGTGCCTGCTCAAACGTCAACCCCTTGATCGGCGCACCGAAATCCTGCTGTCGCGGACTCGGCGAAAGACTCGTGACAGGCGGGACGACGGGGGTGCCGGCGACGCTATGATTGCTGCTCGGCCGGGGCGGACTGTGTTTCGTGGTTGAGATGCCGGAAGCCATAGGCGGCAAAGCCGCGGGGCTGGAAGGGAGCGACAAGCCTGCTGCGGGGGGAGGAGAAGAGTGTTTGGTCGGAGAGAACATGGTAGTTTGTGTGGGGTGCGGTGGCGCAAAGGTGTCGTTCGGGCTGCCGGTTCGGCCTGGGAAGGCGAGGGGGCCGACGGCGCGATTGGAGTACGGTGGAGATTGGTTTTTGATGGGTGAGGGGTGGCTGTGGCTGGAAGATTTTGAGTGGGATGATAGAGGACGCTGCCTGTCGAAAGAGTTGAGGAATGGGTTTGGCGGTGGATATACGAGGGAGGATCGCGATTTGTCTCCAATGTGTCCTGGACGGTTGTTTGGGGGTGTTCCTGGGACCGGCCACTGTGTGCCGTTATGAGGAGCTAAGCCGTTGGAACTCTGGGTGATCGAGTGCGAAGAAGATGGTCGTTGGGATGTGGATGGAGTGCTGAGATCGTGTAGCTCGTAGCCGTTGCTTGTGTGCCTCGGTGCAGAAGGTGAAGACAGACCTGGAGGTGGATTACTCGGGGGGCTGACGTGTCCATTTTGGCCCACCGAAGGCATTGGAGATTGGCCCTTGGGAGACAGCGTCGGGCCGTTCATGAGGCTACCAAATAGTCCATCGTTCCCATTGCTCGGCTGACTACCATGCGGATGCGTAGAAGGCGCTGGAAGTTGTATTTCGATGTGCTTAAACCTCTTGGGAGAGGGTGATCCTTCCCTCTCCTCTTCAAATTTTCGCTTTTTCGAGACCAAATTCGGCTCTTTAGCCTTGACCTTATGGTCTGACGGTGGTGACAGTGACGAACCCAAGCGAAACTTGAGACTCGGAATTTTAGGTTTCTTCGCATCCTCTTTTCGCCGTTCACAGTCCCGACAAATGAAGTGGAAATCTTCCTTTTCGGCAGATGCTTGCGAGATGCCCAGGCAAGCGCTGTGTTGCCAGACATTACACGAATCGCATGCAACGCTGTGAGAGCCATCATCCTGCCCATAGTCAATACACGGAACGTAAAAGCTGCGGTATGGAAACTCACAATATTTTCACCATGGACACCGCAAACGGAGCAGTCAAAGATCCATTCATCCTCCTCGGCTAGTTTCTCAAGCTCCTTCTTCCGTTTCTCCATCTCAGCCTTAAGGTGCCTCTCCGACATTCGTGCCTCGCCTTTCTCGAGCTTCTTACTATCCTCGGAAAGGTTCGCGAGCTCCTCTTCATGCAGAATACGCTTGTATTCGCGCTCCTTGAGACGTTGCTCACGGGTCTTCATCCGAAATTCACGCGCCTCCTCCATCTTTTTCTGTCTCGCTTCCTCTTTCCTGCCTTCTACCAGAGCAGCTCGCCTTTTGCGCTCCGCCTCTTCAGCCTCTGCAGCCTCTCTCTCCTTATCGAGTTTGGTAGCAATTCTGCTCGACCGCTTGGCGGTAGCCAACTTCTGAAGGTTGCGCAATTCCTTCTCCTTCCTTGCAATCTTTCTCTGTTGGTCCTCCTCTGCTCTTTCAATAACCGGTAACACTTCTTGAGTGATCCTTTTGTGTAGATATCTCTCATCTGAATCCTTACTTGTTCGTATAGAGTCCAGGAAGTTCTTATACTGAGTCAAAGTAATGGCCAAACATTCCCACTTCCGTCCTCCAAAGCTATCCTCCTCTGTCGCAGTGTGCTCGCTCACATTAGCTTCTTCCTGATCTCCATCTACAAGATCTTCGACCTCCGCTTTTCTCCTCCGCTTACTAGCCCGCGCAGCCGCTTTACCTTTCTTCGAGCCGACTTTAGGTTTAGGGGCCGGGGGCGGTGGAGGCGGAGGATCGGTACGGCGATAGAGTCGGTTGTCATCGAGTACGAAGTAAAGACGGCCCTGCTTATCATAACCGACTTCTTCGATTCGCTGTGTCGTATGTTAGCGTACTACTTCGGGTACGGTGGAGTTGTTCGATGTTGGTTTACCCATTGTGTTTGCTCGATGTCCTTTGTCTCGGGCATCCTTTCCCTTAAACGGTCTGGGTGAATCAAAGTCCACTGTGAGAGCTGATAAAGTACTCGTATCTTCGTGAAGGCATCGAAATCTGCGAAATTGCCTGGAAGCTCCTCCGTGCCGAAGGGGTTGCGTGCTGGAGCTTTGGCAACATACTGCCGGCGCGTATATTCATCGAACAGCTCGGGGCTGCAAGAGATGAGCAACTGTTTATGAGATGTAGGTATAAATGCACTTACGTTAATCCGCGATGCGATGAGACAAACTTGAGAAGAGCGAGACCAATTTCGGCCAGCTTCTCCGAAGGTCCTGGCTTGAGACATTCTGTTTCGAGGTCCTACACGTCGTTCTGACGTTAGCCACCCCAACGAGACCAAGAAAGACTTCTAAAGGGAGTGTTTAGAGGGATTGGATCATGTACCTCGATGTCAAGATCTTCGTGAATTTTGACAGCCTTGCCAAATATGAAGATGTACTGCATCAGGTTCGAAAACTCCCACATACTCCTAATCCGATCGAGAAGGCTGGGCTCTTGCGCTGGCCCGGGCGACTCCATCTCTGCCCTCCCACGCTTGCGAGACACCATGATGATGAGGCTCCAAGGGAAACAACGCGACGGAGACGTGCCTCTAAATGGCTGATGACAGGATGAAAATATCCGTCCTAAGTATGACGAAGAGTGCACAAGGTGAAGGTTCGAGTAAGTGTAGAAAGTCGTTCGTGTAAGTTCTCTCAGCTGTTCAAAGACCAGAAGGTGGAAATGTGTTGACTGTGAGAACGCGATTTATTGAAGCGTCAATGGTTCTAACTTAGTAACTTAGGTAGTAGTTTGGCTATGTAATTCACAATTGGCATGTGCGCTGCGCGGCTATTGAACGCTAACAATACGCGCGACTTCCCTTTTGGCCAATGGGTTATTACCTTATTGATGATGATATTGACATTACTTGCAACCGCTCATAAGCTGCATTCGCCGATTCTTCTAAGGGCTCTCTTGATGCGCTTTCAGTAAGGTTCCTCTGAAAGCCATAGTCCAAATCATTGATGCTTCAAAACTCTCCTGAATGGGAACGTGAGAGGCTTTGATGAGTAGATACTGCTGATGCCCGGGTTCGGTTTGCCGATCATTGATCTGTCTCTGCGCTGATCTTTCTTTGGTGTCATAGGAACAAGGTTGGTAAGGCATACAGTAGGACGTGAGTGGCCTTGCGGTTCACTGAAGGGAGAATAGGAACGGTAGTAAAAGTCGTGACAGCAACTCGGGCTGCGAACGACACTATTCATAAGATATCGTCAAGTTTTTTGAAGAAGTAAATGTACATGTAGTAAAGAAAAATCCACCCAGAGACCTCTATGCACGTCTCAGAGGGTGTCAGCCAGTGAAGAAATATGGGACAACGTAAGCTCGACCTAGACCAGATTAAACGCTCCTCCGTCCCCCAGAGAACCTAGTCCAAAACGCGGAACGCCATGGCGAAATGCAGTTTGCGCTTCAACAGATGAATCACCCACCCATTGTCACCATCCGACCGTTTCGAAGGCGCCATGTCCGAGATAAGAAAATCTATGCATGCACGCCGAATTACATCGCCAGAGTTATGCATATCGTACACTGATATGTTGTCACTGTGTCCTTTCTTTACATGCCTTGATTGTTGCCGGCGTCGACGACGTTATCCGAAAGATTAATGAGAAGTTGAGCGAGGCACCGTTTCGTGGCAGCGTCATCCCGAAGAACGGATGAGAAGGTTGCATCCCGCAAGGGTTCTGGAAGACACTGGCGAAGAGCCTCACGGGCGCGGGCGTTGTCACTCAGTCTGCATCGGTCAATGTTTGTTTGAAGATCAACCAATCTGGCTTCCATGAACAGACTTACCTGAGAAAGCACCGAACTACGTGCTTGAGCAGTCGTACCGTTTGCTGTTCAACCAGCTGTGTGACCATGTTACTCAAGACCGTACCCACTGCATAGAACCTCTCGTATGTATGACAGATATAGGCCAGACCGGTGTCATCCAGTAGTATTTTCTGAACGATGAAGATTGCCACGGTTTTGCTGAGTTCAGAGCCCGTCTCCATAATACGCAGGCAAAGCGGGATAATCTCAGTGGTGAGGAGGAAATTGATCACATCGGAAGAATCGTTCTTCACCAGCGCTCCTATCACACCGAGGGATGTGAGACGCAGATACTCGAAAGGCCGTGACTTTGAAGTCGTGTTAAGGAAAGGGTACAAAAAAAGCGGAATGTGTGCTATATGGGTCAGCACGGATTCTCTAATAAAGACATGTTGTCTGACCGTTCAAAAACAGTGCTCGGGTCTCGTTATGTGACGCGACACACTGAAGTAATGCTAGAGCGTTGCATACTCGGTTCGATGCCGCCGCTGTAAGTTGGGATGGATTGAGGAGTGGATAGACGGAGATGATTTCTTGAAGCAATGAAGTCATTACGCCTATCTCATCTCAAATCAGTAACCGGTACCTCAATTAGCTCGAGCTTGCATGGGCATCGGAGCCCTACCGAAGGAATGCCATATGATCAACGCTAGTTCCGGCACCTGTTCCCTTTTCTTGCTTAACTCCATAAGTGCCGTCTCCCTCGAATTGCCATCCATCAACTCGGCCACCCAACCTAGTACTCTCCTGTTCTCCTCGCTGAAGGGCCCCTCTACGCCGCCCGCACCTCCATTGTGATCTGGGCCTGCTCCGGGGCCATTGCCAGCATTGCTCGCCGCGATGCGGTTATAGTGTTGTTGCTGGGCCGCTGCAGCAGCAGCTGCTGCTGCCTGAGCTTGAGCTTGAGCGTGCTGTTGCACTGCCTGGTGGTTGTGTTGCTGCTGGTGATGGTTCTGTTGCTGATGGAGCCAAGAGGGTTCAGCTTGCGGGTACTGATGTTGATGTGAGAAAACGTGCTGCGATTGCAGCATGTTTGAGTTTCTTTCAGTTACGAACTGATTATATTTCGCGGACAGAAGTGTTTCGCCAAAACGGAGATTTTAAGGGTAGAATGAACAGATATCGGCGGGGCACAAGTGGAGGGGAGTGGTGGATCTATCAAAAGCGCTAGATCCCTGTCGACCAACCTTAATGCTCACCACCCGCGTCTTGCTTACATAAGGTCAGGATCTTGTGAGGTTTGGCTCATGCCAGCCTACATACTTTCACTACTTCAGCATGTGGGTCATTAACTACTTCAATATATGAGTGGATGGGCAGGAAGTCCTCGCTGGCAGTCTGGTGTATGATAGATATAGACGTGTAGCTCGGAACCATTTCTTCAAGCTGCTCAAGGACACCAGCCTAGTCGTCCCGACAAGGCCAAGTGCCACCGCTGTGAACGCACCATATTGAGCAGTCTGGGCTTCCACAAGAAATATGATACAAAAGGGTGTTCCCTAGGAGAGTCAAGAGCCACCACATATTACAGCAAGACAAACGAAACAAATGAGATTCGTCCCTTGATGGTAAGGTAGCGCCACACAGCAGGACGCTTTAACACCGTTTCGGAACGGACCAACTCCCCTAGAACCAACTCATTGATTGTCGACCCGTGCCCCGCCATCACAGCAACTGAGGCTGTGCCAGGTTCCTAGAGCCGCAGCGCGTCTAAGATCTTCTGAGCCATGTTTTTGTATTGCCACGTCCCACCTGCGACCTTTTTGAACTGTATGCCATGCAAAGAAAATAATGGGACTTTCACCACGAATATCTCAAACTTAAGGACCATACTACTGCCAAGTTCATTCTGAACATGAGTCGATGTTTCCCCGGCAACCCTTTGCCTGTTACCTCGCCCCATGCTATCTTCTGAATCTTCGGAGTTGGTAAAGCTGTTGTCCGGAGCTTGCCTTCGTGAGTTCCCCCTGGCCAGTTGGGTTGCTTTTTCTGCATCCCTGAACTCTTCGCGGTCGCGCTCACTCCCTCTAAAGCCACCAAAACTGATCCTCCGCTTATTCGTAGAGGTTGGTGTCGACCCTTGCGGGTCTGGGCTTGGAAGTCCGTTGTCCACGACTTTGTTAAGATCAATGCTTGGAGCATGGCGGCAACTGAACCCTCCTCTGATTTCAGTGTAATCAACACCGAGCTGTTTGAGCACTCTGATGATGTCAGCTCGTATGACAGGCAAAGGTTTATTGCTGGTCGTCGAGACGCTGAATAGACCCTTCAGGTATACCGGTTTTATATTGTCGCCACTTTCTACCTTTTCATTCGCTTCATCAGCCACAGCTAGTTCTTGATCAGTCTCTTCCGGGACATTAGCTTCCCTTGCTTCCTCTCGTCGCGCTCGCCGAACCGGCAGGCTTTCGCGTCTAGAGTGTCCAAGGGATTTCGTCCGCATTGTAGCTGCCCGTGGGCCTGAGCCGAACTTCTCTTCTTTTGGTGTCGCTTCGTTCGCTCTGGACCTGGGAACGCTTGTATCTGAACGTTCAGAGCCACTGGTCTGTGGAGGGTCGTTGGCAGCAATTGGAGGACCCTCGGAGACCCCACGACGCTGCTGGCGCCATCTGTGGTCTGCGGAGTTTACGCTCGTTGATCGGCCGAGAATCTTACTCACCTTTGAGTTTGCATCATTCGAGGAGGGAAGGGTGAGGAAATCTTGCTGTTGCCGCTGGCTTTCGTCACCGGGTTGAAGCATCAAGGATGGGGAAGGGTCGCGGTTTCTCGACCTCCGTACGCTGAAGCTTTTGCGTGGCGGTGCCGCCGCTTCGTTCGGTGGTTGCAATTGTACTAAAGGTGGCGACTGGGGATCACTTCTCTCCCTTCCACTTTCCTTGTTTCTCCTTGTGCTGAATCTTCGCAGCAGCCCAGCGGCAGCACTCTCCTTTCTCGCTGGCGCCACCTCTGTCTGAGGCGCCACAACAGGCGGAGCTGGTGAGCCACCTGGTACAGCAAGGCTGATCTTCTTTATGCCTTCCGTGACTTCATCTTCACCGTGCGTCCGGGCTCTTGGCCTGGACCGGCCGCCAGTAGCTCTTTCCCCAGGCATTTCGTAGGTCGTGGAATTTGTGTAGGCTGCCTCCGGCGGTGGCAGATCAGGCAATCGAAGGGGCTTCTCGCCCGGAGACTTTGGCATACTCAGAGCTCCAGGGTTTGGCTCTGCACGCTCTCTCTCCTGCTTTTCCCGCACAAGATAGTATATCGATATCAACGGACTGAAGGCATTTACAGGGTCCGAGCCGAGTTGTACTGCTTCTGCAGATGGATTGGTGAGTGTATCCCGGCTCGTGGTCGAACCGCGTCGCTTGTAAAAGTCAAACACTCCCCTACGTCTTTCGTTCCCTTGATTATGAGTGGCTGGCTCTCGAGCACTTAAGCTCACAGCGTGCTGATATTCCTCTGATTCAATAATCTTGGCCAACTGCGATGTTATCAAATCTGCTGGTCCAAAGTCAAAGCCAGTCATTTTCTCAACCACACTTGGATCCAGCGGAAGCTGCAAAGGCTCCCGGTGTGGCAAGTAGTTTTCCGGAGGCGTATTGAAGCCTTTAGTGATCCAGGGATGATTCATAATCTCGGCAAGGCTGGCTCGCTGCTTGGGATCTGTCACTAGCATTCTCGAGATAAGATTTCGACATTCTAGACAGCATGTCAATGAGATCCTTTATTGCTCTAATTAGGATGACTTACCTGCAGAGAGCCATTGCGGGTAATCTACAATGCCTTTCTTTATCTTCGCGTGTAGCTGTGGCATGCTTTGGTCGTCGAATGGCACCTTCCCGCACACTAAAACGTAAAGGACGATCCCAAAGCTCCAGACATCTACCTCGGGGCCTGTATACTGCCTAGCTTGCAACAGTTCCGGCGCAGCAAAGTAAAGACTCCCGCAAAACGTTTTTAGATGAGATCTTGGGGAAAACAGATTACTCAGACCAAAGTCAATGATCTTGATATCCCCAGTCTTACTGATCAGAATGTTCTCAATCTTTAGATCTCGATGCACGATGCTGTTACGATGGCAGTAGTCCAAGGCGCTCGCGATCTGTCGACCAAACTTCCTTGCTTGTTTCTCCTTGAGCCTGCCGTGCGAGATTATGTAGTCGAGCATCTGACCACCATTCACGTACTCGAAGAGCATGTACCAATGGTGGTTAGTTCGGACAACGTCTCGCATTGCGCAAACATATGGATGATTGAGCAATGTGACAATGGCTGCTTCCCGTGCGGTTCGGATCTCCTTGGATTGATCTGCTCGTTCGCGTTCCCGGTTGCTATGGTGCTCGTCGGTCGACAGTCGTGGGACAATCTTGACAGCAACCTAAGAAGGCAACGTATGTTCAGCAATGTGTCTTTGTCTGTGAGAAACAGACGTGGGCAGATGTGGTTGCCTACCTGTTCACCAGTTTCAAGGTTTTTTGCGAGCTTCACCTTGCCCATACTACCTGCTCCGATAGTCTTCCCCAGGGACCATTGTCCAGTTTGAGCGGTTATTGTTGTACGCCGCTTGTTCGACCCACTGCTGCCAGGAACCGGCGCGTCACTTGTAGTTCTCAACGTGCCAGGTGGTGGAACAGACGTGGGACCGCCATTTGGGCCCATGTCCGAATTATACCTTGAGTGACCCCGTGATGAGTTTCGGCGCGTGCTCCGAGTTGATTCTGTTCGCGTAGGAGGAGCAGGTGCCCAAGATGACCGGTCGCGAGAGGAACTGCGACGCGACGATGGCGGTCGGGCAACATTTGTAGTCTCGTAATCCCGTCGAGCTATAGTACCAAGTTGTGCTTGTTGCGATGGCGATGGCGTCCTGTTATGGGAATAGGAATGGGAGGCCGACCGAGTCGGGCCAGTTGGTGTTGACGGGGCTTTGGTAGCGGAGGATTGAGTTCTATGCGGCCGGTCTGCTAGAGACGTGGTGTAAGATGACTGGCGTCGCGACGAAGAATGGCTTCGAACAACCGCCGGTGCGGCAGAAGAAGCGCCAGACATTTGTGCGATTCAATTCCGAGCTTTGGGGTAGTACCCGTGTCGCAAGCAGCCTTTGTGCTGAAAAGCCGCGTTTCTACCAGGTCCACCAGCGCTCGATGCCTTCAGGAACTGCGAGGACTTCTGCTAGCAAC
>QQTW01002996.1_pt1 | contig 12408 bp, 8 predicted proteins | sample 1904831 | NCBI WGS metagenome assembly QQTW01 (sample SAMN09435610, study PRJNA476489) | Subsurface metagenome, whole genome shotgun sequencing project. | reverse complement strand
ATTTACGAACAGTAACTTTTATAAATTTTAAATTCATGAAATTTAACTACAACTTAATCGAGGATTGGCCCCCATTGGCGTGGGCAGCAAAATTCAGCCAATCAAAAGTTGTTGTTGAAGTATATCATGGTAAACAAGTAGAAACAAATCCTGATTTTTTTTGTGAAGCAGTTTGGGATAATGACTACCTAAGCGGAGATTTTGATTTAACAGATTTAGTTTATGGCTCCGGTGGCCGTTTACGCAATAATCAGGTCTTTATGGTTTCTTCGGGTTCTACAGTAGACCGTTTACAATCTTGGACCTTTGCGGAAGGTGTATGGGTCTCTAACTCTTTGGCTTGCCTTTTAACGGTAACCAAATCTACCTTAGACCCCGCTAATATTAACTATTCTGCTCAATTAGGCAGTATTGTAAAAGGAATAAACCAATACCAGCAGACCTTGGATGTATCCGTAGGCGCTGTACAGTTTACGTATTTCAATAACTTAAGCTGGAATGGCACTGTTTTGCTGGGAATAGAAAAGCCGCAAATTAGGCGTAAATTAGATTCTTTTGCCTCTTATGAGACGTTCCTTCAGATTTCTTTGCAAAAGCTGGCCAGTAACATGGCCGATACCGCTCGCCAGCACTCCTATACTTTTATGGGTACTCTTTCGTCTGGTTACGACTCCACTACCAATACAGTTCTGGCCCAACAAGCGGGATTAAAAGAAGTCATTTCTTTTACGGAAGCCCGCAACGGTGCAGCCGACGATGGTAAGGAAATTGCGCAGCAGTTGGGCCTTCAGCTCCGGCTTGTTCCGCGATCGGCCTGGCAGGAACATTCCTTAGCCGAAGTTCCTTTTCTGGCCGCTGATGGTAAAGGCGAAGATGTTTATTTCCGGGCGGCCGAATCCTATCTGGAGGGTAAAGTATTGCTAACTGGTTTCCACGGCGATAAAATGTGGGCGAAAGAAACGTATAACCTGAGCCCAACAATAGTAAGGGGCGACCGGTCTGGTCTGTCGTTAACGGAATACCGTTTATGGGCTGGTTTTATTCATCTGCCGGTTCCCTTTATGGGCGTCCGCCAGATAAAAGACGTTAATGCCATTAGTAATTCGCCCGAAATGATCCCTTGGGATGTACCTGGTAATTATAGTCGCCCAATTTGCCGGCGCATTGTAGAACAAGCGGGGGTACCCAGAAACAAATTTGGGGTTTCTAAAAAAGCAGCTTCTGTTTTATTTGGTTCCCGGGGGGAGACCTTATCAGCGGCTGCCCGCCAGGCTTATAACAACTGGCTACAACTACAAAGTAAAGAACAGATTAGGTCCGGCTTAAAGCTAAATCCGGGGCCAGATAAAAGTACGGGACCGCTAAAAAAGCCTTTAATCTTCTTTTTGCGCGTAATTAACCGTTTAGTTACTTTAGCGCCAAGTCCTATTCGGGCTAAAGTAAAAAGATTGATACATAAAATGGATCCGGTTAAAAAAAAACAGAATTTAATGCGGTATACTTTTCCGTGGGCCATGGAACTGGCAAAAGAAAAGTATCAGGCCTACTTTAATCTGGCCGGTAAAAACTAAAGGAATACCGAAATAATTGGTTGCCTCACTATCAATGAGGCAAGAGGCAATGATTTTATTTAATTATGTTTTTTTCAAAGGGATTGCCTGGTTTTACGAGCATTACTTTCTCCTGCTCTACTATCACCTGGCCCGGAGCGGCGCCTTTGGGTTTACGCACAAACTTTTTGGGAGTATATAATACCGGACAAAGCGAATCGGTTTTGCGTTTAGAGTACCAGGCTGCGAGTTGGGCCGCTTTCTCGATTACCGGGGCTGGAAATGGTTTACCACCCTGCTGTTTAATAACTACGTGCGAGCCGGACACATCTTTGGCGTGCAGCCATAAATCATCTTTGTGGGTATATTTCTGGGTAAGTACGTCGTTGTTTTTAGCGCTTTTACCCACCAGAATTTTGAAACCAGCCGTAGTAAACACCCTAAAAGGTTCTTCTGCGGTAGCCTGCGTTTTGTCTGCGGTTTGCTGGTGTTCTTTTAAAAAGGCTTTGAGCGTTTTGTAATCAACAATGCCGCCAAGTTCCTGCAAAGTTATCTCGAGTTGCAGCAGTTCTTCTTCTTTGTTTTGAACGCGTTCCTGGAGTTGATTTATCTCCAACTGCTGGTTTTTACTTTTTTTATAGAGCCGTTCGGCAAATCTTTGCGGCGATTCGGTGGGCTTCAGTTTAAATTGCCGGTTTTTGTTTTGGTAAAAGTCAAACAGCGTTATAGTTTCGGTCCGTTCGGGTATATTGATTAAATTAGCCATAATTACGTCGGCGGTCTGAGCGTAAGAAGCTTCCTGTTGCAGGGTTTTCAGTTTAGCTTGGGTTTGGGTCAGGTACTGAGTGGTATTTTGTATTTGCCGGGTAAAATAATGATGAGCCGACCGGTACATTTTTTCAAAACCAATTTCAGACTGGTATATCCGCACAAACTCCTGCAGCGCTATCAGGGGGTCAGAGAACTGCTCCCGGATTTCGCCCAGAGGTAGCAGCGATAAACGGGTACGTTGCGCCTGATGAATCAGGTAAAAAGCGAGAGGATTTTCGAGTTCGGTTTTTACCTGTTGAATCATATCCCATTTCTGCTCCGGTGATGCCGCCTCGTAGCCCTGCAATTGTAAATAAACCAGGGGCAAATCCCCGAAAGTGGGGTATAATTTATCGGGAGCAACCGGGTATTCTAGAAAAAGTGATTTTGCCGGCAGTAGTTGCCGGTGCAATTGCTGCAGATTTAAGGCAATATCACGGGTAAATTTCTTGTGAAAAAGCTCTTTGGCTTTGCTCAGTTCGTAATAAACAATATTGGCCCGGTTGCCAAACATTTTAAAAAGCAAAGCTTTCTCGTTCGTTAAGGATATATAAAAGCTCCTTTCATTTTCGTGCTGCACCACATCCAGAACGTTTTCGTTGATAATGCCGGGAAATAAATTAACTGAGTTGGCCCGTGCCCGGTTAAAGTACTCAGGAAAAGATAGTGCCGAAAACTGTGCCGTTAATATGGCTTTTAGGTAGAAACTTCCATTTGGAGCAGAGAGGCGGAAATGAAGTAATAATTCGTCTTTCTCCTGGCTAAAACACGATGCCACAACTGCACCCACGAGTTTATGCCGCAGGGCCGGGGTAAGTTGCCGCAAAAAGTAGTAGTTGTTATGCACTTTTAAGAATTACGAAAAATGAGTATAGAGTATATACTCAACTATTTTGTTTCAGCCAATCGAAGCGGCACCCCATTACCATGAGCTCAGCGTACCCCAATACTTTAAACCTGGGCTAATTTTTATTTATTCAGACCATTACGGTATCTGCCATATACTTTTGTTAAACTTATTCCTTTATGATCTTATAACCTTTAACTGCATTCCACTTTTAAACCATCGTAGGCCAGCCGAATAAATTCGGGCAGTTCAGATTCTACTTCGCGGTGCAACCCCAGTAAGTGGCTGATATGCGTTAGATAAGCTTTTTTAGGTTGTAATTCCTGGAGTACTTCTACGGCTTCGGCTAAAGAAAAATGAGAAATGTGCGGTTCGCGCCGTAAGGCGTTCAAAACAATAATTTCCGAGCCTTTTATGATTTCTTTCGATTCTTCCGAAATATAGTTAGCGTCGGTAATATAAGATAAATTACCTACCCGGAAACCCAGAATGGGTAACTTATAGTGCTGGATACGAATAGGCTGAAAATAAACGCCGGCTGCTTCGAAGCGGGTTTCGGAGATGGGCATTAACTCTGCCCGCGGAATACCGGGGTAATTGGCACCCGAAAAAATGTAGGCAAATTCAACTTGAATTTGTTGCAGCACCCGCGGTTCGGCGTAAAGAGGCATGTCGGAGCGCTGTAAAAAGTTATAAGCCCGGATATCATCTAAACCCGAAGTATGGTCTTTGTGCTCGTGGGTAAACAACAACGCATCGAGCTTGTTGATGCGTTCTCTTAGTACCTGTTGCCGAAAATCCGGGCCTGAATCAATAATAAAGCTTTTGCCGTTAATGAGTAGGTGCGCCGAAGTGCGCAAGCGCTTATCGCGGTAATCAATAGACTGGCACACTTCGCACTCACAACCAATAACAGGCACCCCCTGCGAAGTGCCGGTACCTAAAAAAGTCAAAATCAAAGCGCAAGCTCCTTATAGCAAATATCCTGGTACAATTGCAGGTTCTTTTCGCTTAAACGGGAGTCGTCGACAGCCACGTTGCGTAGTATATCGTAAAGACAGTTTATTTTACCTTCAATCGGCAAATATTTATTTACAATAATTACTTTAGTGTCTTTAATCACGCAAAATCCCGATTTAAAATTGCCTTTTTCGTACCGCAGTCCGTAATCAGATTCTGTTAGTATATCTTCGAGCCGGCCCAGAAAATGTCGCGTATATTTTAGCTCCATCCAGTTGCTTTAATTATACTACGTACTGTTTAACGGTTTGCACCAGCATATCAAAGTCGAGCGGCTTAGGTAGGTAGGCGTTAATGCCTGCTTCTTTAAATTGCTCCATCGTATAATTGTTGGCATTACCGGTAACTGCTATAATCGGAATATTGGCGATTTCCTGGTTATCGCTGTTGCGTATTTCTTTGGTACATTCCATGCCGTTCTTTACCGGAATGTTTAAGTCCATTAATATAGCGTCTATTTTCTGGTTCTGCACTTGTTTGAGAACTTCGCCGCCGTTTTTGGCAGTAAGAATCTTATAATTTTGTAGTTCCAGAATTTTCTTCGTCAGGTTTAAAATTACAGAGCTATCTTCTGCAATTAAAATGGTTTTATTTTCGGCCATTTGATTTTAAATAAATTTGTTGCGATATGTCTGTTTGTATTGATTAAAATAATTTAAAAGTAAACTAAAGTCCTGTTCAACGCCGATTAACTTTTGCTGGCGAATATCGTGTTCCAACCTTTGTACTGTTTCAGCAATCGGCTTGATGCCGAGGGTAAAACTAGTACCCTTAATTTGGTGCAAGGTACTTAAAATATTGTCGTATTGTTGTGCGTCCACCTCTTTTTTAGCTTCGAGGAGGAGCGGCTCGGTTTCTTGCTCAAATTCTTCAAATAATTGTAAGGCAAATTCTTTACCGCCTATTTGTGACAACTGGTCAATTACTTCGTCATCCATAAAATCCTGCATTTCCGCCGCAGGTTCGGCTAAAGCAGTAGTTGCAGTTTCCCTTGCCAGATTTGCGGGTATTTCTTCTGTGAGCACCGGGGTATTATCGATGCTGGGCCGCCACCTCTGGATCATGGCAAACAAATCGTGGGCTTTTACCGGCTTCGAAACGTAATCATCCAGACCCTGCCGGATAAATTTCTCGGCGTCGTCTTTCATTGAATAGGCCGTCATGGCAATTATAGGCGGACAGTTGGTTCCCAGTTGATTTTTAATGTGGTTGGTAGCTTCCACTCCGTCCATTTCGGGCATTTGAATATCCATGAAAATAATTTCGTAAGGGTTTTTAGCGGCCATGTCAATGGCTTCGAAACCATTCGAAGCTACTTCGATGCGACAACCAATTTTGGCGAGTAATTTTTGCGCTACTTTTTGGTTGATTCCGTTATCATCTACCAGCAGTACATAAGGAGTATCGGTAAAAGAATCGCTTTCCAGGGTGGTTTCACGGGCATGTTGCTGATCGTCGAGAATTTCCTGATCGTTCTGTGCAATGCGGCATTGAATGGTAAACCAGAAAGTACTGCCTTCGCCGTACACCGAATCTACCCCGATTTCACCGCCCAGCAATTCGCTTAATTGTTTCGAAATAGCCAAGCCCAGGCCCGTGCCGCCAAAGGTTTTGGTAGAGGTATTATCGAGCTGGGTAAAATTAGTAAAGAGCAGCATTTTATCGGCGTTGGTAATGCCAATACCGCTGTCTTTTACCCGGAACATGATATCGTAAAATTCGCCGTCGGTAGATATGCTGTTAACGGTAATAGTAACCTTGCCGGCATTAGTAAATTTAATGGCGTTAGAAGTAAGGTTAGATAAAATCTGCAATAAGCGGGTTTCGTCGGTAATAATAAAGCGCGGCGTATGCGGAGTAATTGTATAACTGAAATCCAGGTCTTTGCGATTGGCGTGGTTGGCAAAGAGCGAATGAATCTTTTCCAACGCATAATGCAGGTCCATGCCGGTTTGGTTTAGTTGCAGTTTGCCGGCCTGTATTTTAGATAAATCCAAAATATCGTTTAATATGGCCAGCAGTGCATCCGACGATTTACGGAGGGTATCAATATATTCGGTTTGTTCTTCGGAGGTATCGGTACTATGCAGTAAATCAATCATGCCGATAATACCGTTCATGGGAGTGCGCAACTCATGGCTCATATTGGCCAAAAACAACGATTTGGCGTGCAAAGAATTTTCGGCCACTTCTTTGGCTCGGATCAGCTCGGTCTGGGTTTTTTTGAGTTCAGTCATGTCCCGGCCAACACCTTCAATTCCCAGGAAATTGCCGTCAGTATCGGTTAAGAGATGGGCATTGAGGAGAAACGGAATTATATCGCCTTCTTTATTGATAAAGTTAGTTTCAAAGTTTCGGATAGTGCCTTCGGTGTGGAGTTTCTGCTCCATAGCCCGGCGCTCTTCGGGATAGGCGTAAAGCAAGTTAGCCGGCATACCGATTACCGCTTCGGGTTCGTAGCCCAGTATTTCTCTCACCGACGGGCTCATTAACACCACATTACTTTCCTGATCGGTGCAGTAATATAAATCCTGAAAAGATTCGAATATACTCCGGAATTTCTCTTCTTCTTCGGCTAAAGCCAGCTGTGATAATTTCTTTTCGGTAATATCGAGCGCAATTCCCGATAGTTCTTCGAAAGAACCGTCTTCGAGATAAATAGGGTTGAGGTATATTTCCCGCCAGATGGTAGTGCCGTCGAGCTGCGTTAGGTTTAATTCAAAGTGCTGCGGTTGACCTTGTAAAGCTTCTTCGTAATAGCTGTTCCAATCTTCCAGCAAGAGCGGTGAATCATTCTCCGGAGCCGCATTTCGCAATTCCAGGTTTAATTGCGGTATATAGCCGTGGCGTTTAAGAAATGCCTGGGCGTAGTTTTGGTTAAAAGAAGTAAGCTTAGATTCGCGGTTAATAGACCACAACTGGTGCGAACCACTTTCAAAAATGGCTTTTAAATGCGCATTTTGGTTATTAATTTGTACCTCATTGCGCTTGCGCTCAATGGCCAGGGCCACCTGATTTGAAATAAAGTGCAGGATTTCAATGTCGGTATTGACGTAGATATCCGATTTTTTATAGTCCTGCACAGCAATAATTCCAATAATGCGATCTCCGACCGAAAGAGGCGAACACAGCATTACTTCGGGCATTTTGCCCATTAGTTTTAAGATGCCCTTCTGCTCCAGCTCAATTATTTCTTCGCGAAGCAAAAACGCCGGCTTGCCCGTACGAATAATATACTCCGAGATACCATCCGAAAAAGGACGATCTTTAATAATGGCGTTTTCTTCGCGGTACTGATCAACGTAATAAACAAAGCTCAAGGAGGTTTTCTCGTCGTCGCAGAGCGCGATGAAAATGTTGTTGGTTTCTATAATTTTACTAAGCTCCCGGTGAATGGCGCCGTAAAGCGAGTGTAAATCTTTACTGCTAATGGCCAGGTTGGCAATGCTGTAGTATACTTTTTGCAGCCGTTCAGCTTTAATCCGGTCGGTAATATCGTGTAAAATGGCCCGCGAGAGGACTGGTTTGCCGTTTTGCCAGGTGCAGTTTATACTCCCGATCAGGTGTACCGGTTTGCCGGATTTGGTCAGAAATACGGTTTCAATTTTATTGACGTGCTCCCCTTTGTATAAATTGCGCAACTGGTAAATTAGTTTTGCTTTATAATACGGGTGCACAATATCGTTTAAAGTCAGGCGCTCAATGTCGTAATCGTCGTAACCTAGTTTTTCTTTCCAGGCTTTGTTTACAAAAATAAACTTGTTATCAATAGAAATATTCTGAATTAAATCGTGGGCATTGTCGAATATATCCTGCAGGCGGCTCTTATTGTCTCTGAGCGCTTCCATGGCCACTTTTTTATCCGTTACATCCCGGCCCAGGCTGGTTACTCCCGTAATTTCGCCTTCGTTATCCAGGTCAAACATGCGCTGCCAACGCAGGGTTTTTACCACTCCCATTTTGGTTTCTATGTCGCGCTCGTTATAATGTAGCAACGTTTTGCCCGCTATCATATCCAGATAAGCCTGCCGCTGCTCTGCCCGTTCCGTTTCGGGTACGAAGGTGTCGAAGTAATTCAACCCGATTACTTCTTCGCGGTTATAACCAGTATATTCCAAAAAGTAATTGTTGACGTAAGTAATTTTACCTACCACATCCAGGCTCATGTAAGCCATTTCAATCTTACCCAGAAAATCCCGGAAGTGTTTAACTGATTCCCGCAATACTTCTTCGCGCCGTTGCGCCCCCACTGCCTGCTTGGCTTGGGTTACATCCCGAATAATAATCTGGCGGTAGGGTTTATGGTTTATTTGAATAAGATGAACCGTAATTTCGGTTTCAAATACCGAACCATCGGCGCGTATGTTTTGCCACTCGAAGACCTGTGAGATACCGGGCGCCAGATTTTTCTCAATTACTTCCCGGGCTTTTAATTGCCGGGCTTTTTGCTCTCCCGTAAACTGAATGGTATTGGAATCAGACAAAAATTTCCAGATCGAAGCACCAATCATTTCTTCTTTGGGGTAACCGAACAACGCACTGGCTTTGTGGTTACAATCTACCACGGTTTTATTTTCCAGTAGTAAAATGGCGTCGTTCAATGACTCGAACAAGGCCTGATATTTGGTTTCGGTGCCGCTTAATTTGGTGCGCAGGTCGGCTTTGGCGATATAATCACTAATGCCGTTCCCGATAAAATCGAGCAAAGAGGTAAAACTTGCCTGGGTTTTGCGGGTATTCGCCACAAATAAGACCATAAGACCCACAAACTTCACATCTGTAGTAATGGGCATAAGCACAAAGGTACGGCCCGCCAGTAGTTTTTGCAGATCTTCGGTTAAAATATGAATTGAGTTTTTGATCTCGCGCCGAATGAGCTTGTGTTCGATACCGTTTTTTAAAGTAATAGTAGTGTGCTGGGCCAGCAAGTTGCTTTCGGTGCCTGCCGAACAGTTGAGCAGCAGCTGGTGTTGTGCCGATTGGAAAGTATATACCCCGCCACCTATAATGTGGGTTTTTTCTATGAGTTGCTCCAGAGTATATCGCAGAATTTCTTCTGTGGATTGAAACCGGGCCACTTGTGTGAGCAGGAAGTTTACAAATTCGAGCTGATTGTTTTTAAATCGTATGTTTTGCTCCGAAGTGGCCTTCTCGTATACATTTACAATGGTGGCTACAATGGCCGTTTTACCTAGGTAATGTCCTTTTCGAAACGATATTTCGACAGTAGCCATTTCGCCTATATTGTTTTTAAACCACCAGGCAAATTTTTGAGGTTCGTTGTCTTTTATCTTGGTGAGGCGGCGGTTTAGAACGTTAGTTTCAAAATTGTTTAATTCTAAAATTTCAGCGATTGGCTTACCAATTATATCAGCTTTAGGGTAATGCGTAAGCCGCAGAGCAAGATAATTAGCATCTAATAACCGACCGCTTTCGTCTAGTATACAAATACCCTCAACGTTTTCTTCGAATAAAGCTTTGTAAGTTTTGGTTTCTAATTCCTGATCCTGACGGATTTGGTTGGTCAGGTCAATCTTTAAACACTTAAACTCCTGACCTTCCAGCGAAATTGCGGCAAACTGAAACGAGTAGAAATCGGTATCCGAAAAATTAACTTTCAGGTGGCCGCTACTGGGTTGCTGTTCTTGCGTTTCGTACCAGGCTTTAGGTAAATCCGAGCCGGATTGGTTAAAGAGTTCAGCAATGGTAACCGGCGGCGACGGGTAAACGCTGGCTGGTAAAAAACTTTCGGCCTGCTCATTTTTAGCCAGAACAACCCCATCCGGGTGGCAAATAAATATAGCCGTTGCCGGCGGGGTAAGCGCAGTAACTACAGCCAGCAGCTGATCGGCCAAAGGCATTAGATCCGTTACATTGGAAAGAGAATGATCTTGAATCGACATAAAGAAACGTAACAATGAGGCTAAGACCAAAGACAAACCTACTAAGTGCTTTAGGCTGTCTCAATTTAATCAGATAAATTCGTAAATAAAATGAATGTATACAGGTACACGGTAAAAATACGAAAATAGCGGGAATTAAACCTACTGATGTTGCAGAAATACGACCAAAATATGAAAAAAGTAGTATTTGCCGTAACTACCGATCTGACGTACGACCAACGTATGCAGCGCATTTGCACATCTCTGGCCCAGAATGGTTACCAGGTGCTGTTGGTTGGCCGCTCTCACCTTAACTCCAGGCCGCTTACCGGGCAGGTTTACCAACAGCACCGGTTGCGGGTATATTTTGCCAAAGGCAAATTGTTTTATCTCGAATACAACTTACGATTGTTGTTTTATTTACTTTTCCGGCAGTTTGATGTATACTGTGCCGTTGATCTGGATACAGCCCTGCCGTTGTTCTGGAAAGCAAAATATACCCGCAAGCCCTTTGTATACGATGCCCACGAGTATTTTCCGGAGGTAGTAGAAGTAATTGATCGCCCCGTAATCAAATATATCTGGACGGCGCTGGAAAACTATTTAGTACCCCGGACTCGTTACGCTTACACGGTTAATCAATCCATTGCCGCTATTTTTAAAGGTAAGTACGGGGTTGAATTTGAAGTTATTCGTAATTGTGCTTTATTACAACCAGTAACAGAACTTGCCTCAACTAAAAAATACTTACTTTATCAGGGAGCGGTAAATGCCGGCCGGGGCCTCGAAACGTTGCTAAGGGCTATGCCCCAGATACCTATGCCTTTAGTTATTTGCGGAGAAGGCGATGTAGTAGCCAAATTGCAGCAAATGTGCCGGGAATTAGGTTTGACCAGCAAGGTGTTCTTTAAGGGATATATTATGCCGGAAAATTTGCGCGCCATTACGGCCCAGGCTTTTCTGGGAATTAATTTCCTCGAAAATAAAGGCCTGAGTTATTATTACTCCCTAGGTAATAAATTCTTTGATTATCTGCACGCTGGTGTGCCGCAGTTAATGGTAGATTTTCCGGAATACCGCCACTTAAATGATCAATACCAGGTAGGCCACACGGTTGCGCTTACCCCTGCCGCCATTGTGGTGGCAGTTAATAACTTAATACAACAGCCAATTCTATATGCCCAACTGGTTCAGAATTGCTACCGCGCCCGGTTGGAACTGCACTGGCAAAACGAAGAAAAAAAATTGCTGGCTTTTTACCAAAAGTTATGAAGGTTTCCCCGGATTTAAAATCAGGTAATTTAATTGTAATAGTAGGACCTACGGCCGTAGGTAAAACCGAGCTTTGTATAAAATTAGCTCAGCATTACAGCACCGTAGTTGTTTCGGCCGATTCACGGCAATTTTTCCGTGAAATGACAATCGGTACTGCCAAGCCAACCGTAGCCGAGCGCCAGAACATACCCCATTACTTTATTGATACGCACACGGTTAGGCAGGAATACAGCGCCGGTGCTTACGAACAAGACTTAACGGTAATGCTGAATGAATTATTTGGCGAACATAATGAGGTGATTTTAACCGGCGGTTCGGGTTTGTACGTGCGGGCCGCGCTCGAAGGAATGGATTACATGCCGGAAGTTCCGGCGGAAGTGCGGGAAGACCTGATCAGGCAGGAGCAGGAGCGGGGTATAGCTTTTTTGCGGACCCGGTTACAACAGCTTGACCCTATCTATTTTAACCAGGTAGATCAGAATAATCCGCAACGCATTATGAGAGCCTTAGAAGTTACGTTGGCCACTGGTCAACCGTATTCTTCTTTCCGGAAGAAACAGGCGGTAGAGCGATCGTACCACGTGATTAAGATTGGCCTGACCCGTGACCGCGCAGAACTTTACGCCCGCATTGATGCCCGCGTAGACCACATGCTGGCAAGCGGCTTGCTGAATGAAGTAAAAAGCCTGTACTCATATAAAAACCACAATGCCTTACAAACAGTGGGCTATCAGGAAATTTTCAATTATCTGGATGGCCAACACGATTGGCCCGAAGCTGTGCGCCTGCTTAAACGTAATAGTCGCCGTTACGCAAAACGCCAGTTAACCTGGTTCAACAAAAGCGCAGATTATACCTGGTTTCACCCGGATGACTTGAAGGGTATATTAACCTTTATAGAACAGAATCGGATTTAATTTTTAACTAAAAGTTAAAGGTGTCAGGCTAAAGTTTGAAGATACTTATAAGTAATAAAAGTGCTAAGTAAGCTGTCCTGCAGGAGGAACCTGCTTAGCGGTGTAAC
>QQTW01002995.1_pt1 | contig 12409 bp, 15 predicted proteins | sample 1904831 | NCBI WGS metagenome assembly QQTW01 (sample SAMN09435610, study PRJNA476489) | Subsurface metagenome, whole genome shotgun sequencing project. | reverse complement strand
GCATTCTACACCAGGAGTCACAAAAGTCCAAAATCAGAAGAAAATATAGATGAATCATTTCCCTATGTCTGGTGGGAACTGTGGCCTGCTTTTCAAAAGCGAATTTACGAGTTTACAACTACATTTAATTATGTGGTAGTTACTGACATTTCTAACTACTACGATAATATTTCATTTGCTCTTCTTCGGAATGTTATATCAAGCTATGGAAAGTTTGAAGAATGTCTGTTGGATTTTCTCTTTTTTATGTTAGAGTCATTTGTTTGGAGACCAGATTATCTTCCACTTTGTGGATTTGGGTTGCCTCAGGTTGACTTTGATGCTCCTAGATTACTTGCACACAGCTTTTTATTTGAAGTAGATAAATTCCTACATGATAAGACATCTGGTAACTTTGTTCGTTGGATGGATGATATTGATTTTGGAGTTCAGGATACTAGTACAGCAAAAAGAATTTTAAGGGGTTTAGACGAGGAGAAGGTTGAGCCTTTTCTATTAATGGAGATAAAGCTTCAACTATAGTTTGTAGGACTACAGCATCTTCAGGAGCTGGAATTTGTATGTGTCTACAGATACCGTACTTTTTTTCAACTCTAATAATGTGGGGTGGCTTTGGTCTGTATCGTCCATCAATAATTTGACTTCTAATTATTTCAATAAGAGTTTTCCGATTTTTGTGAAAATCGTAATAATCGTGTAAATCAAGCAAACTTTGTTTTCTCATTCCCTCCTTAACTATTTTCCAAGCTTTATTCATTAAGGATGGGTTGAAACAAGAGCTTAAAGTTAAAACGCGATCCTCAAACCTTGGTGTATTTATTGAAGTCATAAATGCTGGAATTATAGGGGGGTGTCAGAAGGGGTAGGGTAGGAGTGTGAGTTATACTGGAACCATAAACTGAGTTAAGGGCGATGGTTACTACCAATCACTCAATGTTTCACCTCCATCGGGATCTTGTTCGGACGCTGGCGTTGTGCCAGCACCTTACTTCATTATTTAGTAGTGTTCCCACCACCAAGGCATAAATCACTCTCCAAACCTTGTCTCCTCCAAGTCAAGGGTTCAATAGTCCCACTGGTTTAGAGGGATGAACTGATTAGCTAGAGATCTCGCCACCTCAAGGTTGGCGATCGCCCCCCACAATTGCCTTACGACTCATATTCTTAGAAAAATCCGCACTTCGGTAAACTGCCAAAACCCCTGGATGATTGGGGTTGGTTTGGTGGAGCGCCTTAAAATCTCGACAGTTGTGAGTCAGCAGGACGCAATTATTCTGTCTGGCATAGTCAAGGACAACTGGATCTGGCTGGCTAGTTAGACCAACTTCGCTGACTGTCACAACATCGTGACCAGCTTCCCGTAACAAATTGACCAGAGGCTTAGATTGGGAGTCCTCATCAATGAGTAACTTTAGGCTCAAGGGATACTCCGAACTCTTCTAGATAAAGTTGCTCTGCTTGCGCTTCTCTCTTCAACAGCTCTTGATGAGTTTCGCAGTATTCAATCGCCTCTTGTACAGCAGCGAGTGACAAATCCCAGTTTTCTGCGGCTTTTTTGGGGGTTTCGTCATTCACAATCATATCCGACCAGATAGTAAAAGCTGTAAGCTTTCTCCCTTTAATGTAAAGCTGTTGCCGCCAAGAGTGAGGACGTTTTTCTAGGTATTGCCATTGAGTTTTTGTCATAGTGTATCCAGTTTTAGCTCGCCCAAAAATTGTTTTTGTAACAACTCTTAGGCGTGGCAGAAGCTCCTCATTATTTTTGACTAGAAATTACCTCAACCGCCCCGATCGCAAAGTACTGAAAACCAACCACAGCCCCAATAGACTTGCGACAGCGAACAAAGTCGTGCTCAGCAAAGACAGCTCACTTGTCTGCGCCTTGCTAGAAATAATCGCTGCGCCCATGATTAGCGAACCAACCAAAATACTAAAAGAAAGTCGATTAGCGGAATCATCCACACTACGGCGCAAGCCATCCAAACCTTGCAGCGATACATTCCACTGTAAAGTTTCAGAAGTCACTCGGTCTAACAGTAGCTCAATCTGACGGGGAGATTGCAACGAGAGACTTTTCAGATCGAGGGCAGTTCTTAAGAGTGATTGCAGGGGTTTATCACCGAATAACTGTCGTCGAAACAAGTCTGTAATTAATGGCTTGATCTCATCTAAAAGGTTAACTTCCGGGTTGAATTGACGGGTTACTCCCTCCAAATTAGCCAGCGTCTTAGCATACAAGCCCAAGTTACCAGGCAACCGGATTTTGTTATTCCGGGCAACTTGCAGCACTTCATAAAATACCTGACTGAAATTAATTTGAGACAGGTTCAGGTTGTAATACTTGCGCAGCATCCGATCATAGTCATTCTCCAAACGAGATAAGATCACTGGCTGAGCAGAATCAGCTAGTTGCAGCGTTAATTGAGCACACCTCTGACCATCTAGGTCAATGATCGCCAACAGCATCTCTGTCAAAATCTGCTGCGTACGGGGGTCAAGGCGTCCCACCATGCCACAGTCCAGCAGCGCTACGCGGCCATCTTTGAGATAGAACAAATTGCCCGGATGGGGGTCAGCATGAAAGAATCCGTCAATATACACCTGCTGAAAGAAGGCGCGAAATAGTAGGGTGGTGATATCTCTTCGCTGGGTACTGGGGTCTTTACCATTAGCGTTACTGGTGATATTTGCCGACAGCAGTGGTACCCCGTCTAGCCACTCCATCACGAGTAACTTTTCTGTAGTGTAATCCCAGTAGATTTCTGCTATGACCAACTGTTCAGAGTCAAACCAGCGGCTGTTAACTAGGTTGCGTCGTAGCTGGTCGGTAAAACCGGCTTCTCGTGTAAAATCTAGCTCAGCTTGTAGCGCTGTAGCAAATTCCTCAGCCAACGCTCTAATCTCGTATGTCTGACCAAACTCAGTACGAGCAACTAAATCAGCTACACCGCGAATCAGGGCAATATCTTGCGGAACAGTGATATCAATTCCAGGGCGCTGCACCTTCAGAGCGACTTCGCGCCCATCTGCTAGTGTGGCTCGATGGGTTTGGGCAATGGAGCCAGCTGCAACAGCTTGGGTATTGATCGCGGAGAAAGTTTCTTGTAGAGGTTGTTTCAGCTGCTGCCGCAGGAGTACTTCAACTTCTGACCAGGGAGCGGGTGGCACTTCATCTTGAAGGGTTGACAGTGCCTCAATGTAGTCTGCTGGTAGGAGGTCAGGACGGGTACTCATCAACTGGCCTAATTTGACATAGACCGGTCCCAAATCCAGCAGTATGTTGCGTAAAACAGCTGGGGTGGGTAGCTGGGGTTCATCGGCTTTTCCCCCAGTCAACAGTCGTCGCATGTAGTCCCAGCCATTGCGGAAGACGACTTCGATAATTTCTCGCTGACGAGAAGTGGTTTGAGTTAAAAACACAGTGCCTCGCAATCAATAGGGACTATGAGCAAGATTAAAGGACGAGCCTTATCTCCTCTTTAGGTGATATCTAAAAATCAACTTTTGTGCATCTGCCAAGAGTGTTAATTTCTACAACAAATCTATGTATTTTGGGTCGTTTTGCAGCACTTTAAGGACCTGTTTAATTTCCTGGGTGCGGTCTTTCTTGACAATCAGAGTGACGTTGCGATCGCGCACAATTACCACATCCTCCAACCCAATCGTCACAATTACATCTTCCTGATCCGTAGCATAAAGAATCGTCCCCTGGGTATCTAGCCCCACATGGTTAGCCAACTCCAAATTCGGGGCGTCACCTTTGAGCAGACGCTCAATCGCATTCCAGTCCCCTAAATCATCCCAGCCAAAGTCCACCGGCAATACGTGTGCCAGCTGGGTTTTCTCCATCAGGGCGTAATCAATGCTCGTTTTGGGTAGTTGGGAGTAGGCATCTGAACCTTTTTCTTCTAAAGGAGTAATGATTTCTGGCGCATGGGTGCGTAGTTCCTTTAGAACAACTCCAGCCCGAAAGATGAACATCCCACTGTTCCAACTGAAGCGACCAGTGGCTAGAAACGCCTCAGCTGTCTGTTGATCAGGCTTTTCAGTGAAGCGGTTGACGTGGTAGACAGGTAATCCACCGAAAGTGCTGGTCTGTTTTCCTTGCTCAATATATCCATAACCTGTGGATGGGTAGCTGGGCTTTACCCCCAGGGTGACGATCGCATCCTCAGATTCAGCCAGTTGAATGGCAGCACGCAGGGTGTGTTGAAAAGCCAACTGGTCTTCAATCCAAGGGTCAGCTGGAAAAAAGCCGACTACTGTATTTTCCCCATAGCGCTTGGCAATTTCAAGGGTAGTCCAAGCCACTGCTGGTGCCGTGTCGCGACCTTCTGGCTCAGCCAACAAGTTTTCGCTGCCCAGTTGTGGCAGTTGTTCTTGCACTCCTCTTGCTAGCTGGCTAGATGTCACAACCCACAACTTTTCCCAGCCCCCTGTAAGTGGTAACAGTCGGTCAGCAGTTGCTTGGAGGAGACTTTTGCCGCTCCCATCCAAACTTAAAAACTGCTTGGGTCGATGCTTACGGCTAAGAGGCCAAAAGCGTTCACCCTTGCCACCAGCCAGAATCACAGCTATTAAAGAGCTATTCATAATCGAGCAGAACAACATTGCAGATCTGCTCTATAGTAAGCATGCTCCTTGCTAGTGGCAAGAACAACAGCATGCATTAACATACCTGATAAGGTGGGTTAATGGGGGAAGGTAGCCGTGATCAAAGGAATGGTACGGTCGAAGCATCAGTCCAAGCTGCAACCTGCTCAAGCAGAGGTAAGGCGGCTGGAAAAGGTTAGGTGGAAGTTATTATTCACCCTTCATCGTTTATGGTTCGTTCTTACCAAGAACCGATTACTGTTCTGGGGCGGGGTGATTACCCTATCGACACTGCTAGGAGCGACAGCAGCGCTATTTACGCCGCTATGGAGTAATCAAAATACTTTAAATCAAAGACTAGGATTATCTGGGCCAGCTTTTTTAAAAATGCGATCGCCTGCGGATTTATGGCGCGACTCCCAATTCCAGCTATCCCGTCGAGTCAATATTTTGGTAATGGGGATTGACCCCCTTCCTGGTGGCACAGTTACCTCACCTGACTTCCAGGGTTTGAGCGATACTATGCTGCTATTGCGGTTAGACACGAACAAAAAATCTTTGAAGGTACTTTCCATTCCACGAGATACCCAAGTAGTCATTCCCGGAATGGGACTAACTAAGATATCTCTCGCCAACTCCATTGGTGGTCCAGCTCTAGCGGCGCGGGTAGTCAGCCGTACTCTGAACAATGTAGCCATTGACCGTTACGTTCGCATTACTACTAATACCCTTCGGGATTTGGTAGATCTTTTAGGTGGTGTGGAAGTGTTTGTTCCTCAGCGGATGTCATACAAGGACGCCACTCAAAAGCTGGAAATTGATCTAGCTCCGGGGTGGCAAACCCTAAATGGCGACCAAGCACAACAGTTTGCACGATTCCGTAATTCTGATGTTGGTGATATTGAGCGGGTTCAGCGACAGCAATTACTACTCAAGGCACTGCGCGATCGCCTGACTAGCCCCACTGTGTTACCCCGTTTGCCCAAGCTAACCCGAATCATGCGGAATTACATTGATACCAACCTCAGCTGGGAAGAAATCCTGGCACTGGTGAACTTTGGCGTCGAAATAGAACAAGAGAATTTCCAAATGGTGCTATTGCCTGGTAGTCTCAGCCCTTTAAGCCGAGACCCCAGCAGCTACTGGCTTGACCCCGCTGGGCAAGACCGGGTGATGAGTGAGTATTTTGGGATGAGAGCATTTGGTGTTCTAGAAAGGACGCGATCGCTCACTACCCGCAGAATTGCCATCCAAAACGCCTCCGGTCAACCTAACTTAAGTGAGCGTGTTGCTAAGTATCTCAAAGCTCAAGGTTTTGACAAAGTCTATGTTATTTCGGATTGGCCAGACTTACAGCGCCAGACTGATATTATTGTGCAGAAAGGAAACTTGCAAGCAGCGGCAGACCTCAAGAAAGTTTTAGGTTTTGGCAACATTGAGGCTGACTCCACTGGTGATTTGAAGTCTTACTTAACAATTCGTGTAGGTAAGGACTGGATTAAGACAAATGATTGAAAAAGAACTCAGAAGTCAGAAACCAGGAGTCAGAATTAATTAGTGGGGGAGGTATCAGACCCGTCGAGTTATCTGCCACTCACACAGAATTCAATTCTGAATTCTGACTCCTGACTACTTCTTTGATAAAACTGGTAGAGCTATCTTAAGTTAACCGTATTCAGACATAAGTTCAATGCCTTCACCCATTTCATTTTTAAAAGACGAACTTAAGCAAAAAGGCGTTGCCACCTATGCTCCTGAACTAGTCAATCATGAGGCAGTAGTTGCGGAAGTGGGCTATGCTCTGAGTCCTATTCTCCATGAGGGAAAACTCAAACCCTATGGCTTCATTGTGATTGGTGATGAAGACGTTTCAGTTGGTAGAAGGATATGTGATCAAAATCATGTCTGTCTTGCTGAGGCAAGGAAAGTTGCCGATGGATGTTACAGCTTTTCAATTTTTAAGAACGGACAATTTAGTGGGGTATTGATCCTAGATCAGGCAGCTCAAAACGAGCTTCAACTCATCCAGCTTCAGCAAGAGCTAAAAACGGTCATCTGTATTACGGATACGAGTGGTGTCACCAAAATATTCTGCGATGCTGGGGTTCTAATTCACCAGTATCGGAGTTGGCAAAGAAAGCCTTCCGTGATCAGTGCTATGCAAAGCATCTGCCGATGTGTTCCCCAGGCACATCTCGAAATTCTGAGGGACCTCCTCGAGTTCTGCTTCCATGAGTTGAGTCCGCGCAAAATTGGCGCAACGCTTGTTTGGTGTTTAGTAGAGCCGAGGGTAGAGGAACTAGAGAATATGCGTCCCAGCTTTACTCTTGAGCGGATTGAAGCAAAGGTAGGAGATGAGAGCTCGGTTGCCGTTCTCCGTCATCTTTTGACTTATACTGACGGAGCAGCTATTCTTGATGCTGAAGCGAGAACTGTGGGAGTCGGTGCTCAACTGAAGTATTCTGAAGAGAGCAAGCGACTCATAGAAGCGCGTGCTGGCACCCGACACACGTCTGCACAACGGTTTTCCTATGACTTTGCCAAAGCGGTTGTGTTTGTGGTCTCCAGTGATGGACCTGTGACAGTCTTCTCTGATGGGATGAGTGTGACAGACTTAAAAACTTATTTTACAGATAACATAGCAGCGGAGAATGTAGAAGATTCAGCTCCACAGGGGTTTTCCTCATGCTTGGATGAGCTAAATTGCCCAAGATGTAATAAAAAGCTCAAAATCCAACAAGATGAGATATTTAAGGACAATGCAGAAGAGGAAAATTTATTTTGTCCTATTTGTGGACATCTTATTTTCTCGACCAGGTGTGCCAACTTAAATGTCTATGTCGTCAAGGAATTGGAGACATCAAAGATGTTAGTTAACATGTCTGATTCACGTTAAATACAAGTGACAGTTCAAACTTTAGTAATCTTCATATGTCTGCCAATGCTAAAAGTTATTCCAACTATTCTAGTTCGCTTGCTCAGCCTGATTTTAATTTTGAGCCTTGCTTGCTTATGGGTAATTCTGGATGCCAAACCAGCTTTTGCTCAAGCAAACACGATCAATTATAACAACACGAATTTAGAGAACAGAGACTTCTCCAATGCCGACTTGGCAGGTGGAGTTTTTGTTGCCGCTGAAATGCGAAGAGCAAACTTTCAGGGAGCTAACCTTACGAATGCAATTCTAACTAAAGGAGTTTTATTGGGAGCCAATTTGGCAGGGGCAAACCTCTCAGGGGCTCTAGTTGACCGTGTAACGTTAGATGGTGCGAACTTAACCAATGCTATTTTTCAAGAAGCAATCTTGACTCGCTCCAGACTATACGACGCCGTCATTAACGGTGCTGACTTCACCGACGCTCTGATTGACCGCTATCAAGTAGCGCTACTCTGTGAGCGGGCAACTGGTGTGAATCCAGTAACTGGTGTTTCGACGAGAGACAGTTTAGGCTGTCGTTGATTCAGGCTTGTACTCCTACACCCCTTTGACAAGCCTTAGCTCATACCAGCGTCTGAAACCACAAGCTGTTGTTCCCGCATTGGCTGAGCAGTTCTAGGGGAAACACGTCTGGCAATCGCGTTCAGCAAACTTCCTAACTGCATGTCGTCCAACGACTCTACAAGAACATCAATGCTAGGCTGCTCAGGATTTTTTCCTGCAAGCAAAAGACAGAAGTAGGATCTTGAACCTGGTTCTAGCTGGTCCATTGCATTCAGGAGAGCTTCAAGGGTGGTGTGGGTCACAGCCCCGCCTTTCCCATTTCTAAACTGCGATACGTGACCTTCACTAACATTAGCAGCTCGTGACAAAGCCTTCGCGCTGATGCCATATCTCCTTAGAGTCTTGTCGAATGATTCATGAATCAACATTATTAAGATTCTTTACGACCTGTGGTTTGCTGAGGGTAAATTCAGTTTACTATTGATGAATACAAATCGTGACCACAAATGGCAACTGATTCTAAACGAGAATATATGGCTGCTAGAGCAACTTTATAGGGATAGGCAACACGAAGCTAGGAGTTATCTACTCATTTTACTGTAGCAAAACTTGCTCAACATACATCAAGTAAAGTTACCGAGCTGATGTACCCTAGCAGGCAATCGAGGTTTCTACACACCGACGTTAAGCAACTGGGGACTGGCAAAGAAGATCGCGGTCGCTAGTCTCAACAAAAAAAGGCCCCGGACTCTTGCAGGAGATAGCGGGGCAAATATCGATAAAATTTCTTTGAGTCCATTATGACGCAATTTATCACAACTCGCCTTGATTACTACAAGGTTTTACTCCACGGTGGCACCCGCTGCGCTGCCGACTTATTTGCGCAAAGTTTGACCTGGGAAGAGATTGTGGTCTTAGGGGGTGAGCCATGAGCAACACTCTACTTACTAACGAGAATTACCAGACTTCGCCGCAAGTGTCTTCTGGTTCTGCAACTTATACAGTCTGCTTGAGGCTGAATCAAATTAGTCGAGACGGCGGCACCCAATCACGGGCTGAAATTAATTACTCTGTAGTCGAAGAGTACGCCGAAGCGTTTCGAGAAGGAGCAACCTTCCCGCCAGTAATTCTTTACTATGATGGGGAGTTTTACTGGATAGCCGATGGTTTCCACCGAGTACTAGCAGCTGAAGCAGCGAGCATTGAGAGAATTGCTGCTGATGTTCGCCAAGGCACCCGTCGTGATGCTGTTCTGCATTCAGTTGGAGCGAATGCCTGTCACGGGCTACGGCGCACCAACGTAGACAAGCACAAAGCTGTGGAGACACTGCTACGGGACGAGGAGTGGAGTCAGTGGAGCGATCGCGAGATTGCCCGACGATGTGGCGTGAGCAATGATTTTGTCAGTCGTCTTCGTAAGTCTATCTGTCATTTAATGACAGATAATAACCGCATGGTTCAACGTAAGGGTAAGACTTACACTCTTAACACTACTAAAATTGGTAGCAAGACTACAATGCGGGACAGTGATTTACAAACCACACCCGACCATCAAGCTCAAGAAGCCCAGCAATTAGAATCAAGTGCAGTTGTAGGTTGGAAGGAACGCTTCGGCGCTCAAGGCGGCTTGCCCCTTCGGGCTCGCGTCGTTGTCACAGACGATCATCCTCTCTTTGCAGGACAGCACGGTACCATTACAGGGCGACCTAGCCCGGACGCTGCTATTGTGGTACTGGATGGGGGAGCAAGAGAACGTATTTTGATTAGACAATTGCAACCAGAATTTTTTGAACCTTCAAACCTAGTTACTGAACCGAAGTCGAAAGATAAGCAGCTATTCCCCAGTATCCAGCCGAATCTAGATGTTCCGCCAGATGAACCTCCCCAAAAGCACGCAAGTTTTGTGAATGGCTGCGCGATCGCTCATGGTCAAGCCGATGTGGTAGCCGTCGAAATTGCCATCGGCATTCGGCATCTTACTCCGGAGCAATTAGCTTGGGTTATTAGCAGCGCTGCTAATAACGGACTCAGTAACAGTCATCTTGAGGCTGTAATCGAAGCAGCAAAACAGGCGCTCACTGAGCGGCACCATCCAGAATAATTTGGAGACAAGCAGTGGCTTGCTCATTATGAGTGATTCAAGCTTGTACCCCTACACCCCTTTTGCAATTAATTGTTTTTGGATTGCTACAATTACAGCTTGAGTGCGGTCGCGTACCTCCAGCTTTTGCAAGATAGCATGGACATGAACGCGCACTGTACCAGGAGAAATGTAAAGAATTTCTCCAATCTCTTGATTGCTCTTACCAGCAGCCATCAATGTCAAGATCTCTTGCTCCCGCTTCGTTAGCGGATTATTAATTGTCTGAGCAGTCTTTGACGCAGTCAGTACTGGTGGGTTACCCTCAAAAGCAGCTCGAATCTCTGTGGTTGCGGTTGCATCCCACCACGAAGCCCCTGCTGCTACAGAACGTAGTGCCAAGAGTAGAGACTCTGAGGGAATCCCTTTCAGGCAGTAACCTTGCGCTCCCGCTTCAATCAGCCGCGCAATCAAGGGCTTCTCCGAACGAGACGTTAAAACCAGAACGGGCAATTCTGGATGTTGCTGCTTAATTTTGCGACAAGCCTCAATGCCACCAATTCCTGGTAGCCCCACATCTAGTAAAACCAAGTCGAGTTGGTTGCGATTAGCCAATTCCACCGCTGTCTCACCATCTTCCGCCTCTGCCACAATTTCTAAGCCGGTTTCTTGTTGTAATCGCATCCGCAAACCGAGGCGAAATAGTTCGTCATCTTCGACGAGTAAAATTCGTAATGGCATTGCAACTGGTTTCATCTCAAGGTACGTTCCGAGGGTTGAGGCGGACAGGCAGGCAATCGAAACCCAAACACTGCACCTCGTGGCGAGCGATTTTCTGTTATGCCCTGCCCACCACCAAGAATTTTTACAACCTGATAACCGGAATAAAATTCTAGTACAACTTCCACTTTACCCCTACGTGGGGAATGGTTAATGCTATTCATCAGTAGATTGGCGAAGACTCGCTGTAGGTGTAATGCATCTCCATTCACCCACAGGGCGCGGCGAAAATCTAATTCGCCATAGCTTAAATAAACTCGACAAGTTTTTGCAATCCAACCCATCCACATAATATCGTGGAAGCGGGTGTGTGTCTATTCAATCTCTGACAGGGGTGCTTGTGCGCTGTGTCGCACAAAGAGAACATACACTTCATCGTCTCGGATGGTGAAGAGAATCCGGTACAGTCTTCCCCGCTTGCCGTAGAGAAGTTGCCTTATTTCTTCATCGAAGTATTCATTCTCAAAAGCCAGGGAGGAGCGTGCAGGCATTCTGTTAAGCGACTGGATTGCATCAAGGAGTCCCGTTAACCATGTAGCGGCGAGATCTGGTGAATAGTATTGAATCCACTTGTAGGCACTCTCAATTCCTGCAACTGCCTCAGGCTCAATAATAACGCAGTATTCCTTACTGATCCGGGATACCGAGTTTCTGACGTAGCTCTGTAAATACCTCGTCGGCGGGACGCCCTTCTCCCCGCTTCATCTGTTCGAGCCCCCGGCGGATTCCCTTGATGGTCTCTACAAACTCAGCTGCCTCAAGGAGTATTTGATAAGACTCTGCATCTTGCACTACGAGTTCAGCCTTTCCGTCTACGGTCAAGACCAGCGGATGCTTAGTTTCCTTTATCTGCTTGACAAACTCGGTGGTGCCTCTCTTAAAATCAGTCAGGGAATGAATGTCTTTAGAAAGGTCAATCATAAGTTACTAACATAATTAAATGCTAATTAGATGCTAACCGAACTCATCCCGACACTCAATAGGAAGGGTTGTGTATTCCAATCCATACCCTGCGGGCTCTTGCTACAAGTGGCGGTAGTGTTGTAATTTTGTAGCTTCGAGGGGTTATCGATGCAATTGTGGTCTCCCGTCTCGAAAGTATGACTGAGTAGTAAAAGCCCTATTACAGCATTGCCTCGTGATGACAGACTAGTCAGCGCCTTGGACGGGGTTTTCAGTGCGATCGCTCTCGGTAACCGCATCTAACTCTAATGCACCCTAATCTAGCGCTGCGTCTTTACCTCCGTGGCTTCGAGAATACTTTTCACCACTGGGTCCACTCTCCAGTAATCCTTCCCATCGTCTTTCTTACCTACAGGACTGGCAAGGCTGAGTAGATCTGCCCAGCGGAGAATCCGGTTCACCATTGTAGTAGATGCACTCTCAACAATAGCGCTTAAATCCTCAGCAGATGCTTCTTCCAAAACAGCTAAGTCGCGCAGTACCTGTTCTCGTAGAGGCTGGGAACCGTCAAATCCCATTAACTGAAGCAATTCACGCGCTCTTCCAGGATC
>QQTW01002994.1_pt1 | contig 12414 bp, 12 predicted proteins | sample 1904831 | NCBI WGS metagenome assembly QQTW01 (sample SAMN09435610, study PRJNA476489) | Subsurface metagenome, whole genome shotgun sequencing project. | reverse complement strand
GTCCCGCGCACCAAAAAACCAGTTATCTAGTATATCCCACTTGGGATCTACTTGCTTAAAAGAACTATCTTCTACAGCATTTAGATACAGCAACTGCACGTCCACCAATCCTTGATATTGAAGAAAAAACTGAATTGTTTCAGGAAAAACAGGATTTTTATGGGTTGGATCGGAGTAAAAATTACAAGCTCCTACTACCAAGTTTTTGGGATTAGGTGTTTCAAAAATAGCTAATCCTCCTGGCTTTAAAACTCTTGCTGTTTGACTAATTAACTCAATTAAAGTAGGTAAGTTTAAATGTTCAATAATATGAAAACCCGTAACTGCGCCCAAACAGTTATTTGGTAAAGATTGCAAATAAGTAATTGCATCGGTTTGGATAGCTTCTAAGCCCTGAGCGACAGATTGCTCTATCATTATTTTATTAATATCTAAACCTCTAGCAATATATTTAGACTCTTGGAGCAAATTTAGCCATTCGCCTCTACCACATCCCAAGTCTAAGATTGGTGTGTCTTCTGTACCGACATTCGTAGCAGCAAGTATTGGCAAATAAACTTTTAGGCGATCGCTAATCTCTACTCTACTACCGCGAAATCTATCTTCAAAAGCAACATAAATCTCATCAACAATAGGAGAATTTTCTTCAGCTATTTTTTGTAATTCTGTTTTTTTATCAATTAAACAAGCTTCTGTGTAGTTAATTCGCTCTTGCAAACTAATTATTTGTTTAATTAATTCTCTGTTGATTTCTAAAGATTCTCGCCCAGCTTGTACTAAAGATAAATTAACTACTCGCTGTTCTTTAAAAAGAAAGTTTAGAGATTTAAGTATAATTTGCTGAAGCTTTTTACTAATATTTAAAGGAAATTTATTTAATTTATCTGGCCATTTTGTTCTAGCTTGCGATCTATCTTCTGCATTATTAATTAAGGCTTGAATATTTAGCAGTTTTAAATCTAAGGCATTATTTATAAGCTTTGCTGTATTTGATTGTTTAGCTTGTAAAATAGGACTGTTACGTTTTGCGACTTCTGCTCGAACTTGCTCCATCAAATCATTAACATTAATCTCTGGATTATTTTTTTCAATCATTTTTAATATTCGATTTAGTTTTTCCCTGAAGACTCTACTTTTATATCAACTGAAGCTCTTAAATCGACAATTCCATCGCATTTATTACTATTAGTTACTTCAAATACAATCAATTCATCAACCCAATCATAACTCAACCCTTCTTCTGAATGCACGCCTAACGTAACTGTATATATACCTTTGTTTAAATAACAAGGAACATCAAATTTGACTACTAATTGCCGCTCCGCTTCTACTTCTGGGAGGCGACAATCATTTAACAAGGTATTAGTCCCATAAACAGTTAATCCCATTAAATTTCTGATGGAAATACCTACAACTAAATCTGATAGTTTAGAGCGCGATTCAACCACAACTATAATATTAATTCGCTCTGTAGTAATAAATTTGTCTATTTCTTTTCCGGTAAAATCAGTAATTTTAAAGCTTTTGATAATGGCTAGTTTATTACCATGCCTATGGCTTTTAGCAACGGCATCATTTTTGGCAATTATTCGATCTTCATCTCGATGCACTAAATTATTTTTATATATATCTTCTAAAGAATCAATTTCTTTTTTTTCCGAACTTAAGAGCGCAATATAATGATTAATAACTTGTTTGGGATTATTGACATCCAAAATCACACCGCGATTCATTAGTACCGCACGATTGCAGAGCATTTTGACGCTAGAAGCATCGTGAGAGACAAATAAAACGGTTACACCTCGATCTTTTAACTGACGAATTCTTTTCATACATCGAGCTTGAAACCTAGCATCTCCTACAGCTAAAGCTTCGTCAACTATTAAAATTGTTGGGTCTATGTTAGCAACTACCGCAAAAGCTAATCTGACAACCATACCACTAGAATAAGTATTAACTGGTCTGTCAATGAAACTACCAATATCAGCAAAAGCGGCAATGCTGTCAAATTTATTTAAGATTTCTTTTTGACTTAAACCTAAAACTTGACCGTTGAAAAATACATTTTGTCGCCCAGTAAATTCTGGGTTAAAACCACTACCAAGTTCAAGCAATGCAGAAATCCGCCCACCAATTTCGATCTTTCCAGTTGTAGGGGTTAGAGTCCCGGCAATAATTTGTAATAAAGTGCTTTTACCCGAACCATTTTGACCAACAATTCCTAAAGTTTCTCCCCGAAAAATATCTAAACTAATATTGCGTAGCGCCCAAAATTCTTCGGCTCGGCTTTTTCTTGGTAAGAATATCTCTTTGAGCCGATCTACCGGGTGAGCATAGCGTTTGTAGCATTTTGAAATATTCTTTAATGAAATAGCAATTTCATCCATAGATGAATTTCGGCGGTAAAGGCTGAAAGTTTAAATATAATACCAGGCTGTAGCCACTTAGAGCAAAGGTTTTATTTGTTGAGCTTGACGCTCGATAGTGAGATTCGCATACACCTAGTAAAGTATTTTGGCAATTTGATAGAGGTATGAATAAAGGCGATATTTTAAGTTTTGGTAGTTAGTTTTACGAAAAAGAATTTGCTGCTTCGACTATCTCTGAATAAATGCTTATTGTTCTATTAATCAAGTTAAAACTAAAAATTTTAACTACCTCTTTTAATACGTGATTTTAAAAACCGATAAGTTAGTTTACTAGCAAGTTATAGTACATCAGCGAAAGCTGGTCGCAAACGACGGTAGCATAGCACTCCAAGCAATAAAACCATACTAGCAATCAAGAAGGCAACAGCAAGTTCTCCCCAGTGTTTGACGCGACCGACTAAGATTAAATCGCGGTAAACTTCAGCCATCGCGGCGAGCGGATTCAACCAGAATACATAGGTTCGCCATTTGTCGGGAATGGCAGTAGCTGGGTAAACAATTGGCGTAAGATAAAACCACAGATTTAACACTACACCTAAAGTCTGAGGAACATCGCGGATAAACACTGTTAATCCTGCAAGTAAATAACCTAATCCTACGGTTAACATCAGTTGTGGTAACCAGACTAGCGGTAGCAAAGCTAAGGTTAGATGAAAAGTATGGGTAGAGATTGCATATAAAATAATTAAGGCAATTAAGCCAAAACAACTTTCAATAAAAGCAGCCAAAATTGGTACAAGCGGCAATAAAGCTAGAGGAAATACTACTTTTTTAACTAAGTTTGGCTGTGCTACTACCGATGTAGTCGCTGGGATTAAACCACCAGTGAAAGCGATCCAGGGTAGCAATCCAGCAAACAACCATAAACCAAAAGTGATGTTATTTGTTGGTACTCCCTTCAAACTTAGTTTTACTTGCAAAACGATCGCAAATACATAGGTATAAATTAGTAGCTGTGATAGTTGGTTTAATAGGGGCCACAAATTACCTAATACTGAGCCTTTGTATCGTGCTTCCAATTCACGCCTTACCAAGGTTCTCAACAGACTAAACTTAGCTTGCCAAGGTTGGATTACAGGTAGCCAACGTACTTTTTGCCAAACTCTTTTCATTAGCTATTTTTTCCTATATTTAGACCGCCTCTCAAAAAATCGTACACTTGTTTGCCAGATTTAGATTAAACCTGTACTCCTTAGTGGTGACAGATTCCGCTAAACTGAGTCATGGTTTATTACATTATTTTAAGTTGGCATGGAAATAGGACAACAAGTGAAAGTCTGCCGTCTGCGCGATCGCGTACCAGCAACGGTTGTTAAACGATTAGGCGCAGTCGGAACTGTTAAAGGCTTTAAAGTTTTAGATGGGATGAATTTAGGGATCGTAGTTCAATTTGAAGACGAATTTGCTACGTGGTTTTTTGAAGACGAATTGAGAGCGGTTTAATAGTCGCATCGTGTTGGGGATATCTCTTGGTAGGTAGCCCTAACTATCTATGGAAGAATTACCCTTTTAAATAGACTTAATCTTTGCAAAATTACAATGTCACTGATACTAACCTTTTTGGGTAAAGGCGGCAGTGGTCGCACGACAATAGCGATCGCTGCGGCGAAAAAACTAGCAAGCCAAGGTAAGCGCGTACTTTTGGCGCTGCAAGACACTGGTTTAGCCCTAGATTTGCTGCTAGAAACCTCCGTAACGCACGAAGTACAGCAAATTGCTCCCAACCTCGACGCGGTGCAGTTCAAAGCCTCAGCGCTGTTAGAGCGTAACTGGGACGAAGTAAAAAAGCTAGAAGCCCAATACTTGCGTACACCAGTAATTAAAGACGTTTACGGGCAAGAATTGGTAGTATTGCCAGGAATGGATAAAGCTCTAGAACTGAACGCCCTGCGGGAGTTTGACGCTAGTGGCAAGTACGATGCGATCGTTTACGATGGTAGTGGCGACGCTACAACGTTGCGAATGTTGGGAATGCCAGAAAGTCTTGGCTGGTACAGCCGTCGCTTTGGTAAGTTGATTACAGAATCTGACTTAGTTAAAACAGTTTCGCCTTTTCTGCAACCTTTGATTGCAACAGTGTTTAATGTGGGTTGGACGGGAGATAATTTCGCCGCACCTACTAGCCAAGCAACAAATATTTTAGAACAAGGGAAAGCTGCTTTAGCTGACCCTAAGCGCTTGATTGCTTACTTAGTTACCACCGATAACCCAGTGGCGATCGCTACGGCGACTTATTTATGGGGAAATGCTCAACAAGTTGGGCTAAATGTTGGAGGCGTATTATTTAATCAAACCTCTACTACACCAGCAACAGAGGAATTTGCTCCTTTGACTATTAGCACTATTCCTAGCAGCCCAATAGGTAATTGGCAACCGTTAATTGATGCTTTGCCTGATTTTACGCAAACCCCAGACGTTCCGAAGCCCATTGAGTTTGATGTTGCAAATCGTCAAGTAAAGCTATTTTTGCCTGGATTTGATAAAAAACAGGTAAAACTTACTCAATCGGGGCCAGAAGTAACAATTGAAGCTGGCGACCAACGGCGTAATATATTTTTACCGCCAGGATTAAGTGGGAGAACGGTAAGCGGGGCGAAGTTTCAGCAGGGTTACTTGATAATTTCGTTTTAATTAGAGCAATTGTTGGGGTAGAGCTTAAGTTTCTGCCCCGGACTACTATTAAGTTAGGCGAAGTCCTATACAAATAAATTTACTTAAAAACTTATGTCCGAACAAACTCAATCGTTTCCTGATGCTAATTCAGAGCAGTTAGAATTTCTCGAACCTGAGACTAAAACCCCTGTAGATGTTAAACCAAGCACCGATGCGCCATTAGTAAGCGATCGCTCTGCCAAAACTCGGCAAATGCTGGGAATGAAAGGAGCTTCTAGCGGTGAAACATCTATATGGAAAATTCGCTTACAGCTAACAAAGCCAATTACTTGGATTCCTTTAATTTGGGGCGTACTCTGCGGTACAGCGTCTTCGGGTAACTTTACTTGGTCGCTGGAAAACGTGCTAAAAGTAGCTACTTGTATGTTACTAGCTGGCCCATTGTTAACAGGCTATACCCAAACGGTTAACGATTATTCTGACCGCGATATTGACGCAGTGAACGAACCTTACCGCCCAATTCCATCGGGTGCAATTACAACACCGCAAGTAATTACGCAAATTTTAGTATTGTTATTATCAGGAATTGCGATCGCATTTATTTTAGATAAATGGGCAGATCATCAGTTTCCCACAATTACCGCTCTCGCTTTGGGTGGCTCATTTTTGGCATACATTTACGGCGCGCCACCTTTTCAACTCAAGCGCAATGGCTGGTTGAGCGGTTATGCTTTGGGCGCGAGTTATATTGCCTTACCTTGGTGTACGGGTCATGCTTTATTTGGCGATCTCAATTGGACAATTGTAGTTTTGACGCTTATTTACAGTATGGCGGGGTTAGGAATTGCAGTCGTTAATGACTTCAAAAGTGTAGAAGGCGATCGCCAATTTGGTTTGCAGTCTCTCCCTGTTATGTTTGGAGTCAATACCGCCGCTTGGATTTGCGTTGTCATGATTGACCTATTTCAAGCCGGAATTGGCGCTTATTTACTCAGTTTGCATGAAAACGTTTACGGTGCGATCGTTTTACTGTTGATTGTGCCGCAAATTGTTTTTCAAAAGCTTTATTTTCTGCCCGATCCGCTTAACAACGATGTTAAGTATCAAGCCAGCGCTCAACCGTTTTTAGTTTTGGGAATGTTGCTCACAGGAATCGCGTTAGGTCATGCTGGGGTTTAAGAATTTTTAGGCGAGTAGATTAAGTTATTGCAGGAATAATTTTTTGCCCCCTAATCCCCAATTCTGGGGAAAACTGGCGTTGGAAATCCTCTATACGTTAAGAGATTTAGGGGGCAATTCTGGATTTATCAAAAGGTTTATTGTCGCTAAAGCCCGAACCGCCTAGGGTTGAAACCCCAGGCTAACAGTTAAAGTTGGCTCAAGCCGACTATACAAATCTTTAGGCGAATACATTAACTAAACTGATGCAATACATTAACATGGCTAATAAGAAGTTGTTAGTCTGCCTAAAACTATTGTGTTTCAACTACTGCAAGTCTTAATTCATTTCGCCCAGCCGATGCTTATGCCGATTTGTTTTTTATCTGCTTGGTCTTTAACGTTCCTGTTCTGTTGGAGTTTGTGGAATGCCATTCAAGAAGGCGCGACGACTGCGCAGAAAATGCACCAAATTCCTTGTTCGGGGTGTCAGTTTTTTACTAATGACTATCGCCTAAAATGCACCGTACAGCCTTCGATCGCTAATACCGAAGATGCGGTTTCCTGCATGGATTATCAACCAAAAACTAATCCCATGTTTTACTAAGAATGTAATTATCAAATGCTGATTCAAAAACTTCTCGATTGCGATGAATTTGTGGCTGGGGATAATACTTTATTGCGGGAGTTACTACACCCCGATAAACAGGCGATCGCCCTGGGTTACAGTTTAGCTCATGCAACGCTACCTGTAGGTAAAACTTCTCAGCCTCATTCCTTAACTACATCAGAGGTTTACTACATTTTGAGCGGTAAAGGAGAAATGCACATCGACTCGGAAGTTCAGATCGTTGTACCGGGGGATGCAGTGTACATTCCCCCCAACGCAAAGCAATTTATATACAACTGCGGCGACGAAGCGCTGGTATTTATCTGCATAGTCGATCCAGCTTGGCGCAAGGAAGATGAAACTGTTTACTAAACGCCTGTTTTTGTTGCCATTATTTGCGATTTCGGCGATCGCTATTTGGTTAGTTGCTGTACCTGCTTACACACAAGAAATAAATGATTGTCGTCCGCAGATAGTTTTACCAGAAAATTTTAGCGGCGCTATTGAATTTTTAGAAGATACCCACAAGTGCAAAAATATCAATCGGGTGATTAGTTATTCCCAGGGGTTTCAGCAACTCACAAAAGCTAGGGTTGTTTACTTAGGCGAAACTCACGATAGTGCGGAAGATCATCGGCTACAACTACAGATTATTCAGCAACTTTACAAGAAAAATAGTAAGCTTGCGATCGCGCTCGAAATGTTCCAACGTCCTTATCAGGCAATTGTGAATAATTACTTAGCAGGGAAAATTGACGAGCAAGAGTTATTAGAAAAAACTGAATATAAAAAGCGTTGGGGTTATCCTTGGCAATATTATGCGCCAATTGTTCAATTTGCCAAAGCCAAGAAATTACCCGTTTTAGCTTTAAATACGCCCACAGAAATCACGCGCCAAGTAGCAAAAAATGGTTTAGATAGCCTCACCCCAAAGCAAAGTAAATTTATTCCTCCTCTTTCAGAAATCCGTACAGATAATGCTGAGTATCGCCAGCTAATGCTAGGTATATTTCAGCAACACCAAGCTGATGCTCAGGGTAATAGTCCTGATTTTGAGCGGTTTTTGCAAGCTCAAGTATTATGGGATGAAACTATGGCGGAAGGAATTGCTAAATTTATTCAAGCTAACCCAGGCTACCAAGTTGTAGTGTTAGTTGGACAAGGGCATATCGTTTATAACTACGGTATTCCTAGCCGCGTAGCGCGACGAGTAAAGCGCTTATCATTTAGTCAAAGTTCGGTGTTATTGAGTACCGATTTAGATGAGAAAAGTGATAAAAAACCACCAATTGCTGATTTTATTTTTTGGCAAGAAAGTAATTAAGTTGTTGGTAACGCGATCGCATTGCCAAAAAAACTTTCGTCAGCTTACTAAAGTTTAATCAAACTAACAAAAGGTTGAAAAATAGCTAATAAATCAGGGCGACTAACAAGGAGAGTTGGAAAAGAAAAACTCCCATAATCTTTCCCAAAAGTTAAGGGGAACATCGGTTGAGAATTTAGCGACATCCACGTACAGCCAGCAGCTTGAGCAATAACCCAAACCGCCGCAATATCCCAAATTTTGGGCGTAGACTCTACAGCGCCTAAAGTAGAAGCATTAGCAACGGTAAGTAGGTTGTAACTAGCAACGCCCAGCATCCGAATTTTGGCAGGAAAGCCTTGGATTGGGAAGCTTTGCAAAGTGCGAGTACATATACTAAAAAAATGATTGCCCGTTAGTTGTTCCGAGCTAGAGTGAATGGGTAAGTCATTGCAAAAAGCGCCTTGAGGTGGCGAGGATAGTTCTGGTGCATCGCACCAATAGCCATGAAAAGCTTGATTTATCGGTGGAAAATAGACGTAACCAAAAACGGGAGTACCTTTGTACAGTAAACCTAACGAAATCCCCCAAATCGGAATACCTCTAGCAAAATTGGTAGTACCATCAACAGGATCGATAATCCAACACCATTCGGTAGCAGGAAAAGTATGCGATCCTTCTTCTGTTAAGATACCGTGAGTAGGAAAGTAAGATGCGATCGCATTTTGAATTTCTAAGTCTGCCCATTTATCCGAGCGCGTAACTAAGCTACCGTCAGTTTTTTCATCGGCGGAAACTTGCCCAAAATCTTGAAGTAACTGTTCCCCTACGCGATGGGCGGTAGTTTGGGCAAAATCAAAAACTTGCTGCCAAAAATCAGTATTCAATCTAATTCACCTTTTAAAACCGATGCGATCGCATTTTTTGTCTTAGTTTGAAATTCTGCCACATTAACGCGCCGCAGACACACTACAGCAAGTAGCATTCCCACCGCTTGCAACCCAAATACTAAACCATAAGATAGCACTGGCGATGTAAACAGAGATTTTCCCACATCCAACACCGCACCGCCTGTAACCGTTGCAATTCCTCGCGCCATAGCTTGCGCCAAACCCCAAGCACCGATAAAAGTACCCGCCGTTTCCGCCGCCGTCAAATCTAACATTAAGCTAATCGCGCCTGTCGTGGTTACGCCGGAAGCTAAACCGAATATTAATAATGCGCCTTGAAGCATTTGAGGATTAGCCGTTAAGCCTGCGGAAATTATTAATCCGAAAGTTGCAGCTACAGAAATACAACCAATTTGAGCGGTTTTTTGTTTGCCCAAACGCGGCACAATTAAAAAACCCGTCGTACTCATGCCGATAAGCGTACCCGTACCCCAAAAAGCGTTTAATTTTGTAGTTTGGGCGATCGTCATGCCAAAAACTTCGCCGCCGTAAGGTTCTAGTACAGCTTCCTGCATAAATAAGCTAATGGTCATTACTAGCAGAAAAGTAAAAAATATCCCTGTTTGGCGGTTAGCTGTCAAGACTCTTAACGCCCTTCCCAAAGTAATACTATCTTCTCGGTTTACTAGCTGCGATCGCAACTTATACTGAGAATACTTTTTTTCTACCCCCACTGTGGCGATAAAAGCTAATCCCACAACTAGGAAAGGAACAATTAAAAATAGCCGATTTACAGAAGATTGCAATAATTCCAACGGCGCGTCTATGGCAATTTGTTTTAGTAAGCTGCTACTAATAATTGCGCCGACAATAATACCCACCATCAACATCGACCAAACAATCCCTACTAGCTTGGATCGATTATCTTCCTCGGAAACATCGACTAACAGCGCTGCAAAAGGAGTGGAACTTGCGCTAATAGCTAGACCATAAATAGCAAAAACTAACCCTAATAATCCTACTAAACCATAGGTTTGCATTGTCCAGCCCGATCGCAAACTTGAGCCAAGTTGCCAAATTACTTGTACAGCTAAGAAAGAGGCGATCGCAAATAATATCGCTCCCGTCCACACATAGCCTGTGCGATGATACCCGTATAAAGGCTTAGAATCAGACCTTTGCCCAAACCATACCCTTGCTGGGGCAACAAATTGGTGCATAGCGATCGCACCTGCTGCTACAATAGCGGGTACTTTTAATTCATCAATCATTACCCGGTTGAGTACGCCTAAAGTCAGGACGGCCATAATTCCTAGTCCCATTTGAAACAAGCCTAGGCGGAACATAGTTAACAGCGTTAGTTTGGGTGCGGTTAGATTTGTCGGGGAATTAAATAAATCGCTGCTTGCCATAGTTTTATTAAAAAAAATTAGTATAGGGGCGATCGCTTTGGGTATTAGTTGGCTTAAAGGCGATCGCCAAGTTAATTGTAAACTTCTTGAGCTTGTGCCACCGGAAACTAAACTTGTCTGCGTACTATACTGCAAAGATAAGCATATAGCGCCGTTTGTTTTCTTACTTTTTAGTAAAAGCTATGTTTCCAAATCATCGCCCCCGCCGTTTAAGAACTCATCCTCAATTGCGCCGCATGGTGCGCGAAACTGTTTTAACCACTAACGATTTAATTTATCCTTTGTTTGCCATCCCTGGCGAAGGAATTGCCACCGAAGTTAAATCAATGCCAGGAGTCTATCAGCTATCGGTAGATAAAATTGTCGAAGAAGCCAAAGAAACTTACGACTTAGGTATTCCGGGAATTATCTTATTTGGCATCCCGGAAGACAAAGACACCGATGCAACGGGCGCTTGGCACGATTGCGGGATAGTTCAAAAAGCGGCTACAGCAGTTAAAGCCGCCGTCCCCGATTTAATAGTCATTGCCGATACTTGTTTGTGCGAGTATACCACTCACGGTCATTGTGGTTACTTGCAAGTAGGCGATTTAACCGGAAAAGTTTTAAACGATCCAACGCTAGAATTACTCGGAAAAACCGCCGTTTCCCAAGCCAAGGCGGGAGCAGATATTATTGCGCCTTCAGGGATGATGGATGGATTTGTGCAAGCAATTCGCACGGCTTTAGATGCGGCGGGTTATCTTGATACGCCCATTATGTCCTACGCAGCTAAATACGCCTCTGCTTATTATGGTCCGTTTCGAGATGCGGCGGATTCTTCCCCGCAATTTGGCGATCGCCGAACTTACCAAATGGATGCCGGAAACGCCCGTGAAGCCTTGAAGGAAATTGAACTAGACATTGCTGAAGGCGCAGATATGCTGATGGTCAAACCAGCTTTGGCATACATGGATATTATCTGGCGAGTCAAAGAAGCAAGTAACTTACCTGTAGCGGCTTACAACGTTTCTGGGGAGTATGCGATGGTCAAAGCGGCGGCGCTGAATGGTTGGATTGACGAGGAGCGCGTTGTTATGGAAACTTTGACAGGGTTTAAACGTGCTGGCGCAGATATGATTTTGACTTATCACGCTAAAGATGCAGCACGCTTACTAGGGTAAATTGAGTTTAGAGACGCAGCTTGTTTTTGTGTCTCTAAATAACTTTTTTCTTGGACATAAATAGTTCTTAGCGCTATTACAACACTTTCTGCTAGTACGGTTTTGATCGCACCGAGCAATCTTCCCCAGCTTGCTAATTCTTCGGTGTCTAAACATTGCCCAAGTTTTTGAGCGTAAAACTGCCCCACTTCTCCGATGCTTGTTTGATTTTGAGCTTTAACCGACGCTTGCGCCAATAGTTAAAATCTTCGCTCGTAGGTAGCGTAGCTTTGACAAAAGGCGACAAATCGGCATAAGTAACAAACTTGCTCAAGCCTTTCTCTACAACCAAAATTACCCTAGCCCAACAACGGATTTCTCTAATTTTTTCACAGGTACTTTGAGAATTAATGCCACCGATTCAGCAGTCACAAATCGCGCTAGAGGATGAATGCACTTGGATTGCGGCGAGGATGTTGATATCATATTAACGATTCCCATTAACTGGGTTTTATTTAAAAAGTGCGATCGCTTTTGGTCGCTAAACTTTAAAGCGATCGCACTTAATTATTAAAGTTTAATTTTAAACTCATGTCTAGAAAAGAAATAATAAAAGTGCGGATTAGAGAGTTTGCCGCTAAAGAAGGTTGGATGCTTAGAGAATTATCTGAGAAGTCGGGGGTGTCTTACAGTACGATTAAAACCTATGCCGTATCTTCAGGGATGGTAATAGCGGACTTAGGCGCATTAAGAAAGTTAGCGCAGACCTTTAACGTATTGATTGAGGATTTGCTAGAAGTAGTTAACGAGTAAATGCGATCGCATTATAATTAGTCCCAAAACGCTAAGATTTTAGA
>QQTW01002993.1_pt1 | contig 12415 bp, 11 predicted proteins | sample 1904831 | NCBI WGS metagenome assembly QQTW01 (sample SAMN09435610, study PRJNA476489) | Subsurface metagenome, whole genome shotgun sequencing project. | reverse complement strand
GAGGGGGGAGTGTGTAGGCCATGTCAACGTGCTCCTTTCGTGGGGCCAGAGGATCACACCGCCCGCACGGTGCGGGGATGGTCTGGCATTGGCTTTCTATCTTACGCGTGCCTGATGTGCGGCGGGCAGGATGCACACTCTAAGGTGTGCTTTAAGAAAGCTCTCACTTAACGGAAGCGTCCCGTGTTGTCCCACTCTTGCTGATGCTCCTGCTGGCGCGTTGCAGGCGGGCGGCCAGCTCAGGAACGCGGTAATCGGGCAGGCGGCTGGAGGGGGCAGACAGGCTCAGCGCGGCAACCGTCTGCCCACTACTGTCCAACACTGGCACGGCCACGCAGCGCACGCCCAGTTCTCTTTCTTCGTTGTCCAGCGCGTACCCGGCACGGCGCACGCCTTCCAGTTCGGCAAGGTAGGCAGCAGGCGTGGTCAGGGTATGCGGTGTAAAGGATTGAAACGACCTGTCCCCTACGGCACGGCGTATTTCCTCGGCGGGTTGCCAGGCCAGCAGCGCTTTGCCTGCGCCCGTGCAGTGCAGCGGCACCCGCGCCCCAATCTGGGTAAACATCCGCATCAGCCCGCGCCCCTCTTCCTGATGCACGTACACCACGTCAGGCGCTTGCAGGACGGCCAAATTCACGGTTTCTCCCAGTTCGGCCACGAGGGCTTGCATTTCGGGCCGCGCCACTGGGATCAGGCCGCCCGCGCCCAAATAAGCTTGCCCGGTGGCAAACGCCTGCACGCCTACCCGCCACAGGCCCGCCGATTCCTGTGCGAATCCCTGCGCCTGAAGGGTGTGCAGCAGACGATACGCGGTGCTGGCATTCAGGCCCGCGTGCCGTGCCGCGTCACCCAGCGTGAGGGGGCCATGTTGCCCCAGCATTCTCAGCACGGTCAGGCCGCGTTCCAGCGTGCGCACAGGTTCGGTGTCGCCCGTGCGGGTGCGCCCCGGACGGCGAGCGGTGTAGGCGTCCGCCATGGGTCAGGCCAGTTCCCGGTAGCCGCTGAGGGTCAGGAAATCCACCAGCGGGCGCACGGTGGCCACCTCGTGAAAGAGGGCGGCGGCCTGCGCGTGTTCTTCGCGGCCCAGAGCGTCCAATTCCTCGTTCAGCAGGCGCTCCACCAGAGCTTCGGTCACCTGTCCACCACCCGATAGCGTGGCCCCATGCCTCAGCCATTGCCAGATTTGCGCCCGTGAAATTTCGGCGGTGGCAGCGTCTTCCATCAGGTTATGAATGGGCACCGCGCCTGCCCCGCGCAGCCACGCCCGCAGGTATTGCAGCGCCACGTTGATGTTCAGGCGCAGGCCGTCCTCGCTGATATCGCCGTCCGGGACTTGCAGCAAGTCGGCGGCGGTGACCACGAAATCAGCCTGCTTGCCGGAACCGATCTGATTGGGCGTGGGCATCAGTTCGTCAAAGACCTCGCGGGCAAGCGCCACCATGCCGGGGTGCGCCACCCAGGTCCCGTCGTGGCCGTCGCCTGCCTCGCGCTCCTTGTCGCGCCGCACCTGATCGAAGGCGCGGGCGTTGGCCGCCTCATCGTTCTTGACCGGAATAAACGCGCTCATACCGCCAATCGCGTGTGCGCCGCGCTTGTGGCAAGTCTGAACAGCGAGGCGACTGTACGAACGCATCATGTGGGCTTCCATCGTTACCTGGGCGCGGCCCGGCAGCAGCATCGCCGGGTCTTCGCGGAACTTCTTGATGATGCTGAAAATGTAGTCCCAGCGCCCACAATTCAGGCCCGCCGAATGCTCGCGCAATTCGTACAGAATCTCATCCATCTCGAAAGCCGCCAGAATAGTCTCTATCAGGCAGGTGGCCCGGATACTGCTGCGCGGCACGCCCAACGTGTCTTCGGCATGGTCGAACACATCGTTCCAGAGGCGGGCCTCCAGGTGCGATTCCATTTTGGGCAGATAGAAATACGGCCCACTCCCCCGGCTCAGCAATTCGGCGGCATTGTGGAAGAAATACAGCCCAAAGTCGAACAGGCTGCCACTGACAATTTCACCGTCTACCGTCATGTGCTTTTCGGGCAGATGCCAGCCGCGTGGGCGCACCAGCAGCGTGGCGGTTTGCTCGTTCAGGCGGTAGCTTTTGCCGCCCTGCTCCAGCGCAATCGTGCGCCGCACCGCGTCGGCCAGGTTTTGCTGGCCCGCCACCATATTGGCCCAACTGGGGCTGGAAGCGTCCTCGAAATCGGCCATAAAGACCTTTGCACCGCTGTTCAGCGCGTTGATGATCATCTTGCGGTCTACCGGACCGGTAATTTCCACCCGGCGGTCATTCAGATCCGCCTTGGGCGCAACGACCTTCCAGTCTCCAGCGCGAATGTGGGCCGTTTCGGGCAAGAAGTCCGGCTTTTCACCCGTATCCAGCCGCAGTTGACGCGCTTCACGGGCCGCCAAGAGTTCCAGGCGGCGAGAATTGAATCGGCGGTGCAAATCGGCCACGAAGGCCAGGGCTTCCGGCGTCAGCACGCCCGCCTGCTCAGAGGTAACGGGTGCGGAGAGGGTCAAACCAGCGGGCAAAGTCTCGGTCATGGGGGCAACCTCCGGAGCAGAGTCAACTATCTGAATTTCATCTGATGAAATATATTTTTCAAAATGAGTCTAGCAAGCGTATGGCAGTCTCTGTGCGTTGTCAGGCGACACTGCGGCAGGGACAGCAAGTGGCAGGCTGAAGCTTGACGGCTCCAGCCTGCTCTACAGGTCTCTGTTTCGTGGCTATTGAGGTCTAAAAACAGCTCTTAACTTCCCCGGTAGGTGCTGTAAGACCAGGGCGATACCAGCAGTGGAATGTGGTAATGCGCGGCAGTGTCGGCCACCGTAAAGCGCAGGGTAACCACATCCAGAAACGGCGGGATGGAAACTCCGGCCAGACCTTCAAAGTGGGGGGCCACGTGAAAGGTGAGTTCATAGGTGCCGCGGTCCAATGCGCCGCGTTCGATCAGGGGCGCGTCGGTGCGGCCATCGTTGTTGGTCACGGCGGTGTTCAGAAGTCGGCGTTGCCCATCTGGTTCCACCACGTACAACTGAATAGAAATACCCGCCGCTGGACGCCCCCGCGCGGTGTCCAACACGTGGGTACTCAGGCCCGCGCTTCCGCTCATGCCCGCTCCACCCAGCCCTCAATCTGTCCGTAAGGTTCCGCATCGGCATGAAACACGGTGTCGGGGTTCTCGATACCGTGCCGCTCGGTGTTGTAGCGGATGTGGTGGCGATTGGGGAACGAAAAATACACCCGGCTGATTTCGGGGCACAGGGTCAGAATGGCCTCTCCCATGCGGTACAGGGTGTTTTGCACGCTCGGCGAATAATGGTCGGTAAAAGTGTCCAGAATGGTCTGGTAGACGCGGCCCCACACGGCGTCGTAATCGCACTCGGGCACGGCGTATTCCCACTTGCAGGTCACGACCGTTGCCAGGATGCGGTCATTGGTTTCGGGCAGCGTGGTGAACTGTTCCTTCAGATAGCCTTCCCAGCCGCTCTGGGTGGTTTTCAGTACGTACAACTCGTCTATACCGCTGGTCACGGCAAACGTCTGTCCGTCACCCTCTACCACAGCGGTGTGCTTGGGCATCTGCCGCACGAAGGAATGGTCATGCTCCTGCCCATCTACGGTCAATCTTTGCCACTGATGCTCGGTGAAATAAGCCGTCGCCCGCGTCACTTTCGGCCCCTGAGACACGAAATGACGAATCAGGGTCTTGCCGTATTCCTCCACGCTGCCTGTGAATCCGTCTACGGCGAGGCCGTAAATGGTGTTGCGAACCGTGTCGGTGGCGAGTAAATCGGTATTGTCGCCCGACACATGCGCGGCGTCGAAATCGCCTTCCATCGCCACGCGCACCCACACATCTTTGATTTCATGGCGCGGCGCATTGCGGAAGACCTTAAAGAGCCGTACATCGGCCTTGCCGTAGTTGTTGGCTCCCAGCTTGACCTTGACTTTGGCGGGCACGTTAGTCGGCGTCATACCTTCACTGTGCAACAAATCGGACTGCACCAGATCCAGCACCCGCAGCCGGGCAATCCGGGCAATCTCATGCAGGGCAGCGGCGCGTTCCTGCTCCGGCGTGTTGCTGAGGCGGCGGCGTGCGCCCTCAAAAATGCTGTCTTTGGTGTTCTCGCGCACGCAGACCACATAGGGCAGGCCGAATTGCTCGTGATAGGCGCTGTTCAGGCGGTGAAATTCGGCGTATTCGTCGGGCGTCATGCGGTCTAATCCGGCAGAGGCCTGCTCGTTGGCACTTTCGGCGGTCAATTCTCCGGCCAGCGCCGCTTTGCCTGCCAGATCCGGGTGGGCGCGAATCAGAGTCAGTTGCGCTTCCGGCGAATCCTGCCTCACAGCAGCGGCAAAAGCAGCCGCAATCGCCTCTGCGTCAGCAAATGGGCGTTGCCGGGCGGCGGAGAGGGCATACTGCGGCGAATGCTCCAGCACTCCGGCAAAGGCGGTGGCAAACGCCTGCTCACTCAGGGCATTGACTTCGGGCAAGGTCAGAGGTTGTGCTGGGTTCAAGCGGGTCAAAAGAGCCTCCGGGCGCAGTTTGAGCAGTGTGAGGAGAGACGAAATTTACTTAGACGCCTAACGATCTGGGTTGACCTCATGGTAAGGATGGCACAGGTGGGCGTCAACGGAATCCGGGCCGATTGCACAGCTGTCCCTGCCCTCGTTGGCAGCCAAATGGGGCGTGTTAAGCTCTCGGTGCGCTTATGAACCCCACCAAGACCCACCAATTGCTCGAACGGATTCGCACCGACTGGAACCGGGAAAAACCGGACATTGACCCCAGCCCGATGCTGATGTTTTTGCTGCTGGCCCGTTTGCAAGGTGCGCTGGGACGGCATGTGGAGCAGACCTACACCCCAGCCGACATCAATCCATCGGGCTGGGATCTGCTGCTGACCCTGCGCCGCAGCGCCCCTGACGCGGGCCTCACGCCCACCGAACTCAGCGCCCTGAGCGCCATCACCGGGGCCAGCATTACCAACCGGGTGTCGCGCCTGATCGAGAAAGGTCTCGTTGAACGCCGGGGCAGCGAAACAGACCGCCGCAGCGCCCGCATTCGCCTGACCGGGCAGGGCCGCGAGTTGGTAGATACGCTGCTGCCCCGGCACGTAGAGCATGAAGCTGCCGTGCTGGAAGCACTGACGCCGGAAGAACAGGTCGAATTGGAGCGGCTGGCGCGGAAATTGTTGGCGCATGTGGAGAGCGCCGAGTTGGAATAACGCCGCTGCCGCAAACGATCAGAGAGACAAGAAGCCCGCCTCTCAACTCAGAGGCGGGCTTTTTCCGTGCCGATACTCTAGCGCACGCGGGCGAGGGCTTCTTGCGCCAGCTTATAGCCGGGGCTGAGTTTCAGGGCGCGTTCGTAGTTTTCGCGGGCCTTGATGCGGTCTGGGGCCACGCTGCCTGCTCCGCGCTCGTAGCTGAGGCCGAGGTAATACGAGTATTCAGGCGTGGTGCTGCCCAGTGCGGCGGCGCGGGTCAGGTTGGCGCGGACCGAACGCAGATCGGCAGCATCAAGGTCAAGGCGTCCCAGGTAATAATAGAACTCCGGGTAGCGCAGAGGATCGAGCTTCACAGCCTGATTCAGTTGCAGGCGGGCAGTGGCGCTGTCTTTGGAGAGGTAGCTGACCACACCATATTGCCCAACGGCATACGCGTTGGTAGGCGACAACCGCGCAGCCTGAGCTGCTTCGGGCTTGGCCGCAGTGGTGTTGCCGCTGAGCGCCAGGAGCTTGGCGTAGTAGGCACGGTTATAGGCGTCGCGTGGGTTGGCGATCACGGCCTGCTGCAAGCTGTCGAGGGCTTGCGTGAGGTTCCCGGTGGCGTAGTACATATCGCCCAGGTTGAAGAGGATCACGTCATTTTCGGGATTGAGGGCGCTGGCCTGCTTAAAGGCGTCGATGGCCTTGCCGCCGTCGCCCTGCAACTTGAACACGTAGCCGCGCTCATTCCAAACCTTGCTGAGATTCAGGTTCTTGTCTGTGCCTGTCAGGGAGTTGGTCACGGTTTCGGCGTCGGTCAGAACCTTGAGCGCCTCGGTCAGGTTTCCGGTGACGGTGGCGCGGTCACTGGCCCCGATAAATTGCTGCTGATAGGCCTGTGCCAGCGCGATATAGCCGCTGACATTGTCTTTGTCGGCACCCGTCAGGCGGCGCAGGGTTTCCAGAGCTGGGCCGTACAGACGCAGTTTCACCTGAGAACGGCCCAAGCCCAGCAGGGCTTCACTGTTGTTCGGCTCTATTTCGCTGGCGGCGCGGAAAGCCACATACGCTTCGTCAAATTTGCCTTGCTGGTAATAGAACACGCCCAGCGCCACATAATTGGCGACGGGTGGGCGAACGGGGCGGGCAGGAGTGGTGGCTGGCGCAGCCGTTGGGGCGACGGCCGGAGCCGCAGGAGGAACCGTGACCGGGGCCACAGGAGGAGAAGGAACAGGAGCCGTCGGCGGCGTCTGCGCGGCTGCGCCGTTGATGAGGGCCGCCGCGAGGAGCAGGCCGAGGGTACGTCGTTTCACTCAAAAACCTCCGTGATCTGGTTCCAGCCTAAGCCGTAAAGCGCGGCGAAAAGACCCGATCTGGGCTGGGATGCTTGGGCATGATACCGCACAAAAGATACCGAATCACGGCAACAGACCGGGTGAAACGCCTGTGAGAGCGCCGTAGCACGCCAAAATTCTGTATTGTCAGCTCCCAATTTGCCCGGCATAGCTCAGTCTCTACGCCGTGTGTGACGCTCGTCTGACCTTCCAGGATGGGGCGGGGTGTATGGGAAAGCAACCTGAGCGTTTGGAACGAGCAGACATCCTGGCCGCCGCACTTGCGAAGATGTTCATGTGTCTCACGCTTGGTCCCGACCATGTCTTTTAATTGGGTGCATGTCTACCCCGCCTGCTGAAACTGTGCCGCCTGCTTTTCCCCGCCGTCTGGGCCTGACCGGAAGCATCGGCGCGGGCAAAAGTACAGTGGCGGCTTTACTAAGGGCACGTGGCTTGACCGTGCTGGACGCCGACGAGCAGGCCCATGTGGTAACAAAGGAGCCGGAGACGCTGGCAAAAATAGAGCAGGCTTTTCCGGGAACAGTCGTAGGCGGCGTGCTTGAGCGGGCTGCGCTGGGAGCCGTCGCCTTTGCCGATCCTGCCCGCCTCGCAGTGCTGAACGGGATTGTGCATCCCAGGGTCAGAGCACGCATGACGGCGCTGGAACTGGAAGCCACGTCGCGCGGAGAACGCTGGTTGGTACAGGACGTGCCACTGCTGTTTGAAGGCGGCCTGGAGGTGGGCATGCATGCCGTGATGGTGGTAGACGCGCCGCTTGAACTGCGTGTGGCCCGCGTGATGTCCCGCAGCAACCTGACCCGCGAGGAGATACTGGCCCGCGACAGCCGCCAAACGCCCGCCGAAGAAAAACGCCGGAGAGCCAGTGTAGTGATTGAAAATAGCGGTGCCATCGCTGAACTGGAAGCTCAGGTGGACGCGGCGCTCAGACAATTGGGAATTCCGGTTCAGGCGCAGCATACGGAAGAAGGCACAGCAGAAGGCGGCCCCAGCCGGAGCTGAAAGCCGCCTTGATCAAGCTTGTGCTTTAGGCTTCGGTGTTGTCCTGAACGGCCTGCGCTTGGTCGTTCACCGCCTGCACAGTGACGGCACCAGGAACGGCCCGCCCGCCTTCTTTGCCTGCCAGCGCTGCCGCCACGAAGCCAGCAAATGGTGGGCTGGGGCGCATCGGTCGGCTCTTGAACTCGGGATGGGCTTGCAGTGCCACAAAGAAGGGGTGGCCGGGAATCTCGATGCTCTCCACGAGACCTGCACCGCGCCCCGACACGCCCGGCGTCACACCGCTGATGTCCAGACCTGCTGCCTGCAACTGAGCTGTATAAGCAGGATTGACCTCAAAGCGGTGGCGGTGGCGTTCGCGCACCGTGCCGCCCTGGGGAATGCCGTACAGCGCCGCAATGGTGGTTCCGGCCTTCAGCTGCATCGGCCAGTCTCCGAGGCGCATGGTACCGCCCATGCCGTCCATTTCCAGCTGTTCAGGCATCAGGTCAATGACCTTATGGGGCGCGTATTCATCAAATTCGCCCGAGTTCGCGCCCTCGATTCCGGCCACGTGGCGGGCGTATTCGATGACGGCAATTTGCATGCCGAGGCAGATGCCCAGGTAGGGAGTCAGGCGGGTGCGGGCATATTCGGCGGCCCTGATCTTGCCCTCGATGCCGCGAATGCCGAAGCCTCCGGGCACCAGGATGCCGTCTGCGTCGCCCAGCTGCTCTTCCAGGTCGCCCTCACGCAGCTCCTCGGCATTGATCCACTTGATGTTCACGCGGGCGTCGTTGGCGATTCCGGCGTGGGTCAGCGATTCCAGCATGCTGAGGTAGGCGTCGGGCATGGCGGTGTATTTGCCCGCAATGGCAATCGTGACCTCGCGCTGGGGATGCTTGATGACGCGCACGGCGTTTTGCCACACGCCCAGATTGGGATGGGTGCGCTCCAGGCCCAGCAGGTCTTCTACCGCCTTGCCGAGACCCTGCTCTTCAAGGGCCAGTGGCACTTCGTAGACATGCGAGACGTCGTAACTGGAAAACACCCGGTTTTCACGGACGCTGGTAAACAGGGCAATTTTGCGGGTGATGTCAGACGGTAGTTTTTCTTTGCTGCGAACCATCACGATATCGGGGCTGATGCCCACGCTGCGCAGGGTGGCCACGCTGTGCTGGGTGGGCTTGGTCTTAAATTCGTTGGATGTGCCGAGGTAAGGCACCAGCGTCAGATGCAGATACAGCACCTTGTCGTCGCCCTCATCAAAGCGGAACTGGCGAATGGCTTCCAGAAACGGCAGGCTCTCTATATCGCCCACCGTGCCGCCCACTTCGATCAGCACGATTTCTGCACCTGCGTTCTCGCCCGCCGCCCGAATCCGGCGCTTGATCTCGTCGGTGACGTGCGGAATGACCTGCACGGTCTGAGAAAGGTAGTCCCCAGCCCGCTCCCGGCGGATGACTTCTAGGTACACCTGCCCAGTGGTGATGTTGCTGCCCACCGGAATATCGAGGTCGAGAAAGCGCTCGTAGTTGCCGATATCGAGATCGGTTTCTGCGCCGCTGGCGGTCACAAAGACTTCGCCGTGTTCGTAGGGGCGCATGGTGCCCGCGTCAATGTTGATGTAAGGGTCAATTTTAACTGCCGTGACCTTGTAGCCACGTGCCCGCAGGAGTGCCCCAAGCGAAGCACTTGCCACGCCTTTGCCCAAACTGCTGACCACGCCGCCCGTCACAAATATGTATCGCATGTACTCTCCAAGCGCCGCCCCCACCAACCGGAAATCGGGGGCCAAAGGGAAGGAATCAACAAAAAACCGGGGCGCTTGGCCTCCGGGATTTCAGGTTAGCACGCCCGGCGCGGCGGGGTAAGACGCCGACCTCTCAGGGGGCCAAGCTGCCTAGGTTGCGCGGAAAGACCGTGATGTCTGAGCTGTTTCGGCGGGCAGCGTCTCTGTATTTTGTAGTGATACCTGCAGGACTTTGCCCCGGATTTGCCGCGACAGGGCAAGATTGACCGACACCGACACGGCGCCAGGAGCCTGAACGGTGGCCGGGGCAGCAGCGTCCTGCTGGGTAAACAGAGGCGGCGCACCTGCCGGAGCCAGCGCAGTGGGCCGCACGTAATCCAGCAGCAAGCGGCCCGACTGCCCTACACTGGGCGGATTGTAGGGTGAGGCCGAATTGATAGCTGTCAGCGAGGGCCGGAACGCCCTTTTCTCAGCGTCGTTAGAGCCAGTGGGCATAAAATTGGCGCGGTATTCGACCAATAGCCAACGGTCTTGGTTCTGAGTGTCTTGGCCGGGATTGTTCTGGCCAAGAGCTTTGCTCACCCACCAGGAACACAAGACTGGATAATAGGCATAAAATGTGTAACAGCCGTCGTTCCTGGAGTCAGTGCAGATGACACCCACAGTGGCGGGCGGTTTGATAAACGCCAGCACGGGCGCCGCGTCGTCTCCCACCTGCCAGAAGCCCACACCGGGCCGTTTGGTGGTGTAGCCCGTGCCCAGTTGCAGCGTCGTCCCCTTGGGAAAGACGTATACCGCTTCGCGCCCCTGTGCAGCCAGATAGTTTTGGGCAATTTGCATTTCGGAGCGCAACTCATTGCGATTCTGAAGCTCGGACGCCGTCTGCGACGATGACATAAAGAGACTGAAGGCCGCCGTTAGGACAATCAGAGCCAGCGACAGACCAATCAGCAACTCTATGAGGGTCATGCCCTGGGTGCGTTGCCTCACATTACGCAGGGCAGCTCTCATGGGCGGGCCACATCCACGCTCAGGGTCGAAGTGGCTTTGCCCACTTGCACCGACACACGCACGCGGCGCATCGGCGGGCTGTCGGCGACCCCATCACACTGGCTTCTCAAGTTCGTGGTTCCCAGGACCCGCCCCGTCTGATCCAGATTTTCGAGCTGAACCTGAAGGGGGGGGACCAACACGGGCAGCGCCTTGGTCAGGCAGAGTTTGCCGTACCGCTCGGCACTGAGCCAGTCTCCGCGAATAGTTTCCAGAATCCGCTGGGCCGATTGTGTGGCCGTCACCTGCTGGTCGCTGCGTTGCGTCAGTCCGAAGAGGCCCGTAAGTGGCGTCAGGATGACCAGAATGATGACGCTGAGCAGCGTAATGCTGACCAAGACCTCGATAATGGTAAAGCCAACTTGGTGGGTAGGCAGGGGGGCAGAGTTCACAGATCTCGCCCGCTTGTGCGGACCACCCGGCCAGGGTGACTTAGTCCCGTGTCGCACTGATCATGACCTTGCCGGTAACGCCGACGACCTTGATGAACAGAGAAGGAATCCAGGCCGTTGGGCTGCGAAGCTCCCACATTGCGCCGTTGGAGGCGAGCGTGCCGAAGGGTGGACGGTACTGTACGGTAGAGAGGCTGGTACTCGCTGGAACGAGCATGATGCCATGGTCCAATGTGCGGGCTTGAGCCTCTGTAGGACGCGTTTGAGCTGTGTAAGTGCTGCCGCCTGCAACCACCGTCAGGGCGCTGACCAAACCAGTTTTTTGGGCATTGGTGCGCGTCTGTCTCAAGTCGGCAGAGAGTTGCGCAGCGGCGTCTTGCAATTGGGTGCGGCGCAAATTGTTCAGCAGGCTAAATCCCAGTACGCCCGCAACGATGCCAATGATGGCCATGACGACCAGCAGTTCCAGCAAAGTAAATCCTGGTGTGGTGCGAGTTCTCACGGCAGACTTCCCGTAAGAGTCACGGCCGAACCTACACTGATCGCGTCTCCCGTTAAGCGCAATCGGTCAACTTTCTCGGTGACCAGCTGCCCGTTGACTGTTCTGATGCTCCGCAGAGCAATGGTCCACACCCGCTGAACCGGAAAGGCAGGGGGGCAATGTCCTGGCTCATGCGGGGATTGTAGACGAGGGTGCGCCCATACCCGCCCCCATCGACACTGCCAAATGCACCGTAATAATTTTCGATGAGGCCGCCCAGCAGATAAATATTGCCCAACGCAAATGGCGCGCCCATCTTCTGATCGGAGCCGCGAACCCGCACTGACCCCGTACTGGCCATCAGGACAGCGTGAATGCTGGCATTGGCAGGCAAGGCCGCACAGGTGCCCGGACCGCCGGGACAGGAAGCAGGGCTGACCAGTTCTATATCCCCGCCCGACGAAACGATGCCCAGCACGTTTTTGCTGGCGAGGTTGTCGCATGCAGCAGGTGTGACCGTGCCGCCCGCATCCCGCACATGCTCGCCGCTGCATGGTGGGCTGGCGTAGGTCAGGCTACTGGTGATGGCAACCTTGCCCGAAGCCGCCACTGTCAGGCCCGCAAACTCGGCCACACTGGGTACAGGCGGTGTGGCGTTGGCCCCCGGCCCGCCGTTCAGGTTTTGAACCTCTCCTTGGACAGCAATCACGCCATTAAAGAGGTCGGGAGTGCCGCCAGGATTGGAAGTGATGCCGTTGACTCCACGCAAGGCAGGCTGCCACACACCGTTGGCATCCAGAATCATCAACTTTTTGTCGGCGCCGTAAGACAATTGGGTGGTTACGCCGTTCAGGGTGTAGGTGACACGCTGCCGAAGCAGGCCGCCCGTGCTGTCCTGACTCAATTGGAGTTCGCTGACGTTGCCCGACAAGACCAGCCCTAAGGTTGTGGCAGCAAGTTCCTGATCGGTGGCTGTGGTGGGCAACTGTACAAAGTTGTCGTCCCAGGTGGCTCCACCATCAAAGGTAGGTGCGTTGCGGCCAGGATCGCTGGCACAGGCCAACGCGTCGGTCAGGCCCGGACACACCAGCGGAGCTTTACTGGAACCGAGTTCACCCTGAGTGATGAACTGTGGATTGGTTGCCCCAAAGAATGCGCCCCTCGAAGAACCGCCCGGCTCACCAGAATACCAGC
>QQTW01002992.1_pt1 | contig 12416 bp, 11 predicted proteins | sample 1904831 | NCBI WGS metagenome assembly QQTW01 (sample SAMN09435610, study PRJNA476489) | Subsurface metagenome, whole genome shotgun sequencing project. | reverse complement strand
GGGAGGAGAGTAGCGAGGTGTTTAGCGCTGGGGAGGACGTTGGAAGGACAGTTAAGTGAGATGGGTGGTGGTTCGGTGGGTAGAGCTGGAGGGGATCGAAAGAGGGATGATCAAAGGGCGATGCTAAGGGCGGGAAATACACTCGTTGCGTTACGGGGGTTACTTAGTTCGTCTACTTCGAAGGAGGATGAAGAGTTGGAGAAAATAAAAGTGATCCGAACGCTCAGAAATGAGTTGATCACCCCGGGAGAAGAGCAGGTGATGGGACGAGCGCAGCAGATTATAAGAGAATTCTCGATGACGTCCTCTTCTTTCGGTGGTGCTACTACCAGTGGAATTGGTACTGGTACTGGTAGCGGGACGACGACGACAGCGACATATATCCAAACCGAAGAAACAAAAGCACGGACAACATCCGCGGTGTTGACGCTATATCTCCTCTCCTCGGACGTATCTACGACTAAGCTTGACTCCCACGCCTCAAAGTCTGGAGATGAAAGAAGGAAGAAGAAGGCGGGATTATTACTCGATGCTCTCCAATCCTATCTCCAAGCTCAACTCACTTCGTCTTTGGCAGCGCTAAGTCGAGCATTAATCACGACGACGACAGCGGGACAACAGCTGGAAAGAACCTTAGCGGAGATCTCAGCGAGGTGTCAAAACGTGGTAGCATTGGAGGTATTGTTGAGTGGGATTCATCCTCCTTCTATGGATGCGTATCATGTTCCAGCTGCCGGTGGTGGGACGGTGAAGTCTTCTGGTGTAGCAAAACAAACGGAAAGACGCAAGGGAAACAGTAGAAAGGAAGGAATGTCCAACGATAACAATGATGATGATGATGGCAATGACAGTGAAAACGACGACGACGATGAAGAGGAAAGAGAAGACGATGTAACAGATGAAGAAAACGAAGACGACAACGAAGACGGAAAAGAGGAGAATATGCTCCTCCCCCTCTTACACATCCTCGAAACAACCTCCTTGGCATCTTATTTCTGGCGCTCGTTAGCGTCAGGCCTCACGTCTCGAACCCGTCATGATCCTGGATTTGCCAGTGGTGGCAGTGGGGTAAATCAACGAGTCAGCCAAGAGAAACTGAAGGAGATGATCCGAGGATGTGTGTTGAGGGGATTTCAACATCCTTTTGCGTCTGGTATTAGTTCCAATTCCGGTATCGGTACTGGTACTACCGGTGGTGGAGATTCAAAAGCTAAGACTGGAGGAGGAGGAGACAAGACGAAGACGAAGACGAAGAACAACGAGACGCTGGGACGGGAAAGAGAAGTGGCTGTGATGATTGGTGCTGTTTTGGGGATGTTGAGTTCGAGATAGATGAACTGGGATGCAATCCCACAACACGTCCTATGGTTCTATTGTAGGTATGGTATATAGTTCGTCCTGTGATTAGCTGGTTCCTAGATAGTTTGTTTAATGATACCCTTGGTGTGCTCATTTAATCATCCCGTTTTGCTACAGCTACAGCTACTCAGTTACGGATGTGTAGAGTGTTATACCTTCAAGGATTGGTATGTAAGCGAACAACAACAGATTGAACACCACCAAGGCATACGGTGAAGAGATATACCTACATATATACATGCATACATTGGCTCGTTATATACATAGGTAATATTCCAACCCAAAGAAGACGCTACATAAATACAGAATATAAAATGAAGATGAATCAAATAACAATAAAAGACATGCAGAGGGAATAGAAGGGGTTATGTTGGAGTAATCCATTCAATCAGACGTCCAACATACTCTTGACCTGAACCGTTTGTCTCGACAACGAAGAAGAAGGGAATTGACTCGATCGATCCGAATCCGTCATACTACTCTCTCTTCTTCCCTCATAATCACCACCAGTATTGCCACCGTTCCTCTTCAGTCTCGATTCCTCCTCATCCTCATCATCATCACCATCCACCGCCAACGCAAACGCAGCAGCATCATCCGAAAACGGATCCTCCTCTGTCCTCTCCTCACTTTCCCTTCTTCCTCGTACAGGAATCACCCCCAACGCCACCCCTTCCTCGATTCTATCATGGGTTACTCTCCCCCCACCTACAAATTCCGAATTGATCAAATTCTTCAACCTCTCATCCGCGGAACCATATTGTCCTGCTCCCCCTCCACTTCCACTCCCATGCAACCTCCGCCACCAATGCGGTTTTTTACTCCCCCTGATCCCCAACTCTTCATCTACCGCCCTTCCCCGCTGCCGTCGCTGTTCAATCAATACCCGATCTTCATTCTTATCAATATATCCCCAGACTTCAAATACGATGATGATCAATAATATGGGCGCATATCCTAGCCCGTAAAACCACGCGGGATTCCCATCCGCTCGTAAAGGGCTGATGGTCCATTCGAAAGCGATGGTGAGGTCGTAGCCCACCACTAACAAACTCAACGGTAACAGGACGAGGAATTTGGCCGGGCTGTAGCGCATGATGGAGAATGATCGACCAAGAAAAGTGCGAGAGCGGGGTTTATAGTGCCGGATCGAGTGCCACAGGGAATACACGATCACGAGCCACGCAAGAAAGGCGAAGATGGCGGCGGTTTTGAAACGCCCGTCTGTTGCAACGGGCTGAGCTTTACTGGATTGTTGTTCGGGAGAATGTTGGTATTGGATTTTTGTCCAGGAGCGAGGGATGGTCATGAAGAAATTCTGTTGATAAAAGCTGGGTTAGGTAGCGGTTCACGTGGAGCGATATACGGGTTGGTATGGGTTGGGATGGGAGGATCGCCCACCATAAATGCAAATAAATAAAAGATCAGTGGAATCCAGAATTCCCGTCTTGCTCGGGCGTCATCTTGTCGTAACGAGAAACTGTCATGATCGCAGATCTGACGCTCTTGCCAGGAACCCCTATTCCATCGAGTCGAGTCAGCACCAAATTTTCCAGGTTTTCCATCCGTCAACTAAACCAAGGTCCCGTGAACTGAACACTTCACCAAGACAACAAGTAAATTGATATGATGTAATACAAGATGGGATAGAACCAACCAATGTCTCACGCTCTCCCAAACCGCCGCCAATATGCCCGGGGTCATCAAGAAATAAAACAAATTCGTCAAGATGATGGGTAAACTCTGCAGATAATTCCGATCGACGTCGATGCTGGTGAATCCACTGATGGTTCCACAAGCGGCAACAAAAAACAACCAATACCACTGCCATCTCCGTCCGACTGCTCTCCAACGTTTCTGGGTGGGCAGGAACAATCGACCGTGTTTGCGGAGGTTGATGGCCGTGAACATGATGCTTATCATGAATGCGCAGGCGAATGCTACCCCTAAAATCCCCCGTTGTCGGATAGAATAGTAGGGCTCGTAGCACGATGTGCCGTTCACGAAAGAGCCGTTGGAAAACATCACGGGCTTGTAGATGTCGAAGGCGAGGTAGCATTTTGAGGTATTGGAGAGCGTGCCGTTGGTGTATAAAGTGTAGTTGAAGTGATGAAGGGCGGTGAGGTTGAAGTGTTGGCCGTTAATGATGGCGTCGGTGGAGTTGTCGCCGGGTGGGAAGGGGAGCACGGCCCGAGGGGAGAGGTGCGCCATGGTGGAGGATGCTGTGGTGGTGAAACGGAGTGGAACAGAGAGGTGAGCTCTGGTGGGGTTGGAGGTTGCGACGAGCTGTTGATATGCCGCATCGGAAGAGAAAAGCGCCGAAACTCCGATTCCCGATTCGCTGACTAAGCGTTGGTTACTCCTGCGTACGATCGATGGTCGACGAAGATGTGGCCAAAGTGCAGAGGAAGGATCGTGAATGGAATGATAGATGGATGTCAAGGCTTCGTATGTGCTCATTACTTCGTAGAGAGGTACATTGAACGAAAACTCCTTGAAGAAAGCAGAGAGTATAATTGAGAGGTAAGGATGAAACAAAACGCTCGCTCTTGTTGTATTTCTCCCTTCCGTCCCCGGGTATCTCTATCCATCCATATACATCCATATCGATTGAACACAGATGCCGTTGGAATCCAGTAGGCATCTGAAGCCGAAGTCGTCTTCCGGGAGTCAAATGATATATTTCCGCTTCCGGCTTGTGATGAACGTCAGTAGGAGCTCCGAAGTTGCGGTCCAAACCAAAACTCCCCTCGAAGCGTCCGTCCAGTCGGGTTGGATGCCGTCGAATGCACGCTATCGTTCCAGCCGGTGGATCCACCATCGTGCGGACTTTCTCCGTCCTCTGAGGGCAAGACTCGGACCAGCTCGTCTCATCGGTCGTAAGCCGCAATGACAATCGCCTTGCTGCATCGTCACTAACTCATTCTCCAACCCGCTCCATCTTCCCTCGTAATGCATCCACCTCGCGCTGTAATGTGGTCAAATCATCCAAGGCCGCATTGAGATTCGGAGATGACAACAATTTCTGATTCTCGGCTGGTGGTGGTGATGAATGTCGTTGTCGATTCAAGGCTGTCGATCCCATCTCCTCGCTCACGCTTCTTGGAGTATTTATAGGCACCCCGACACCTACTACTGGCTCCGTAGATGGTAGACTTGATAGAGTGCTGCTGTGAACGCTACTGCGACTGGACCCACGACGTCTTCGTGGAGGTGGTGGCGGCGGTGGTGGACCCATGGTCGATGAGCGTGTTGGTGTACCATCCACTTTACCCTTTGAGGCATGCCGAGAGATGGCCGAAGATGTGGATGGTTCTCTCGTCAGGGAAAGACCAGTTATGGCTTCGCCCGAGGCTGGCAACACAACAAGCGAGTCTTGTAATCGTGCTTGCTCCTCTGATGCTCGCTCCAGAGTGGAACGTCGTGGCGTTGGCGGTCGAGGTGCTCGTCTCGGCACAGGTACTTCCACTAAGCCATGTGGCAGATCTGACGATGCGGGTGTACCCATCTCATACTTTTTCGTCTTGTCCGTGGAACCAGCGCGAGACAGGCTCACGTGAGAAGCCGCCCGGCTGTGTTGACGAGATAGTGGAGGCTTCGGGGGAGTTCGGCGCGAGGGTGACATAGGTAATGATGGGATGTGCTCGTTGCTAGTCAGTGCCGGCGGCACATCGATCGCCAGGTCGAGCTTCTCTGACGCCGACGGAGGCGATGGCAAAGGCTTGTTGAGATTCGTCGTCGGTCGAGGTGTTCTATTGTTGCTTCGTGTCTCCGGAGCATCCACGGAACCGTCGTCTTGAGCGATGTTCACGTAAGGCGTATCTGCCGTTTGTAGTTTCACGAGGGGCTTCCCATGTCGAGGCGCCGGCGGAGGTGGTCGTCGATGGTCCGTCCCGTGCACCACATCGTCTCTCCATCGTCTCCTTTCGTCCTCCGAGATCTCATGCGACGTTCGAGGGGTGTCGGCTTGCCCCTCGGGGACCGACTCAAAGATGGAATGGCGAGAGATGGATGATGCATCGGTGATGCTCGCCGCATCACCCAAGACATTGATTGGCATAGTCGTCTTCGGGGCAGAGCTCGACATCCCTGCCACGGTTGGATTCGTTGATCCGGTCAACAGCAATCTCTTGAAGGCGTCCACATCGAGCGATGTCCTTCCTCGAGCGTCTTTCCCTGCGAACGAGACTGGTCGTGGGCCCGGCCTGGGTTTTGATGTCTCCGGGCTTCGCCCTTGCCCGGTGTCGGCCGGCATCCGGAAAGGGTTGCTTGTCGTCGACACATGCTTGTTCTTGGATTGGGCCTCCCGGGCCTCTTGATCGTTATCCGGTTGCGGTACTTCCTCTTCATGATCGGAGCTCCCCTCCTCGTCCGATCTCGAGTCGAAGGGGTCATCCAACGGTCTTGTCGCATCCGATGCGATTGGCCTCGAGGGATTTGAAGCAGGCTTCAACTCCTTAACTTGGGTCGATACCAGCTCATCTCCAACCCCTCTTCCCGACGATAGGGCTGTCGCATCCACTGCGCTCGCATGACTCCGCTCCTCTATAGCCGAAAGTGATGGCACATCCTCTAGCCCTGCGCTCCTATCAGCTTCCACGTCGCACATGGAGTAGCTACGGCAGAATCAAGATAAGCTCACCTTGATGCGATGATGCCTTGGACGTTTCATGCTCTGCTTCTCGAACATCATCAAGCATGTGTTTCCCACTACTAGCTTGCACTATCATCGACCTGCGAAATGGATTCGCCGACGCTCGTGAAGGGTCCATGATGACCGGATCAGTCGAATCCCAATCAGATCATCCAGTAGTACAAGTCGTAGCAGCTGAAGCTTTTGGAGAACATCTTCAACAGACGATAGGATGACCAGTGCGGGATCGACAGGAACATCTCCCTCGTGTCGTCTATCGCGTGTATTGCTCCAGAGGGGGACCATAGATTGAGGCTGACGGGCGCAACGGGCGGCTGGTGTATCAGCCAAGCGGATGACTCGACTACTCAACGGGGGCTAGTGTTTAATGCAGCTGGAGACCCCGACCGCCGAGAGTTGGCCCAGGCGCGGCGCAACGGCCTGGAGATGCATTGACAGCACCAGATCCGAGTTTTCCCAGTCGGAACCTGATAGGGCCGAGTGGCATTTACAGACATAACCATCATCACTTCAGGACATCGACAGCGATATACAGGAATACTTCTAACTAATGATATTGATGCCATTACATTGAAAGTAGATATGATAGCATCATTGGAACAATCAGAACAATACAAGCAGCGACCAGTTCAACTCTCCAGATACACCTTCCACCCGGTTGATGCCCCAAACCAACGCTCAGCGAGATACTTCCCACTCTCGCTCGGTTGCGAAAAGGCCATGGCCTGCTTGGACAGCGTCAAGCCGTAGACGAACGTTCGCTGCGCACATTCCAGCAGGCGTGTCGCGATTCCCTGTCGTCGATACGCGGTCGATGTCCAGATGCGCGAGACGCCTAAGATGGCGGAACGTGGGGCCTCATCCACCGACACCGACGAGCTGCTGTGGGTAGGGCTGGTCTTGGCGCCTGGTGATGATGCGGAAGAAGTGGTGCGATCCTCGATAACCTCGTACGCGTCGGAGATTCGCTCGGCTAGACAAAGACCGGCGCAGCGACCGTCGATCACATAAAGATACATTTTAAATCGGTCAGGGTTTGCGTGCGTCGACGATGATGATGGTCGTGATTGCGCGCTGCTTGTTCCTTCAACTGATCTGTCCGCTTTCGTGAGCTGTGCTCGTGAGACCTGACTCCACAGACGAGCCTCGTCGATGTCGGTCGCCGAAAGCTCCGCGTTGACCACCTCCAGCGCCATCTGAGCTTTGACTCGCTCGGCCGGCGAGCTCTTTCGATCCACGATCAAAACCAATCCCGCACGCTCGCTTTTGCTCGAGCGATGTTGAGCTCTCGGCGTCCAGACTCGACCGACGCCCTGAAATTTCGCGACAAAGGCAGTCCCCAGGTGAATCCCTCTCATGTTTCGCGCATGGAACGTCTTGTGCAGCGCTGCGTCTTCCACGTTCGAGGGGATATAGTCCATGCCACATCCGGGGCACGTCTTCCGGATATCACCACCAAGATCGATCTGCATCTGTGTCAAGCGCGGCGGTGCGTTCGTGGCAGGCTTCCGGAGCGCATTCTGGTCAGACATGGTCTTGAGGGGACGTCGAGGGAGAACCGTGTCGGTCCGTCGACCGAGGCGCAACGTTCTCTTCGCTGATGGGAGTGCTGACACATGCCGGGCCGAGCCCAATGATGCTGGCGGTAATGATGTTCGTTGCGAAGGCGATGATGGCACCCCCGTCGCGCTGCTCCCTGACCGCGCCTCCGGTACTGCGCCTGGCGGACAGCTTGGAGCTGGCATCGGTGGAGGGGATGAAGAAGGGGACACATCATGTTGCGCAGCATCCGGAGGATCCGATGTCCATAAATTCGGTGGATCTGACGAAGGAAGACTTGCAGATGATGAGGCGCATTTCAGCGACTCCACTCGTCGCCGCTTGGACGATATGAGGCTTTCCGCATCGTCATGTTCGAGCAGCCGCTTCGGTCTCCGCGCGTACGTCTTGGGAGGCATCTTGTGCTAAAGCAGAAGCGTCAGTGAGGCAATCCAAGCATACATACGATGTAACTGAACACCAGTTGAACGGTTGCAGTAGAATTGAAATAGGGAACCTTACAGTGTAATAGATAGTTGTAAAGAGGGTTGTTGTTGATGGTTTGTTTGGGTTGATCGTAGAATAACTAATGGGTGGATGTGACGCGACGCGTCGCGGGGCAAGAACCGCCACTTTAGTTCCTCACCGTGTAAACAACTGCGTCAACAGTCCACAATCACAATCAGACAACGATATCAATACATCATCTATTCGCACCTTTAACTTATTGCCTCTAGATTTTTCGAAGGTCACTAGGTCTAAGTAGTGTAGATGAACCGAGGCGATTCATCGCCCAATTCGGCAACATCGGTATCGGCCTTGCCTTCCACCTTCCAATCTTCGCGTCCCGCGCGTCTGTGAGCATTTGTTCGCCCAAAAAACCACTGTCATCCCGTCAGTCAAAACAGACATCGACCAAAATGGGGAATCTTTGCAGCTCAACTCACCGACATGAACGCATAAATGATCGATGCCATTCCCACCATGGCGAGCGTCACAGCGTGACCTCTGACGTACCGTGGACCTTCATTGGATTTATACAACTGTAGCAACAATCAGCCACGAAAAACTTTCTGGAGATGAGTGACGGACAAATGGCGCCATGATGCCGCTGCAGTTGCCAAACGACAGCTGTAACCCCGTCGCCACCGTCTTCTTGCCATAGCGCGGCGTGTTGCTGGGCAGCCAGGCGAGCGGCAGACCGACAGACACGTACAGACCTAGGGCGACGACGAAGCAGCCAAAATAATGCACGCCGGATGGCGCGGAGGAGATGAGCAGGCCGTATCCAACCACAGCAATGGCACCGAACAAAACCGTGTACAATCCTCGACGTTGTTGCGTGTCCGAGATCTTGGCGACGACCAGGTAGCTGATGGCGCCCAGGGCGTAGCAAGGGACTGTCAAACCCTGCACCTGAGTGTTAGACCATCGTCCCATGCCCTGGATGATGGTCGGGAGGAAAGTCGAATAGCCATAGAGCATCGTGTCGATTCCAAATTGACCGACGCAGAAGGCAAGAACTTTCCAGTCCATCGGGGCCTTGAGGGCGTCTTTTCGGTGCAGTTGCTGCGCGGATGCAGTCTGGCCGGCCTCTCGGTCCCGCCGGGCGACCATCATGGCTTTCTCGGAGGGCGAGAGATAGTAGGCGTGCTCTGGATCGTCGGCTAGAACGAACCAGGTGGCGATGCCCAAAAACACGGTTGGTAGGCCTTCGAGAATGAGAATCCAGCGCCATCCCCGCTGGCCCGCAACGCCATCCATATGTCCGATCGCATAGGCCAGCAGACCTCCAAAGGCGCCGGCCAAGGCCGAGCTGACGAACAGATAACCCACGCGGAGGGCGAGTTCGCGCTTGGTATAGAAGAATGTCAGGTAGATGGTCATGCCTGGAAATAACCCCGCTTCCAGTGCGCCTAGCAGCAGTCGACAGACAATGAGACCAGCATAGCTCTGAACCACGCCTGTCAACGTCGCTACGATCCCCCACGCCGTCGTGATGGCAGCGATATACCGTGATGGCGTGAAGCGCTTCAAGACCAGGTTTGAGGGCACCTCGAATAGCTGAATAGGAGTTAAAACGAATACATCTGACACTCCGATATTCGAATAAATAGGGAGAAAGAGAAAACATACAACGTAAGTTACAAAAAGAATTGACACAGCCACCTGATACTGATTCGCCTTGAGATTGAGATCTCTCTCCATTCCGTACAATCTACATTTGCCTCCATTAGCCTCCAGTCGGTGATACAAAATAACACGATCTGTGAACAGAAATATGTATCATTTCATACCTAGCATTTCCAATATTGACTCTGCCCACACATCGACCATATTCAGTTCCATTTTCATATTCATTCCACACTCGTTACAGAATATCTCACGAACCTATCCAAGAAGCTAAACAAATAAAGCAACATCACCATGGGAACAATATGCCAATCCAGCTTCCGAACGAGCTTCTTCTCGGCCTCAAGGTCGATATCGCTATCGGTGGAGCTCTGACGATCCGGCTCGCCATCCTCGAGCTTCGTCGGAGTCGGCTTCACGTCCTGGATGGCCATAGTGGGGGAAACAGTCCGGAGTGTCCAATTGCAAGAAGGGATGAAGGAGAGGATTGCTTTATGTTACACCTTCTCCCTGATCTTCATAGAGCAGATCCACTCGCCAATGCGATTCGATGACTCGATCGCGGTAGTCTTTTGTGGATAGTGTCATCGCCATAGTGGTAGCTGTCGTGGAACATTGGATTTCGTCCCAGCGAAGAAAATAGAAGGGCAAAAACGTAGAATGACGCCATGGTGGGGTCAGATAAGGTTGTCGATCATAGATAAAGATGAGAGATCCGAGGCGGGAGAACACCATGTATTCGTCCCGTGACTTATGATCCAGCCAGATTCGGAAATAGACATCCCTGTCCTTTAAAAGTGTTGATCAATGTGTATCTGACCATCCCTTTTTTCAACTACTCCTGTACTGTACGACTCTCACACAATCAGACAGGATTCCCTTGCTGTTAGGTACGTTTCAGCCACCCATTTATTTCAAGTCCAATGATTGACCAGTTCAGCCTCCTTCAGCTATTCACAAAATCAAGCTCCTTTTCTCTCTCCAGCCAATCATCTAAGGGAATTATAAAATGGCGGCGTATCTTGAGAAGGGTGAGTTCCAGATCGACTCCTTGGTCAGCATGTCCATACAAACACACGATGAACGAAATAAAAATGGAGCAATTCGATAATGACTGCCTCTGATGAGTTGTATTCATCATCGTCTTACGATGAAGATTGCCTTGACCTTCATCACAATGACGAAGATCATAATTCCATCTTCCGTCACGCTTACAACGAAGAATAGCTTGATTCCGTATCATCACAATGATGATTGCTCAGCAGTAGCGCCTACTGCTAAACTTATACCTTTTACATTTATTACTGGCGTTACCGTACAAGCAGCTCTTTCTTCAAGTTAACATCATCCATATCTAGTTCTCTTCAAACATCGAGTATTATGGGGATTAGGTGCTGCCACCTTCATCAATGATGCAAACGTCGTTGCCAGCAATGGCGTCCAGAAGCGAATCGAGGATGGAAACCGCAACTACGACAAGCACCTGGACAAATTTGTTGAATCCTTCAACAAACGCTTCGATGAGATGGATCGGCCTCTCGATGACAGTATCAAATAGTCGGATGCACGGTTTGATGAAAGCTATCGGGCCTTAACTGTATTATTCGGGGGCTAGAAGGATCGTTGGTGACGGATTGGCAATCAGGCTCGAACTAGATATAAACAAGACAGCAATGTCATCAAAATCTAACAAGCAACATGTACTCCATATATCCAAGAACACCGTGCTTTGGGAGATAGCGCAGTAGAGCAACGTCAACGCACTCGTAAACGAGAGTAGCTCCAGGATCATCCTCATCTTAAGACCCATCAAAAGTTCTCTTTTCCCCAGACCAAAGTAAACTCCGAGTCCGAATACTTGTTGCAGCGCTGTGACAGCTCATCACCTAGCGGTTTCGGTCCGCAAAAGAAGACGCCGCCTTGGCCCGGGGCATGCTCGTTCTTGATATACTTGAAGACAGCATCCCAGTTCGGTCTCCCGAAGTTCGTCGGCGCCCGTAGACCCGTAATGGCGTCGCGGTCCGAGCTCGAGTCGTTGATCATGATGTTGGTGGCGTCGTCGATGCGGATGGGTGCAGTCAGATACTGTTCGCTGGTTAATCTTGGCCCACTTTGATAGACGGGCATACGATACGGTGAAACACGCACGGTATGAATCTCAATCGCATTCGCCAGATCCTGGGTCTCGATAGCCGACAACAGCGAGCGAAACCATTCAAAAGAGCCGAAATCACGACACACCCAGAAGAAATACACTTTCCGTAGACGTGTCTTCTGCTGGGGATAGTTCATCCGGTACCAGATGCTCTTGAGCACCGAGGCGAAGGGAGTGACGCCGATGCCGGCCCCGACCAGGGCGACGACCTCGTACTTGAACACGTCTTCGGACGCGCTGCCGAAGGGGCCATCGATATACAGCCGTGGCAGGATCTTACGCAGCGTGGGATCGACGTCGGGGCTGCTGGTCACGCGGTTCACCCCGACCACGGCGGAGGATGTTGGGTCAGTTGGAGTATCAAAGTCGCAGCCCAGCGTGGCGGCGAGCGCTGTCGTGAAGTTGCCGACGCAGCGGATGTGCACCGAGATGTAATCCTCTTCGGGCGCACTGGTCAACGTAAAGGGATGGTATTGCCACATGGACACCTCGGGGCAGCAAATGAGGATGAACTAGAGAATAATGTCAGCATATTCTGGGCAAAGCCTGGAGAGGTCGAGACACATACCTGTCCGG
>QQTW01002991.1_pt1 | contig 12417 bp, 10 predicted proteins | sample 1904831 | NCBI WGS metagenome assembly QQTW01 (sample SAMN09435610, study PRJNA476489) | Subsurface metagenome, whole genome shotgun sequencing project. | reverse complement strand
TACGCCTTTATCGCAGACATCGGCAATTACAAGTCCGACATAGTTTCCAGGGAGCGCAAAGAGTACGCGATCGCAATTTTGATACTGTAGTTGAAATTAAAAGTAACGACGAATTGCAACTACTAGCAGAAACTTTCAATTCAATGGTTGCCGAAATGGGTAGCTATACTCGCACGTTAGAAGCACGAGTTGCCGAAAGAACGAGCCAACTAAATGAAGCTAAACAAGCTCTAGAAACAGATTTAGAAAAAGGTCAAAAACTCCAGCGAGATTTTTTACCAGAACCTCTATTAAAGCTGCCTGACTGGGAAATTGCCGCAGTTTTTGAACCAGCAAAAACCGTAGCCGGAGACTTTTACGACGTATTTATGCTCCCTGGAAACTATGTCGGACTTGTAATTGCCGATGTCTGCGATAAAGGCGTAGGCGCGGCGATGTTTATGGGACTATTTCGCAGCTTTATCCGCGTTTTTTCTGGACAAATTTGTTTAGATAAACAAGCTCTAACTCCTAAAAATACTACCGATAATTGTTTGACTAAAGCACCAGAGGAAAACCAACTAGAGCAAACCTACGGACTAGGAGCGGTTGAAATTACCAATAACTACATTGTTAAAGAACACGGCGAAACGGGGATGTTTGCTACCATGTTTTTTGGCATCCTCGACCCGACCACAGGGTTAGTAACTTATATTAATGGCGGACACGAGCCATTGATAGTTGCTAATGCTGGAGGCATTAAAGAAACTTTAGCACCCACTGGCCCCGCCGTCGGGATGATTCCAGGCGCTAAGTTTAAAATTCGCACCTTGCAATTAGCACCTGGAGATAGCTTAATTGGTTACACCGACGGAGTGACCGAAGCGCGGAGTCCTGGGGGTGAATTTTTCGGTGACAAGCGCTTAGTTTCTCTAATAACAGACTCTTTTGCTGCTCCTTGTCAACTGCTAGAGCAAATAAAAACTAACGTAGTTGCTCATACTGACTCCGCCCCCCAGTTTGACGACATCACTATGTTAGCCGTGCAGTGGCATAGCCCAATAGATTAATTGCTGAAATTACAACTACTTATAGATAATTGGTTAAATACTTATGGAAGCTATAACCGTACCTGGAACTATTGAATCTCTTGATGCGATCGCTAAATACATTATTGCTGTTGCGGCGCAAGCTGGATTAGATAAAAAAGCTGCTTACAAGCTGCGTTTAGCTATAGATGAAATTGCCACCAATATTATTATTCATGGTTATCAAGAAGCTGGAAAAGAGGGCGTATTAGGCTTGCAAGCGAAAATTGACGAGCATTCCTTAACCATTGCGCTAGAAGATACGGGCGCAGCCTTTAACCCTTTAGAAAAAGTGCCTTTAGAAACCGAAACTGTAGATCGACCTTTGACAGAAAGACCGATTGGCGGCTTGGGAATTTTTCTAGCTTTTCAAGGCGTAGATAAGTTTGTTTACGAAAAGTTAGGAGAGCGCAATCGAAATATTTTTGTTATGAATCGAGCAGAAGTTTAGCTCTTTTAGTTACAACGCGCTCAAAACTGGGAACTATAAAATTAATCATTCCAGGTTTGGCAATTAACCTATACGGATTTATGGCGCGGATTATTACGCAGTCAACGCTAATACGGCTAGGTATCTATAAATTGACCTACGGATGTGAGGTAAATAAACAACGTGATGGTTGAAAAATGGATAAATATAAGCCAACGAGCATTATTGCGTGGCAACGGCTAATCTTCGTTCTAGGGCAAAAAATAGGTACAAGTTTGCGCTTAGTACGGGCATTTTTTAAATTGTCCGCAAATAAGTTATTAGCATGGAAAGTGTTACTTGAAAATAATCTTAGTCAATTTAGTTATAAGTTTTTACAACTAGAAGCTGTAATAATCAAACCTCCAATAAATTTTTTACCGCCGCCTACAAAAGAAATAATATTTGCTGAATTGAGAGGATATAGCAAAGCAAAAATCTTCACAGTAAGTAGATACTTAAAAATTGGAGAGGAAGCTAAAAAGTAATTTTAAGTTTGAGATTAACTTGCCAAAAGTCCCAGCCTCAGCTTATTTTTGCACTTTTGCTATAGGCGCGCGTTATGGAAATACAAACAAAAATTGAGCTAAGTCGGCGTTTGAAAAAACGCTTGTATCCATTAGTAGTTTTAGTGTGGCTGTTGATTAGCATTGGGTTTCCCGCAGTTTTTTACTTTTTGGAAATTACAGTTTTAAAAAAAACGGCAAATATTTACGCTCAAAACCTAGCCGAAAAACTCGTACAACTGGTGTCCCAAGAGCCGAACTCGTGGAAATATCAAAGCCCTAAATACGCTCAAATAGTTGCCAAAAAACTGGTAAAAGACGAAGAAATAAACCTCAAAATTTTAGACGCGCAAGGAATAGCTATCGCTCGTTACGAAAGTACGAACCAAAAACCTATATGGTGGAATGGCTTTAAAGCTAAAGGCTCTGCACCAATTAATCTAAAAAATCGCGTCCTAGGAAGCGTAGAAGTTATTTTAGCTCAAGACAATTTAGAAGAAATGACTTTAGCATTTTTTTCCTTGTCTATCACCCTAGGTACGGGGCTGGGTATTTTAATTTTATTTTTTCCTACTAAAGTAGTTGGTACTATGGAAGGGCAATTGCAAAGCTTAATTAAAACGTTACAGGCAGCTAAAGCGCAAAGCGAATTGTCGCAAGCATTAGCTCAAGCCTCAGAACAGAGATTTCGCGATTTAGTGCATGGACTAGATGCGATCGTTTGGGAAGCAGACGCGACAACGATGCAATTTTCATTTATCAGTCAACGTGCGGAAGAATTACTTGGTTATTCTGTTAGGAAATGGCTGGATCGTACAAATTTTCAGGAAACCTACGTTCATCCAGAGGATTTAGCGCTCGTACAAAGCCGCTATCAAGTGGCTATACTCTTGGGACAAGAGGAAGTAATCGAGTATCGAGCCAAAGCCAACGATGGTCGAGAATTATGGCTGCGCGATTTGGTACAAGTGGTCAAAGATGAAGCTGGAAATACTAAACTACTACGGGGCATAATTGTAGATATTACCTATTCTAAGCAAGTTGAAAAGCAATTAGTTCACGACACTTTGCACGATGTACTCACGGGACTTGCCAATCGAGCTTTATTAATGCAACGGCTGGGCAACTTATTTGAAAAAACAAAACAGCACCCCGATTATCAGTTTGCGGTGTTATTTTTGGATCTCGACCGTTTTAAATTAGTTAACGATAGCTTAGGGCATAGCGTTGGCGATCGCCTATTAATTGAAATAAGCCGTCGCTTGGAAAAATGCGTGCGCTCTAGCGATACTATTGCTCGTCTTGGTGGCGATGAGTTTGCAATTTTACTTGACAATATCAAAGATACAAGTTTTGCGATCGATATTGCCGAGCGAGTGCAAAACGAACTGGCGCTACCGTTTAACTTAAGCGGTCACGAAATGTTTGCGGCGACAAGTATTGGCATTGCGATCGGTAGGCAGGGTTACGAGCGAGCAGATCATCTTTTACGCGATGCCGATACGGCAATGTATTACGCCAAATCTCAAGGCAAGGCAAGACACGAAATTTTTGATAGTAATATGCGCTCTCAAGCGATCGCAGCGTTGCAATTAGAAACAGATTTGCGTCGGGCTATAGAACGCCAGGAGTTGCAAATTTATTATCAGCCGATTGTAATCCTAAAAAATGGAAAAATTACTGGATTTGAAGCTTTATTACGCTGGCAGCATCCCAACTTAGGCTTTGTGTCACCGACAGAGTTTATTCCTATAGCTGAAGAAACTGGGCTGATTATTCCTTTAGGGGAGTGGGTAATCCGCGAGGCGTGTAAGCAGTTGCATTTATGGCAATTACAATTTCCAGAGGTGGAACTAACCATGAGCGTGAATTTTTCAAGCAAACAGTTCGCGCAAACTAATATAGTTGAATTTATTCAAGAAACTCTAGATATAAATAAGTTACAGCCAAAGCAGATACATTTAGAAATTACTGAAAGCGTACTTGTAGACAATAGCCAAGAAATTGCCCAAATTCTCAAACAGTTAAAAAGTTTAGGCGTAATTTTGTGTCTAGACGACTTTGGTACGGGATATTCATCGCTTAGTTACTTGCACCGTTTCCCAATTGATATTTTAAAAATTGACCGTTCCTTTGTTATGGGTATGAGGGACTGTGACGATGACAACTCTAAAATTGAAATTATTCAAACTATCTTAGCCTTAGCGGAAAACATGGCGATAAATGTAGTTGCTGAAGGAGTAGAAACTAAAGAGCAACTAGCAAAACTTAGAGCGCTAAAATGCAAATACGGGCAGGGTTACTTCTTCTCTAAACCAGTAAATAGTCAGGAAAGTGAGAGTTTGTTAGCAATACAGTCTCAGTGGTAAAGGTACTTTTCTGGGTTTGGAACCGCCGGCTCAGGTACAGTAGACTTATAGGCTGTAGCAAAAATTAGTTTATTAAAAATGTACACAGCATCAGAAACCTCTACGATCGCCTTAGTTGTGTTGGTAGCTTGCGGTATATTAGGTTGGGGATTTTATCGGTCTAAATCTTTGGGCAAGTTAGGTATTTTAACTTGGTTGCAGTCGGTAGTTTTGATTGCTCCTTGGCTGATATTTTTTGGCTTATTTGCCGTAGGTATTTATATAAATATTGTGGGTATTTTATTTTTAGTCGTCGCTTCAACGGTGGCTTACATAGCGCTCAATAATCGGCTGAGAATTTTTAAAGCCCAAACTAAAAGCGTGCAACCGAGTCCTGTCGCCGTCGCTGCTCCGGTTGAACCTAGCAAGCAAACATCAACGGTAGTCCCGATTCCCTCGGAAGACATGGTGGCAATTAAGGGAATTTTTAGTATTGATACTTATTTTGCTGTAGAAATTATTCCCTACCAAGAAGGTGTAATTGTTAAAGGCAACCTACGTGGCGAACCAGAAGCCGTCCACAAAAAGCTAACCACAAACTTGCAGGAAAAGTTAGGCGACCTCTATCGTTTGTTTTTAGTTGAAAATACCGAGGAAAAACCCGTAGTAATTATCCTTCCCCAGAGTGCGGACGTGCGCCCGGTGACGGTAAGCCAGTATATCTTGGCTATTGGTTTGATTGTTGCTACCATTGCCACAATTTTTGAGACGGTGGGGATATTATTAGGTTTTGATTTTTTTACCCACCTAGAGCGCTTTGCAGAAGTTTTACCCATTGGTATAGGTATTATTGCTGTTCTAACTGCTCACGAACTCGGTCATTACTTTTTAGCGCGGCGTTACCAAGTTAAGTTGACTCCGCCTTTTTTCTTACCGACGGTACAGCTAGGGTCTTATGGCGCAATTACTCGGTTTGCATCTTTAGTACCCAACCGCAAGGCGTTGTTTGATATCGCTTTTGCCGGCCCGGCGGTGGGGGGAGTGCTTTCTCTATTGCTGCTAGTAATCGGTTTATTACTATCTCATCCTGGTAGTTTGTTTCAAGTGCCTACAGAGTTTTTTCAAGGCTCAATTTTAGTTGGAACTTTAGCACGGGTAATTATCGGAGACAACCTCCACAATAGTTTAGTTGACATCAATCCCTTAACGGTAGTTGGCTGGTTGGGTTTAGTAATTACCGCACTAAACTTAATGCCTGCGGGCGTATTAGATGGGGGGAGAATTGTCCAAGCAATTTACGGACGCAAGACCGCCGGACGAGCTACGGTTGCGACTTTGATTATTTTAGCTATTGCTTCTTTGGCAAACCCTGTAGCGATGTATTGGGCGATCGCGATCCTATTTTTACAGCGCGAGTTAGAACGCCCCAGCCTTAACGAAATTACCGAACCAGACGATGCTAGAGCCGCTTTAGGGCTACTTGCTTTATTTTTGATGATTTCCGTGCTTTTGCCCCTAACTCCGGCTTTAGCGGGGCGCTTGGGCATTGGTGGATAGTTGTAGCCTGAGGAGTTTTAGATATTTAATAGGCGCGATCGCCAGACGCATAGGCGATCGCTAACTTTCAAAATGATAATATTACTAACCCAAATTCTTCTGGCTTGGGATGTCGGGATTATTTGTCTTTTAATCTAAAAATGCTCTTTGATTATTCCATCCAGCGCCAATTGTAACGATTCCAACTATAAACGCCTTGAATTTGGTATTCAGCGCCATTACTAAAGCGAATCGTGCAACTTGTATCCTCAAGGGCAACTACCGTACAGGAAAACCATTCCCGGCTACAGGGGCCTGTTTCTTGCACCCATTCCCATAAGGCGTTAGATACTTCAATGCGATCGCCTATTTTTAGTTTTAGGGCTTCTTGGGCATATTTGGCAATATGTACGGGTTTGATGCGGTTTAGCCAAGCAAAGCCATACAACTGGCGGATAAATTGCATTTCCCCAGAATCTCGCTCTTGCAGCCAATCGTTGAGCAATTGCGCTTTCCAAGAACGATTTTGTTGCTCTTGAACTTGAATATACTGCCAAAAGCTTTGACGTTGCTCTGGGGAAAGTTCGTCTAAAGGATTATCTGACGGCAAATTACTATTATCAATTAATACTTTTTGTCCGATAAATTCCTCAGCGACTTGCAGCATAATTTGTTTTTGCTCCTCGCTTAAAGGGCAAAAACTGTTGTCGCAACGGCTAAAAGCAGCTTTAAAAGCTGCTTCAAGATCGGCTGGTGTCATAGCTCTCTTGCGCGATCGCACTTTATTTGTTAATTATGACAAAACTTCAATCCTACCGATTCCCCACAAAGAAGTAGGGTTTGTTTTCCCTGCCGCGATCGCGTGGTAAGCTCAAAGAGTTGGCTTTAAAGATTTTTTGGTGCAGTGTATGCGGTTAAAATCCCTATTTGTTGTCGCCTTGACTTTGCTATGGGGGATAATTTCTTGGGCAATCGCTCCCTCAGCTATTGCGCTCACCCAAATCAAGTTATCAGATATTGGTTATCAAGAGTGTCCGCCGGAATTAGCTGCGGGTGCTGTTACTAGCGGTACAACAAACGTGGCTAATTGCTTTATCGTCACGGGAAAAGCGGAAAATAATTCTGGTAAACCTGTTTATGACGCTGATGTATTTGGGCGCATTTACGATGCTAATAATGACTCGGTAATGCAAAACCGCACCAGACTAGGTTCAATTGCCGAAATACCTGCGGGTGTAAGCGAGTTTAACATGAGAATTTCTGTTCCAGCAAATCAGCCTTTACCTTTGCAATTAAAGCAGTTTAAAGCCGCAGGTTTTAGCGGACAAGTCAGAAAATAGCGATTTTTTATCATTAAATTAAAAAACCCGCAACTAATGCGGGTTTTTTGGTGTTTAGGCGCAAATGAAATTTGTATCTATACAAACGCTGGGATTCCAGCAACAAAACTACCTAATAACTGCAAAACTATAATTGCCAACATCGGCGAAAGATCGATCCCCCCAAGCGGTGGAATAATTGACCGAAACAAGTTGAGGTAAGGGTCGGTAAGTTGGGCTAAAGTCGCAAAGGGTTGATCGTAAAAACTAATATTGGGAAACCAAGTTAACAAAATGCGAACAAATAACAGAATAGTGTAAATCTGTAGAAAAGTAGATAGCGTATTGGTAAGTAACGCGATTGAAGACATAAGTTAGTTTAGCCAGTGGTAAGTTTTAACAACAATACAGGTTTGACTTTAATCTAGCTGATTTCTGAGAACTTTTCGATCGGGCAATAGTAAGATCAATACAGCAATGTCCTTTATTCTCCCATAGTCCGCTCTAAATTAGCTGGCGGTGGATTGCCATTTACATTACCCAAATTTAAGCGTACTTCATCAATGGTTTCATTCAATTGAGCAATTTTATCTTCTAGCGAGCGACGCGCTACTTCAATTGTTTGCTCGGAAGTAGCTTTAAGCGGACGGCGTTTTAATCTTGAGTTATTGCCATCAACTAAATTGGTTTTCCGCATTGATTCGGTATCGGTGGTAGATTCGTTAATAACTCGCGAAGCAAGTAGAGCGCCGATTACGCCGCCGACGACACCGCCTACAACTGTTCCAGCTATAAAGCCGCCTGTAAATCCATCGCCCTGATTCATCTACTTACCTCCTACAAAGATAACTCGCTCTAAATACAGACTATTTTACCTAAAGTGTTGATGTTCAAGTGCCAAAAGTGCGATCGCCCGCATCTCCTAATCCTGGCACAATAAAACCGCGATCGTTTAGTCCTTCATCAATGGTTGCACTATAAATAATTAAACTCGGATAAGCGACGCTGAGTTTTTGCAAGGCTGGGGGAGCGGCTACAACGGAAATAATCCGCACTAACGCCGGGTCTACACCTCTACTCGTTAATTGCTCCATTGCTGCCATAATTGAGCCGCCTGTTGCCAGCATGGGTTCGGGAATCAAAACTCTAGTTTCTGGTGCAAAGTGCGCGGGTAATTTGTTGAGATAGCAACTAGGAGTAAGAGTTTCTTCGTCTCGCACTAACCCTAAATGATAAATTGATGCTAAAGGTAATAAGGTCTGCGCTCCTTCTAGCATCGATAACCCCGCTCTTAAAATTGGTACAACAGCAATGGGAATTGTAAAATCAATTATTGTCGCCGCGCAAGGTGCGAGGGGAGTTTGCACGATGGTTTCTTCCGTAGGCAACCAGTCGCGGATTGCCTCGTAAGTCAGCCAGCGCCCTAACTCAGTCATTGCACTTCTAAACAATACAGTTGGTGTCGCCTCGTCGCGGGCAACTCCTAACCAGTGTTTGATTAAAGGATGGGGTGGAACATAAATACGCAGTTGCAGCGTCATAGTTAGGGGTGGCACTTCTTTAAAGTCTGACTCATCATAGTATTCTTGCGACCAATCTGGAAAAAAAGTCAGTTTCGCTAGGATAGTTTTTGCTAGTAGTTGAAAATAATTTGCAATAACTATTGACATAGATTCTCAATCAAGTTTATATTAATTTTCAGTGTTCTCCTCTCTTTTAGGATCGGCAGATGGGAAAGGTCGGCTCAGGCAGCCAACCTATCCTATTTTTTTTGGCGATAATGGTTGGAACTAAAAAGCGTTAAACTGTATATGCAGCAAGTGCGATCGCTGGGATTAAAAATTAGATAAATTATTTATGCCTACTGACCAAACTTTATTTGATGCGATCGTCATTGGTTCTGGTATTGGGGGCTTAGTGACGGCTACTCAGTTGGCGGCTAAGGGCGCTCAAGTGCTAGTGCTAGAAAGCTATCTTATTCCCGGAGGCAGTGCAGGTTATTTTGAGCGCGAGGGCTACCGTTTTGATGTCGGCGCGTCGATGATTTTTGGTTTTGGGACGCAAGGCACTACAAACCTGCTTACCAGGGCATTAGAGGCGGTAAATGTTAGTTTAGAAACTATACCCGACCCGGTACAAATTCATTATCATTTACCCAATGATTTGAAAGTAAAAGTTCATCGCGATTATGAGAAATTTTTGCAAGAACTAACCGCTTATTTTCCTCACGAACAGCAGGGTATCCGCCAATTTTATAATGAGTGCTGGAAAGTTTTTAACTGTCTCAATCGGATGGATTTACTTTCGCTCGAAGAACCAAGGTATTTAGCGCGAGTATTTTTTCAGCATCCCTTAGCCTGTCTGGGTTTGGTGAAGTATTTGCCCCAAAATGCCGGAGATATAGCGCGAAAGTATATTAAAGACCCATTGTTATTGAAGTTTATTGATATAGAATGCTACATCTGGTCGGTAGTCCCCGCCGACTTGACACCAATGATTAATGCGGGAATGGTGTTTTCTGACCGTCATTATGGCGGAATTAATTATCCTAAAGGCGGTGTCGGTCAAATTGCCCAAAAATTAGCCGATGGGCTAGAAAAAGCTGGAGGCGAAATTAAGTACCAAGCTAGAGTTACAAAAATTGTTACTGAAAATAATCGTGCTGTCGGCGTACAGTTGGCTTCGGGAGAAGTGTATCGAGCAAAACGGATTATTTCTAATGCTACGCGTTGGGATACTTTCGAGAAGCTGTTACCAAAAGAGCAAATGCCAGCTTCCGAGAAAAAGTGGCAGCAGCGTTATGAAAAATCTCCCAGCTTTTTAAATCTGCACTTGGGTGTAAAGGCGGAATTATTGCCTGTAGGGACGGAATGCCATCATATTTTGGTGGAAGATTGGGACAAGATGGAAGAAACAATATTTGTTTCGATTCCTACCTTACTAGACCCCGATTTAGCCCCGGTTGGTCATCATATTATTCACACCTTTACCCCAAACTGGGTAGAAGATTGGCAAGCACTTAATCCGAAAGAGTACCAAGAAAAGAAAGAAGCGGCGGCGGGGAGAATAATTAAGCGTTTAGAGCAGATTTTTCCTGGCTTAGATGCGGCTTTAGACTACATGGAGATCGGAACGCCTCGCACTCACCGACGATTTTTAAATCGATTTGATGGGACTTATGGCCCTATCCCCCGGCGGAAGTTGATGGGATTATTAGGTATGCCATTTAACAGGACATCGATACCTGGGCTTTATTGCGTGGGCGACAGTACGTTTCCCGGACAAGGATTGAATGCTGTAGCTTTTTCTGGGTTTGCTTGCGCTCATCGCGTTGCGATAGATTTGGGACTGTAATCGGCTTTACACGCCCCCTAACCCCCAAGATTGGGGGAACTAATCCTTCTTTTATTACTATAGGGAAAGGATAATTAGGAAGATATTTAACTAGCAATAGGAAAACTGATTGGACTGGCCCGAAAACCATTCATAAAGTCAATTACAGCAGTTTTCATGGGAGTAGAGTACAAACATAGTAGGAGAAAGATGAGATAAAAAGAAACATCTGTGAGTAAATGCCAGCAGCCTACTCCAACGATCTACGTCAGCGTGTAATTGATACATATAAAGCAAGCGAAGGGTCGCCAAGAAAACTTGCAGAGCGATTCAAAAGTTAGCTTGTCGTTGGTGCAAAGAGTAATGAAAAGTCAGCCCAAAAGCTCACGGAAATGGAGCAAAGGCACTCCTCGCCCAGGATAGAGTTAGCAAAAGTACAGCAATTAGTAGCAGCAGCCCGATGCTTTACTATCAAAGTTATGTACACCTCTAGCAGCGCAAACGGGGATAGTGGTGAGTGTGACAACAGATAAAGATGGTGCTAGAACCGATTCATTGTCCCGATTGCCAGAGCGTTGATGTGGTGAAGCATGGTCGCAGTGCTGCTAGAAAACAACGCTATTGTTGCTGCAACGGGGATTATTCGCGACACTCATTTATCTTAAACTTTAGCTATCGAAGACGATTAGCCGCAGTTAAACAGCAAATTAGCGATATGGCAATCAATGGCAGTAGTATCCGCGACACCGCACGAGTGTTGAGGGTTAGCCCAACGACAGTGATTGAAACGCTGAAAAAAAGTCGCAGCAATTAGAACAAGTGAATACAACTTTGCTTTAACAACGACAATCGAATGGTTCAGCAGTCATGGTGGTGCGCGCCCTTGGAGACACAGAGGGATGAAATGTGGAGCTTTGTGGGGTCAAAGCAACATCAACTTTATTAACAGAATACAAATGCCTGTAATGGTAGCGATCGCATTTAGTCTTCTTTTTGGGTTATCTCTTGCGGCTGGTTTATGTTGTCTTAGTAACTATTCTGGCTCACATTTTTTCCATAATTCCTTACTGGCGTTACCGAGAAGATAAAGCTTGTTCACCCGTCAATTTCTAAATAAAGCATCTCCCGTTTGCACGTCAAACCAATGAATGCTTTGATTGGGCAATGCTAAAGTAATATCTCTGTCATTCCAGTTTTGGTTAGTTGGTAGTAAAGACCGGACGGTAATATCTTCACTTAGAGAACTATTTACCTTGACGCTAACTAAATTGTGCATACCCAAGTGTTCCACTAAGAACACTTTTCCTTGAATAGTCTGCGTGTCTCCCGGTTGCGGGATGCGGGCGTTTTCGGGACGAATGCCTAAAACAATTTGCGGCGGTACTGTAACTATGTTTTCCGGTAAATTAATTTTGCTGTCGCCCAACATTGCATAACGTCCAAGACATGGCAAAGTTAGTAAATTCATTTGCGGACTGCCTACAAATCCGGCTACAAACTGGTTAGCGGGATGGCTATATATGCGTTCTGGGGGGTCTAGCTGCTGCACGTAGCCGTTGTTTAAGACGGCGACTTTGGTTGAAAGGGTCATCGCCTCGGTTTGGTCGTGAGTGACGTAAACTACAGGAACTTTTTGGGCGGCGAATATTTGTTTGATATCCGCGCGGACTCGTTCGCGCAGCAGCGCATCTAAGTTACTTAAAGGTTCATCTAACAAAAACACATCTGGGCGGCGCACCAAAGCCCTACCAACTGCTACTCGTTGGCGTTGTCCTCCTGATAGCTGTCCGGGTTTGCGGTTCATTAAATTTGTGTCTAGTCCTAGAACTTCCGCCGCAT
>QQTW01002990.1_pt1 | contig 12418 bp, 6 predicted proteins | sample 1904831 | NCBI WGS metagenome assembly QQTW01 (sample SAMN09435610, study PRJNA476489) | Subsurface metagenome, whole genome shotgun sequencing project. | reverse complement strand
ACTTTATATAGTTGTCCGAGGTCGGGAGATTTCAGGACGGTATCGCGTTTGGTAGGGTCGCCGGCAAGACCTGTTAACAGATAAGCGTTTCCTTTAGAGTCAAATTTAAAGTCCGCAGGTCCTGCTGCTTGTTCGCCAGAGGGTGTTAATGCGATGGAGGTGAGACTCGAAAGAAAGTCTGTTTTTGTTCCGTCGGCAGCAATTTTGATTACAGACCCATTAGCACCAGCACATAAAGGAATATATTGAGCGCTGGGTGAGGGAATACATCTTCCATCCGCTCCGTCGCCACCTTTACCACTCGTTGTCACGTAAAGGTTGCCGTAGCTATCCCAGTCCATGTTCCGAGGGTTATCAAGACCGTCAGCGATTACTGTTAGCGAAACTGCTTGTGCTTTTGGTGCGGCAACTATAGCTAAAGAAAGGCTAAGAAATGTAAGGGTCAAATGCTTGAGTTTCATGTTCTGGAGATTAAATAATGGCGAAGTTGGGATCGGGTTTGTCATTTGTCATTTGTCAGTTGTCAGTTGCCAATTGAATATCGGTATTTTCCTAACCACTAACGAACTACAAATGATTGCTAAGTTGATAAAACTTTGGGGGACGATTCGACACTGGCATTATGGCAGTGCCGAATCTGCTTCACCAAATCTATTTGGTGTTTTCGATGCGGATGACTTGACCAACTCCAGGTCGCCCACCTCGATTGATTATGTAAAAGGCATTATCGGGACCAATAGTCAAGGCGCATGGTGCTTGTAACACGTCACCATCCAAGATGGTTGTGCGATCGCCATTGGCAGCTATTCTGACTAACGAACCTTCTTGTTTGCCTTTCCAACCTGATTGATTCATATGCTGCAAAGCGTACAAATTGCCTTCTGCATCAAAAGCTAAATCAATTAGTTGGGTCAAACCATCCGCAAAGACTCTTATTTCACCGTCAGCATCGATTCGATAAATTTTTGCTCCACCTTCTGGAAATGGGAAACCAGTAAACGTGCTGACGTAATAAGCTCGATCGGGTCCTTTGGTAACGCTTGTTGGGACTGGTGCGATCGCAATTTGAGAGGGTCGCGCATCACGATAAGCACTCGGCGGTGGTGTATGTCCTTTGTCAAAATTTTCAGCGTTAGAACCTGGAAAGATTGGATTAGTTAAAACTTGCTTCGGAAGGACGGCGGTCAGTTTTAGGTCGCTTCCTTCAGTACTTGTGCTGACTATATCATTAGCACCTGCATCAACTATAACAAGTTTTTGTGAAGTTGTCCCTTCATCTATGAAGAATGCTAAAGGATTGCTAACTATATCGCTTTCATCCGGATTGAAGCTAAGTTCGTACTCCGCAATATCCGCAACAACAGTCCAAGAGTTGGTATCAAAATCAACGACTACTATTTTCCCCAGGTCGGTGTTACCTAAAATATTGCGAAACTCTGGATTAGCAGCATAGCCAATCAGCACGTAAGGTAAACCTTTTGCGTCAAATTTGATGTCGTGGGGACCTGCTGCTCCCGTGCCATCGGGAAATGCAACTGAAGGTAGCCCGGTCAGTACAGGTGTAACTTTATTATTTTCAATTTTTGCGATCGCGCCTGTTGTGCCGTAATGTAAGTTTCCTTGACCGCTGGCTGCTGGAATCGATGCTCCATCGCCTCCCGTTCCTGATATAGCAACATAGAGACTACCGTCGGGACCAAAGCTCATACCTTTAGGGCTATTCAAACCGTCGGCAAGGACTGTAAATGATGTGGTAGTAAGTTCCTGAATCATATCTATCAATTTTTATAAATGAAATAATCCGCGATACAAGCAATAACGGTATTTTCCGGGTCGTCAATGCCTAACTAGGCTCATACAATAAAGAAGCGCTACAAGGCAGAAGCTTGTAACGAGGGTGAGCATTTTAAGGTATAAGGGTCAAAAAATATCTTTGATTGGAAATGTTGCAACATTGATGTTGGTTAATAGTTAGTTGTTTTTTTTATGTAGATAATTCACCCTCTTGTAGAATAGGCATCGTGCCTTTATGTTTGGCAGGCAGGATGCCTACTAGTCCATGCCATTAATTTTGACCTTTTCGAGAGGCCCAGATCCCCGACTTCTTCAAGAAGTCGGGGATCTAGCAACCCCTTGAAACTTATGAAATAGACTATTACTTTACTGGACGACAGCTAGCGACTCATTGCGAATTCTTCTTTTTTAGGCTGCGGGATGTAGCTCATACCGCGATTGAAGGCTTCTAAATTGCCTGCTTTTGCTTCGGTCAAACGCTTGATATTCATACTCTCAGCGCCAAAGTCTTCGATTTGAAGTTTGCCGTGAGGTAATTGTTCGCCATGCTTCCAGAATGTAATGCGATGCAAAATGAAACCAGATGCTTCGGGGTCGCCGAAAGCGTGCGATGCTGGAATCAACATGCTCGGACAGCGCTGGTAAAATCCAAGTTCGGGATAGAAAAACTCATGCTCGATTAAATGCCATTTGCTGATGGGTTGCGATCGCAATGTCGCTTTCACTTTCTGGTCATACTCGTCACGATAATCACCTTCGGTCATCGAAACTTCGCCATCTGGACTTAGCAAATGTGCCCAATCATTCATGTTGCGGAGGTCAGATAAATAATCGATTCCGACTTCTAGGGGAGCATCAACATAAATGGTGTCGGCATCGATGAAGTAATTGCCTTTCGCAGCTGCTTTCAACCCAGCTTTACGCTCTAAGTTTCCTTTAAGCGAACGACATTCAGAAGTATGAACGGTATGTATACCCTGCATAATCATCTGAGTTTGCCGCTTTGGATCGACAAAGCTCAACCAGTGGAAGTATACACCTTTTTCGTCGGTTCCGGGTTCGATGTAGTCGCTGGGGAAAAGTAAGACGGGATAAACTTGGTAATATTTCTGATATTCAAGCCCGCAATGCCATTCAATCCCTTGAAAAAGAGGATTTTCAAGCTTCTTGACATGATAGTAAAGGTCTTTGTGATAACCAGAAGCACTACCGCGCCAGGTATTTTCATCCATCTGCTCTTTCATCCGGCTGTAGAGCGTCCATTCGTCTAAATTCTTGAGATCGCAAAGATACTCGAAGACAGTCTCCGGTGATGCTGCAATGTAGGCAGATGTCGCAAATGTATTTTTTTCCATTAACTGCTAGCTCCTGATTTTTAACTTGATGACGGGGGCAATATATTCGGGCACAATGTATTCGGGCACAATATATTCGGGCACAATGTATTGTGCCCCTACGGCTAATAACTAATTGCCATTGCTTTGTGGCGAAGTATTCTCGCGTTGAGAATTCGGTCTTCTGCTAACTGTTTCGCAGCTTCATTTGTAGTGATATCTTGCTGCTGGGCGCGAGCAAAAATTTCCAATAAAGTGTCGTAAATATTGTTAACTTGTTTAAAAGCTTTTTCTTCGTTATAACCAATCATTTCGTTATAAACATTAATCAAGCCTCCCGCGTTAATTACATAATCTGGGCAATAAAGAATTCCTCGATCGGTAAGCATTTGCCCGTGGATTTTTTCTTGCCCTAATTGATTATTTGCACAACCGGCAATAATCGAAGCGCTAATTTTGGGAATTGTTTGGTCATTGAGAATTCCACCCATTGCACAAGGCGAGAAAATATCGACGTTTTGCGAATAAATCTCATCGGGTGCAACAACTGTCGCCCCATAAAGACGTTTTACTTCTTCGCTTCGTTCATAACTTATATCAGTTACAAATAAATTAGCACCATTTTCGTACAAATGCTGACAAAGATTCTTACCAACATTCCCTAAGCCTTGTACTGCAACCCTTACACCCTCCAACGATCCAGTTTGTAACTGAAATTCGACTGCGGCTTTCAGACCTAAAAATACTCCCCATGCCGTAACGGGTGCGGGACCGCCGGATTTTTCTTCGACTCCAACTACATGTTTTGTTTCTTGACTAATTGTACGGACATCATCCGCCGTCAGATTCACATCTTGCCCTGTGATAAAGCGACCGTTCAAGCTTTCGACAAATCGTCCGTAAGCTCTTAATAAATCATCGCTTTTATTTTCCACCTTGGAGATAATTACAGCCTTACCACCACCCACAGGAATATTAGCACAAGCAGCTTTATATGTCATACCGCGACTCAGCCGTAATGCATCTTTTAATGCTGCTTCTTCATTGACATAAGGATACAAACGTGTTGCGCCCATTGCCGCACCTAAAGTTGTATCATGAATAGCAATTATAGCTTTGATATCTGGGTCTTTACCATGACAAAAAACAACTTGCTCGTGACCCATTTCGCCGACATTTTCAAATAAGTTCACCCGATTAGTCCTAATTTATGATTGATTGTTGGTCGTTTGTTAGTAGTCAGTGGTTATTTGTTGGTGGTTAGTGGTTATTTGTTGGTGGTTAGTGGTCATTGGTCAATAAATATTGATGACAATTGACTCCTGACAACTAACTCCTGACTCCTGATAACTGACTCTTAACAATGCACAACTAACAACTGACAACTGACTCTTAACAACTGACTAAATATTTGGAAAAGAAAGCATTGCTGATTTTTTTGCAGCAGTAGCTTTAATACCTTGTGATGCTAACCCTTGGTTGCGTCCTTTTGATGGTGCGGCACGGTCGGGGTCGATAATCACATCAATAATGAAGGGAAGAGGAGACTCCATCGCTTTAGTTAGTGCCTCAACGATATCGGCTTCATCCGTGACGCGAATTCCGTCTGCACCCATACCGCGTGCAATCATTGCAAAGTCGGTTTCTGGCATTGTGGCATCTGCACCAGTCATTCCCAACATTTTCATGCCTTGGTGGCACATGTTATATCGGGAATCGTTGAGGACTACCCACACTGCCGGAATTTGGTATTTAACAGCGGTGTTGATTTCGTTGTTCATCAACATTGCACCATCACCAACTATGGCAACAGCTTTACTATTACTTGCTTGCGCTGCACCGAGAATTCCAGCCACCGAATGACCCATTGCCCCTACACCAGTACTAACCCGGTAACGGTTGGCTGAGGGGAATCGCAGTAAATGAGTTGACCAGGTAAAGGAGTTGCCGCACTCTGCCATAACTATGGCATCGCTACCTTCAACTACTATTTTCTGAATCGCTTCCATCAAGATTTCTGGTCGCACTAAGTCGCTGCTGCTTTCTAGTATGGGTTCGACTTCGGGATTGGGTAGTATTCCAGATGTTGAACTTGGTAGGTGTTGGGGCAAGCGTTTGAGTAAAGCTTGGACAAACAGCTTAATATCTGCTTGTACGGCAAGTGTCTTAGAACTGGGATAAGCAACTCCGGGTACTTCGGGGTCGATATCTACATGAATGAAACCACCGGGGGGAACCATTGTGGGGTTCCAGAACGATGTTGGTTCGCCGAGACGGGTTCCCAGTACGAGGGTGTGGAGGGGGGTTTGTTCTTGCATGTATTGCATTACAGAACCATGTCCGCCTAAACCTGTAACACCCACGAATTGGGGATGGTTTTCGGGGAAGATGCCTTTACCGCGTGGCGAACACATTACGGCTGCACCTGTACGTTCGGCAAGTTCGCGGATTTCGGCTGCTGCGTGTCTGGCACCGTAGCCTAGCCAAATTGCAAAGGGAGCTTCGATGATGTGGGAAATCGTTTTGGCGATCGCATCTTCACTTGGTGTCATTAACGAGCAATGCACGCCGAGTTGCGGCAAAGTAATGTCATCAACTGGACTGTTTTGAACTGCGGTCGGGATACTCAAATGTGCAACAAAACTGCCTTGTTGCCCCAAACCTAGTGCCAATCTCCGGAAAATCTGCGGTAACTCAGCAGGTGATTCCACGCGAATAGCATAGTTAAATAAACTACCCGATGTAAATATACCACTACTGGGTAATGTATAACTACTAGTTTCTTGAATAGCCCAACGTCCGCGTTGCGGTGCGGAGGTACAAGCCGAGATAAAAATTACTTTAGCACCTTCGCCACGAGCCGCAAATAAACCTGTAAGGGCGTTGGTAATGCCGGGTCCGGCGGTGGTGAATACTACAACAGGACGGCCGTTAGCAAAGTTTGCTTCGACTGCTGCAAATGCTGCACCACTTTCGTGACGAAAGTTTAGTACTGGCACTTTGCTATTCGACATCGCACCCCATAGTGCTGCCATTGCACCACCCGCAACACCGTAAGCACTTTGCACTCCTAAATCTTCTAACATTCGTGCGATCGCTTCGGCAACGTTAGAGGGAGTTGCTGGTTCCACATAGTCGGGACGCGACTCGAAGCGATTGTTTGACCGTTCTTGATAACTTGCTGTTGCTGCATCTATTGCCGCATCGATTAAAGGATTCATGTAACTTTCTGTCCGAAAATCCTCATGTACCTGAGTGCTAGCTGTTGTTGATGCGATGTTGTCTAAACTCATTTTAATTACTTCCAAAATCTTGCAGTGGACACCGTTGCGGTCACTCAAGCTGCGAAACAGCGTTTACAGCCATGAAAAGAAAGCAATACAAATGGCTGCGCTTCCTACTGCAATCTCGCTCCCCAGCTTGATTAACACTCTCGACTACCCTGAGAACTACCTACTACCGCTATCGCCTTCACCTAAAATTTAATTTTTGTTAAGTGTGTTCTCATAGCAACAAGATTACAGAAGCTCAACACCTAGTTTCAATGAACTTTCTTTCGAATCGCTTGACTGTTTTTTCCCTATCCCTGTTATCTTTCAATACTTAGGAATCGTTATTCGCTGTTGCTTCAAGTCGCTTCTACCTTTCGACATAAAAAAACCTAAATTATTTTCACGTTCTTCTCCGAATCTTCGTATGTATTTATACTGAGTAGCTTTTTCAAGTTCGCTCTAGGACGAAGAATAGTCAGCGATAGTAGTGCAAATTGCTACAAGCAATATATCAAAGCTTCAAACAGCTTTATTAAATCTTTATCGTTAGCATCTAAGCCGGGATTATTGAGGGCAAATTTCTGCTCCTAAAATCATTATTTTTGCGGAGGCATGATGTTCTTTGAAAATATACTACTTTTGATAGATGACAAATTTATAGATAGATTTTTTTGATAAAAGCGTCTTTCTTTTGACAGATGACAATGTAAAGTATTATGTAGTTCAATCTCAGGAGAGTTAATCATAAAATCTTATGCAACAAATACAAATGAACTATAAACGATGGGGGTTTTAATTACCAAATGGAGACTGATAGTCGGCTTCTTGTCTTCAGCCCTACTTGGGACGCGCAGCCTGCAATGAATTGTAAACACCTATTTATTGCTTTTTCTCCCCCTTGTTTCTTGAGAAGATGAATCGATTTAAAAGGGACAATCGATGAAAATCGCGATTAAATTTGGTTGCATCCCAATAAAAGCAATATTCAACAAAGTTAGAATTCGGGATTTTTAATCGAGGTAAAACCGATTAAAAAATCTTAAGTAATTAGAAAGGTACTAATAGAATCGGTTGATTGTAAATAGCGCGGTTCTAAAAGCTATCAACTTCATAGTAAATTTAATATCGATATCGATTAAATGAAGATATTATATTACATCAAATTCATGCGGTTGATGATATTTTTTATTCCTTAAAAGAGTAATAAAGTTTGTATTAAATAAATATATATTATGGAAGATATTATTCATATATATTGAAATTAGTCTAAAATGTAAGTAAGTAGTTGTGCGGTGAAAGAAAGCTGCATCAAGCAGAATTAATTTACTGCAAGAAATCCTATTAATGACTACGGCTATGGTGCTTAACTGTATAAGGTGAAGGGTGGTGCTGTGAATTATATCGACTATACATTAGTAGAGTTTGACTCCTTGGTTGCATCTAGACCAGAAGAAGTATGTAAGTATTCGCATTCTCTGATAAATCAAGCTACAGATGCAGCCTTTTGTATAGACGAGAAAGCTCGTTTCTTGTATGCGAACAAAGCGACATGCGGGATCGCTGAGTATTCGTACAAAGAACTGATGTCGATGACGCTCGCTAATATAGATATTGAATTTTCCGAGAAATTATGGTCGCAGAAATGGCAAACAATCAAAGAAGAACAAAGTTGCACTTTTGTTTCGCGTTACCAAACAAAAACGGGTAGAGTATTTCCGGTTGAAATTAGAATTAATTACGTCCAACATGAGGATCTGGAATTTGGTTGCGTTTTTGTCAAGACACTCGATCGTGAATTTACTCCCTCAAGTCAAGACGTTGGTGATTTATTCGATATTAACCAAGTGTCAGCGCAAGCATCATCCGAGTACAAAAAAAGTGAAGCTGAACTTCAAGAATCACTTTCAGTGCTGCGTTCGACCCTCGAATCTACTGCTAATGGTATACTTGCAGTGAATTTTGAAGGAGAGATTCTCTGCTACAACCAGAAATTTATGGATATGTGGCATTTACCAAGTGAGGTGCCAGTAACAAAAGGATGCGATCGCGCAAAAAGCTTTTTTGAGTCGCAAGTCAAAGAACCGGAAGTATTCCGTCGTGCGGTTTGGGAAATGCCCAGCGAAACCGAATCCGAAAGTTACGATTTGATTGAATTAAAAGATGGTCGAATTTTCGCTCATTATTCGGAACCATACCGACTGGGTGAAAGAATCATCGGTAGGGTATGGAGTGTTTGCGATATTACCGAATCCAAACGCACCGAAGCAGCATTGAAGTTGAATGAATCGAGGTTTCGGACATTAGCGGAAACGACCGAAGCAGGTATTTTTTTGATTCAAGCAGATCGGATTTGTTACGTGAATCCAGCAGCAGAGACAATTACAGGCTATACTCTTAAAGAATTAACTTCAGATTTTGCTTTAGATTCATTAATTAAGTTTAAAAAAAATCGACAAGTTAGCCAGCAAAATCAAGGTACTTCTGCGGAATACCAAGAAATACAAATTATCACTAAAAATGGGAAGTTACGCTGGTTAGCTTGTACTGTTGCTACAATGAATGGAATGTTTGATTTTGGCTATCAATCGGTGCAACTTCTGACAGGGATTGATATCACCGACTACAAACAAGCCGAATCAGAACTTTTTCAAGCACTCGAACAAGCTAAACGACTTAGCGAACTGCGCGAACGTTTTGTTGCGATGCTTTGCCATCAATTTCGCACCCCACTCAATGTTGTCTCGTTTTCTGCCGACTTGCTGCGAAAACACATCCACCAGTGGAATGAAGAGAAAAATCGCTCGTATCTCGATTTAATCCAAACTGCTGTCAAAGAAATCGCTCACTTACTCGACGATATTTTACTTTTTGGTAAAGCCGAATCGGCAAAATTAGAGTTTCAACCGCGACGGATTGATGTAGAATCCTTTTGTCGAGATATTTTGGTACAGATACAAGTAGCAAGTGGTAATCAAAAAACAATTAACTTTATTACTAGAGGTGATTGTACCACTGCTTATTTAGACCCAAAGATATTGCAACATGTTTTAAATAACTTACTCTCAAACGCAATCAAGTACTCACCTACAGGTAGTGCTGTGAGTTTGGAAGTGAATTATCAACATGAAAGCATAGTTTTCCGAGTCAAAGATACTGGAATCGGGATTCCGGTAGTAGACCTTGAAGACATTTTTGAGCCGTTTTATCGAGGCAGTAATGTTGAAAACATTGCTGGAACTGGATTAGGACTCGCAATTGTGAAAATGCTAGTGGAATTACATCGCGGGCAAGTTTACATCAAGAGCGAAGCCGGATTTGGTACAATTTTTACAGTCATATTACCAAATATGCAAATGTTGAGCGAATAGCTGATAATTAGCGGTTCGGTTATTTGGAACATTAACTTGAGGAAAATGCTGAGAAGCCATATTTATTACCAAAAATATTTCATATCCCCCCAACATCCCCTAACAAGCCAGATTCAAGGTATCTGTTCCATCTAGGATGTTCGGAAAGTCGATAGCCATTCAATATTCATTCTGTAGCGACCCCCTGGGTATGCAATTTAGCTCAAGCTATACATAGCTACAACAAGATAAAACTATACTTTCCAAACATCCTCTCCAAGTAGGGCTGTTTCATTTTCCAAGTTATAGCTGAAATTTAAGACACTCATAGATGTATAAAAGTTCCAAGAGTAATATCGCGGAGTTATAGCAACGGATAGGCAGCTTAGGACACTGATTAAACTCACACTGCGACGCGGGCTATTACGTTCCTTGTCCTAACAGCTTTATCAAAGTAACTATGGGTTTATAGATAAAGGAAAATCAGAAGCCTTGCTTTTACGAGGAACAATAATCATACCTTCAATCAGCAATTCAGGGGAATGTCAAATTTACTGTAATTTAACTATTTAACATTCTCCAAGGCATTACCAACAGTTTTACTCCACAACATTATTCGTAACTAAGTAATATGCAGGATCCATCAAAAAAGATTCTTGTCATCGAAGATGACACAACTACCCGCAACATGTTTGTAGACGCACTCACGGCTGAGGGTTTCAATGCAATCGGTGCAGAAAATGGTCTTATTGGTATAAAAACCGCAAAAGAATATGCGCCTGACTTGGTGGTGTGCGATATTATGATGCCAAATCTTGATGGTTATGGCGTTTTAAAAGCACTACGTCAAGACCCAGTAACTGCGGTTATTCCATTCATTTTTCTGACTGGTAGCGAAATGAAAGCTGAAGTTCGCAAAGGTATGGAACTCGGTGCCGACGATTATGTTACCAAACCTTCGACAGTCGATGAACTATTGCGTGCGATCGCAAGCCAATTCAACAAGCAATCGCTGCTGAAATCGTGGTATGCTTCCCAATGTCCGCAAGTCGAATCGACTCCACCCGAACCAGAAGTTATCGAGTCATCGATTTTTCCCAATGTCACCGCACTCCAAGAAGTCTTTGACTTTATCGAAGCAAACTTTCAACGCGGAATTACACTCTGCGATGTCGCTGAAGCTGTTGGCTATTCGGCTGCATATTTAACTCACCGAGTTGCAAAGCAAACTGGGGATACTGTCAACAGTTGGATTGTAAAACGACGTATGGTTGAAGCACGGGTGATGCTTCAAGAAACCGAACATACAATTGAGCAGATTGCTACGGCTTTAGGTTATCAAAATGCGTGCCATTTTTCCCGCCAATTCCGTCAGCACAACGAGATACCCCCTCAAACTTGGCGCAAGAAAAACCAATCGATGCGACAACATGCGTTAGCTAGTTAATTAAACTAGATTGAATGCGTTGAGTAATGTAATGTCGTCGGATAGGCATCCCTTCACTTTGTTCAAAGGCAGGGTTGCCTACTATTTGACGGGGAAATTTGTTATTTCGATTTTTTAGGACTTATATCATGTCCGGTTAAAGACTTACAGCACATTGCAAGTAAATGAGGTACAAAACTAAAGTCTAAAAATCTTGTGGGATGGGCACTCTCTGCCCATCCGATTGTACTTTACTTATATAAAATCTGCTGTATATCTAATGTAGGTTGGGAAGCCACTGCGTTGCGCGGGTTAAGAGCGTTGTAGCAAGTGGCGTTGGAACGTTCGTGTTACCCAACATAATTGTTGGGTAACGCTATTCGCTACACCCAACCTACGCCAACATATTTTATTATAAGTAATCAGTCGGACTTGATATTACGCAAAAACACCGTAACGTACCTGGGATTTCAGGTGCGTTAGCGCAGCGTAACGCACCCTACACTTTATTTTTCTTAATATAGAAATATTCCTGCCGACTTACTTTGCTTCAGGCTGAGTCAAGTAATTTCGCATGGAAACTTTCGCTATCAATCAACGTCACTATAATAAGGGTAATTTGTCAAGAGTCATTTGTTCTTTGTCAGTAGTCATTTGTTCTTTGTTAGTAGTCATTTGTTCTTTGTTAGTAGTCATTTGTAATAACCATTAGCCACTGACAACTGACGACTGACCGCTAACTACTGACAACTGACCACTGACAACCAACCAATCCAAAAAAAGGGAGCAAAATTTGGGTAATATAAAGTAGCTATCGTTTCTGTATTCTACAGAAAATCTCATACCCAAAGGATTCATTCCCGATGCTAACTTTAAAAATCGTAGTTTATATAGTTGTTGCTTTCTTCTGTTTACTCTTCTTTTTTGGATTTTTGTCGAACGACCCATCTCGTAACCCCGGTCGTCGGGACTTCGAGTAAACGCTCGCTTGATTATCTGATGTCGGAAGGTGGAACAGACTTGATGCCCGCTTTTTGATAAACTTGTTGCGTTTTCCTTGACAACAAAGAAAGAAGTTGGGATACCGCCTACGGCGCTGCCAATTTAACTGGGCGTGCCACAATCAGCGGCATATAGTAAAAGTCGGAGGGCTAAATTTATATAAGCCCTTCGGTTGATAGTTGGCTATCTACAAGCTTAGTTTTGCTGCAATATGCTTCATCCTGTTTCGCCGCCCGCACCACC
>QQTW01002989.1_pt1 | contig 12419 bp, 11 predicted proteins | sample 1904831 | NCBI WGS metagenome assembly QQTW01 (sample SAMN09435610, study PRJNA476489) | Subsurface metagenome, whole genome shotgun sequencing project. | reverse complement strand
GTGCATAGAGAACGGTGTCCAGCATGCTCTCATACAGCAGAAAATAGCCCATCCACTCGGAAATGATGATATCAACCTTGCCTCCTGGCATATGTTTTAGGGGCATTTCTACCTCCTCCATCCTCCCTTGCAGCAGTGTAATGATGTTCGACATGCCGTTGGCGGCCACGATTTCTTTGGCCCTGTCGATAATGCTTGACATGTCGACTCCAATGACATGACGAGCGCCGGCTCTTGCGGCGAACCTGTCATGGTGTCAGAGAAGCCCATCAGGACTTTTGACACATTCATACATGCTGAGAATGCCAGTTCCGCAGCCCACGTCGAGGACAACCTTGTCCTTGAAAAGATGCTTGTTCTGGTAGATGGCGTCTCGGTATGATCGGGTGCGGACTTCATCTTTCTGCGGCCAGTCAACGACAGCTCAGCATCAAGAGATGACCTCGTACAAGCATTTCTTCGTGTATCCCTGTTCAAATTTTAGCGTGAGCGATCAATATTTCCACAGCGGTCGCTTACCATGATGGTCATAGCTAGTGCACTCTATCAGCCAAAAGGACGAGAAGGAATCGATTTGACAAAGCAGACCTTGTGAAGTAACGGATTTCTGCATGATCTTCACCGGCCAGCCTCTCCTCGGTCGTCTGGCCAATGGTGCCAACCAAGGTTGACGCCATACTCGAACCGTTGACGTGGGCTGATAGAAGAGGTGTTGTTTCCATTGTAGAAGAAGATGGGAAGAGACGCGCCCAATTGGCGATGATCGGAGCAGACTGCAGAGGCACAGGAACGTTCTGACGTCGATGCAGAATCGTGGATGAATGATTGGAAATTTTGAGGATCGTCCGAGCATCGGAAGTAATAAGCTCCGTTGAGAAGTCGTAGGGCTGACATCTGGTGGTACCATGTAGGTACAGCTGAGTTAGGTGATAGCGCATGAATCTTGCATAATGATCGTGATAACAGCTGTCCTGCCAATTGGTGTATCGCTAACTAGCTGCAGTATAGTGAGTCGATTCTTTGAGCCCTCCAATCTGTGAGCTTACGGGTCATATGGGGGTCTCATGTTAGAATCAATAGGTGAAGTATCCCGGCAGGAAAGTACCTGAAGTATGGCATTGTGAGGCTAGAATAGGCTACTAGAGACTACTTGAAGTATCTAGGTACGCAGTATTCAATCACACAAGATAAATATAATAGCTCCCATCTAAGGTGTTTCGTCACACTAGATCTGTGGATCCTACGTATCGGTAGTAGTGATGTGTTGGTTACAAGTACCAGAAAATTCTGGTGGATGCTGCTATGCTCCGTAATTACTCGATGGAAAAGGGAAAGGGGGGCTTGCGGCAAAGACTCAGTAAGAATTGCAAGATAAACATTAACTTTGTAGAGTGAGTGATGCTTTTTCCCAACTTTACGTGGCGGGACTCTCCGCTATGTGTGTTATGCAGATATATTCATACATCCCGTCACGAGATCCTAAGCACACTAAACTTACCTTCACTCATCTCTGTAAGCCGTACCCTGGCCATTAATTTCGGACTTTACTTTCCGCAAAGGTTTTATCGTGAGTACGGTGTTGATTCCATTCTGTCTAGCGGCCGGCATTTCCTCGGTCATGGTATCACTCGAGATCCCCATTATTGACCCGTCTCTTGATCCCCTTCCATCTCCCTCCCGTCACGCTGCCTAAAATGTGACATCTCCTATCGAACTTGATCTGAGCGTGGCCTCCTGTGTAAATCGTTATTTTCCGGACTATTCTCGCTGAACTCGTTTTCGTATTCTGCAGCGCAATCTCAATAAACTAGTTGGTGAGGAATCATCCTGCGTTGCGCGAATCGGGCGCATCGTTGGATTGACGAGAGCGTAAGTCATCACGCACTCCGGTTGCACTGCCCGTTGGTTTCGCTGGAGTTTCAGTTTCGTGTGCTTCACTCGTCTTATTTACCTGTTCTAAAGCTGCCTGATTTCTCTCTGGTTGGAGTTTATATAGCTCTTCCTAGTGTCTTTCTCCCACAGTCTCTCCTTCTCTTTCTCTCCTTCTTGTTCTTTCTCTCCTCCTCTCAAAAACCCTTGCGCACGCAGTCACACTATCTGCCATCATCGCCGCCACATTGAAGCCGCCGTACCCCTCTCTCCTTTCCGAATGGCACAACGCCCCATACTCTGCCATCGAACCCACCTCCCCCCTCCTCTCCCACGCCGGCCGGACCGTCGTCATCACCGGCAGCGGCTCAGGCATCGGGCAAGCAACCTCTCTTGCCTACGCTGCCGCCGGCGGCAGCAGACTCGTCCTCATTGGCCACCGCGAGAACAAACTCGACGAGACCAAGGCCAAGATCAAGGCGCGGTCGCCCCCATGTGAAGTCGAGACGTACCCTGCCAGCGTCATCAAGGCGAATGAACTAAGGACGGCAGTGGCCAGGGTCTAGGGTTGGGACGTGCTCGTGCTGAGGTTCGGGCGCGCAATCGCCCCTCAGCGCATCGAGAGCGCGGACCCAGACGGGTGGTGGGACGTGGTGGAGGCATCATCCTCCCCCTTACGCCCTACGCTCGTATCGCCCGACATCGTGGCTGACGCTCACAGGCCAACCTGCATGGCTCCTTCGCCACTCTGCATGCATTTCCCCCCTCTCGCAGATCCCGAGCCAGCGCGTTCACCACGAACGAGTTCGCACAGATCCGCCTGCTCAAGCACGTGGCGGCGGATCTGATACGCGAGACGGCGATGGCGGATGAGTATTTGTAGGGAGCTTGGCTGGATGATGGCCAGCACGAGCGAGCACCTACGGACACAGAGAAAATATCTAGACCATGGTGCTGACTTCCCTTTTTCTTCTTCTTCCCTCTAGTGAATCTATCAGCACACTTCTTCGTGTGGGCGATGACTCCCGATGCAGCGTTCCTGCGGGGCAAGTTCTGCTATGCAAATTGAGATGTGGAGCAGCTCAAACAGCCGAATCCAGGAGATCGAGGAGACGTCCATCCTGACGCCGAATATCCTGGGCCGGCCGTACGAGGCGAAGCAGTGAACGGATAGGATACACCAATGTGGGAAGGGGTAGGGGAATCCGCGCGCTGACCAGACAGGCGCAAGCGAGGAATAGCAGGGCCATCACATTTCATGATTGACCGTCCTATGCATGAGAAAAGCTCCAGTACCACTATCTCAGAAGCTGCGCCTTCAAGCCTACTTCTTACTCGCCAAGATGAGCACCACGGGCCACGTGATCTTCCTGACCGCGCCTTCCCCACCCATCGCCTGCCCCAACTTCTCATACAACCCCTCCAGCCCCTCATCCTGCTCCCTCTCATCGAACGTTGGCAGATTAACGCGCACAAACCGCCGAACGGCCGGCAGATCCCACTGGCGCTCCCAAAAGCCGCGATCCCGCACATGCACCACCTTCTCTGCGGCGCCCACCCTCGACGACGACGACGCGGGCGCAATGTCGAAATCGCACGCCTCGGGCCCGTAGAAGGGCATGGGGAACTCTGCATTCCACTTGCGGCGCTCGACGGCTCCCCAGACGTCGGCGGGCAGCTCGACATCGTCCAGGAAGCTGGTCATGCGATCGGTGGCGCGCTTCCAGCCAGCACGGTGCTGCAGCCCGCCGCCCCGGATCAGCGGGCCGAACGACCGGTCCAGGATCGACGCGAGCAGCGGCTGGCATGCCGTCGCGTACTCAGGCTCCGCGAACACGGGCCGGCCATAGAACCAGATGGCCAGGGTGCCGCGGGGCCGGAGCACGGTCGCGAACGCCTCGAGCGCCCGCTCCGCGTCGATGAGCGGCAGGCATTCCGCCGCGGTGATGAGATCCACCGTGCCGGGCGGGTGGGCGGTGGCGACCTCCTCAGCGGGGCACTGTACCAGGGTCACCTGGTCGGAGGAGACGAGCGGGCCGAGGCGGTGGCCCGCGACGGCGAGGTGCGTCGCGTTGGTGTCGCTGGCGACGACGTGGTCGAAGTGGCGGGAGAGTTCGGCGGCGACCTGGCCGGGGCCGGTTGCCACGTCGTGCGCGGTTTCGGTCAGCCCATTGGAGGCGCCATGGTAGTCGTAGATGGATTGGTAGAAGGGCGCGTCGTAGTGCGGGCGGGCGGCCAGGTAGCTGTTCCAGTAGTCCTCGTTGTAGTCGGCGCGCTTGAAGAAGTTGGACGTGTCTTCGTTGGAGGCCATGGTGGATGGGGTTCGTGGAAGTGGAGGTGGAAGTGGAGGTAGAGGTCATGGTGGAAGGTTTCAACGGCGTCCGTGGAACGGAGGTCACGGTGGATGGCGTCGATAGGGTTGCGGAGGTGCGTGCCGTTAACGATTCGTATTAATTCGTATTGATCGTCTGATGGTGGTAGAGGTCGGCACGTGCGCGAAAACGACCAAGCCTTTCCTCATGTCTGTCTACGTTCAGCGAGTTCTAGGTAGCATCAGCTATATGGTAAAATGATGGTATGGAATAGCCTGCCAAGCTACTCCTTGAATGCTCCTCTCTACGAGAACTAGGCAGCCTCTCCTCTCAGATTGCCAGCGCAACGGTTGTCACCTCACCTCACCTCACCTGCTCCCACTGCCCACCACCCGATCGAATACCTCCTGCGTATGCTCCCAGATCCTCTTTCCCATCTCCCTCTGCCGGTACTCGTCCAATAACTTCTTATCTCCCGTCGTCTCTCCATTCCAATTCAGCAAGTAACAGCCACTCCCCACGTTCCCATCCGCCCCTCTTGCCACCTCCACCCCATTGGGCAAGCCCACTCCACCACCGGGCGGACTCCTCACCTCAGCCGGCGGATACCGGGCAGAGGTCGCATGAAACAGATGGCGCTCCCCACTCTCCTGCAGGCTGACGGTGAACAGCTTCGCCACCGGGAGCACGACCTTTAGGAATAGAAATCGTAGAGGGAAGTACCAATCCTCCGCGAAGGTGTTGAAGGCGCCAGTGACGACCACGCCGGGGAAAACGTGGACACAGCTGATGGATGGGTGAGACGCTGCAACTTCTGCCAGGGCGAGGGTGTTCATGGTGGAGGTGTGCATGGCAGCGGTGGCGAGGGAGAAGGTGTGCTTGAGCTCGAGGTCGGCTTCGTTGAGACGGCCTTCCTTGCCGGCGCCGTGAATGCTCATGATGCGGGAGGAGGGTGAGGATGAGAGCAGCGGGAGGAGGTTATGGACGAAGCGCATGCGGACGTAGTAGCGGAGTGAGATGGTATCCTCCAGTCCGTCTGCGTTGTCTAGAATTCAATTCAATGGAGATCATGAGTCTTATTTTCTTGCAGTGCTCGTTTGCTCTCCTTCTTGCTCTTCTCATTCAATGGGGACGGGCAAAGGACACCGAGAGATGCTTACCTTGCCTTGACAATTTGAGATAGCCCGGGGCCATGACCAGCAAATCCAGGCTATCCTCCTTCCTTTTATATTCCTCACACGCCGTATCCACGTTCTTCAGGAGCGAGATCTCCGACCTGATCGGCACATAGCTGCCCTGCGGATTGATCCTCTCCAAGTCCTTGATGATACCGGACAACTTGGCATCGCTCCTCCCCACGATGTATATCTTTGGTCGACTGGATTGCCGCGCGTACTCGGTCAGCGTGGCCAGGGCGATGCCGCTCGTGGCGCCGACGAACAGGGCAAGCTGGCCAGAGCAAGTGGATGACAGGGACGCATTGGATTCCTGCACCGACTTGATGCTCACCATGATATGGTTGCTTAGGTCTTCAGGGGGTGGTGATGGTGATGGTGATCGTGAGTGCACTCCGACGGAAGAGCTGACTTTACGCAGTGTGAGTTTCCAGAAAAGAGGGCCGTTGGGAAGCTTCTGCTCTTCGAAAGATGGGGTTGAAGCGAGCGACGTAGGTCGAAAGCGAAGTCATTTCGCCCGTGATTTTGACGTAGTAGTCAAGTGTTGGGGTGAACATTCCAACCTGCAGAGAATCATTCTTCCTTGATCCTTATCGCCGTTCAAAGCGCCGGAAGTCTATGGTGCCTATCTGTAAGCAGGGAGAGCTCTCATCCTACCAGTTCAAATTCTCATGCATGAAGGAGCAGGAAGAGGTGCAGACTCATCGACCATCTTGGCCAACTCGTCCACAATCACGGGATACACCATCTGTCCTCGGTTTAGGGCGACTTTGTCACCGTGTATGTAGGGGCCGCGTACGTCTTAGCCCTGTCACACTCACCTCAAAGTAGAAATCAATGCGCTCGAGTAGAAATCGCGAGATACTGCCTTGCCTCGACCTGAAATGCTCTCCTCAATAAGTCCTCACACGGTACAAGTTCTCCCAGGCTGTTCTCCTGCATGGCTTGATAATCCTCGGTCTGTAGTTCAAGTACATAGTATTGGTTTTCACGACATCTTATCAGCCGAACGGTTCATGCCTTGGGCAAAGATGCTGTTAACGCTTCAAATTACCTATATCAGGCTATAGGGTAATGTCAGAAATAAGTGCTTGTCAAGGCGGCCATTCGTGGCCGCGGTCCTTTTGGTCAGTTTGACAGGTAATGACTCTGTAGGTCGAGCGCCGCTGTGCGGCCCCAAAACCGGATGGAAACAAGATGGTGTCGCTCTTGGCACAAGTTGCGATGACAAAAAGGTTAGGATAGAGGCGCCCAACGAGTAATAGTTATAATTCTCGTTGATTCTGGTTGCCCTCCCTTTGCCCAAAAGCGACAACTATTCTTTCCGCCAGCCTTGGGCCTTGACCATCAATCATGTAATGCGTAGTAGCAGAATGCAATATTCTATACGATCAAGCTGAATCGCTCCATGCCCACAGTGCTCATACTACATACCATACCCACACCCCCGGCTTATTGATATCTCCACTTTTCGACGTCCCATTCCCAGCCGCGTCCTGCATTTTGATGGTCAACGGTGCGGATGCCTTGGGCATTGCAAGCGCTCCACCAACTGTCCATATCGAATATTTTTTGGACTTCATCAACCCTCCCTAAGGTGAAGCCAACGCATGATACAACCGGTAGTGCTCACGCTGTACGGTGCAGCAAAAGTGTCGTTCCGGTCACTCTCCACAGATAGAGACATGGGCGATCCAGTGCCCAAGGAAGCTGCGGTAGCGCCAGACGTAATGGTTCCGTTTGAGGTAGCAGATGGCAAGGTCGAGATCCCGGAGTAAGAGATGCTTGAAGAGCTGGTGCCTCCGATAACCGCGAACGGTCCTGAATAATTTATGTCCGACTGCCCCTGAGTAATCTGACGAGCGTAGTCGCTGCCAATCGGAAGTGATGGATTGGGAGTCCAAAGGGAAAATCCATCTATGCCGCTACACGAAGTGCCGTCAATATTCTGACTATAAATCATGCATTTGATGTTCAGCTTCTCCTTTCTGACTGGACTGGAAAGACAAGGCTTTTTGTAACGAGAGCGGCTAGAGTAATCGACATCGACTTCCTCAACTGCCGACGATGTTCTGGAGACCAGAATATTTTTTTCATTTGACACTTCAGACTCTCAAGACCGCGTGCAAGGGCATTCGAGAGCATCATGAACTTGTGCTTGAAAGCGGAGCACGATACAATTCTTCAAATCCGCCTTCGGCGCCCCGCCGACACCACAAGCGACTCCAATCCTTCAACTTCATCGGCCATCTACCAATAATTCTCGCCTGCTGCTCCTCCCTGCCCGAACAACTCCTCCCTCATGCTGACTCAAACACAGAGTCCACCACAATCCGCCCCTCCATTTTTGGGATCGCAGTCGTCCCTCGGGTCATCCACGCACGTCTGGCCCTTGGAACACGGGAACCCGGCGATCCCGCCGCAGAATTTCGGATAGACGCAGATCCCCGGACAGTCGACGGCCTGGCTGCAGGTCCACGGGTTGTCAATGCAGATTTGTTTCTCAGACGGGCATTTCGTCCCAAGGAAGCCGCCACAGGGTGGGTATCTGGGGCGTGGACTTGGGCCTGGCGCTGGCCTATAGTCATTGTCCTGAGCCTCGGGAAGGGCGAGGCTGAGGGTGCCGCCCAGTGTGAGGACGGACAGGAAGGTGAGGAGCTTCATGATTTCTTCTTCTTTTTTATTTCGTGAATTCCTACGGTAAGAGTCGTAGGACTGAAGAAATGGGTAGGTGGGTTGATCTCCTTATGAATGTGGCACTGGACTGGTGTCGCGCAGGCTAAGCGGCACAGCGACTGTGGAATCTCAGAGTATCATTCGCTCTGGAGAATGGATGGGAAGAAGAGGACAAGCAGGAATATACAAAGGGATTTATATTTTTTGAACATCCCAGTCCGCTCTCCTCCCGTTCCCCTCTTCTTTGTACAGCAAACCTTGAAAAATGTCTCGCCTTAAACTTTCTACCTACCCGAGCTCCAAGAAGCACTGATGCACTTCAACCATAGTTCCGTCAGCAGGGATGTAAGCAAGAGAGTGCCTTATTGCGTAGTACACGTAAAAGCACCGAAAAAGGGGGCCTGACACGGGGGTGTTTTGATTCCCCAGATTCTACTAGCTAGCTCGTTAACGATCCCTGCACAGGGCCTTCCGCAAGCCGATCTTCCTCCCCACAAAAACGCGTTGATCTTCCAACTTACTATTTATACTGAGCCTGCAGTCCGGGATGCTTTTACCGAGTACGAGCTGCTCGTTATCCCCTTCAGAAGTCACGTTACACGTAAGAGCTAATGGTACGTGGTAAAGTATGTCGTTTAGACGACAAGCTCGAACCGGTCAGTGCTTACCAGCTGAAAAAGCAAACCGGGACAAATGGCTTCGTGATGGAGATTGGTATGTAGTAATCGAGGATTTTCCCCTTATCCGCCATCATCACGATTCTGAGGTTTCAGTATACTAGGTATTGCGTATCAAGCACTCATAAAAATCCAAGGGCAGTGATTTCTTTCTCTTACACACAATACTGATTACGGGAGATTAGCATCATCACATACATGGTGCCTTGTCGCGCGCAAAGTAAGAAAGTAGAAACCCTGTGCTATCGTATTCTGTGTGATCTGTCCTGGCCGCCCAGCCACCATGGTTTAAAACCCTGGTATCCATGTATCTCAGGCGCGGAAAGAAACTTTCACTGTGCTGTCTTTTGTTTTTCAAAGTCTGTATAATTACTATACTTCTCCCAAGAGAACCGTGATGACACCAAAATTCAGCCAGCCAGCCAGCCAGCCGATCGGCATCTGACTTACTCGCTTGACTTCATGCGACGTAGGTGAATGCACATCCTGACATGGAGATGAGCGCCCGGAATCAGCAAGACTCCCTGGGATTAGGAAGAGGGAGGGGGAGGGGGAGCAAGGAATCCTCGTATTAATTATTCTATCAGGGAAGCTCTCTCTGTGTCTGCCTAAGAGAGACAGGATCAGGAGAAGACGACGAGCTGAATGGTGATGGGAATCAATGGCGGTCCACCGTTTGGTTTTCCTTGCAATGTAAAAAGCGAGCGGCGAGCTGGAGCTGGATCTGGTTTGGAATCACGCCTGGTCATCCTAATCATTCCTCTTCAACGATACAAATCAGAAGATACAGGAATTCGGGGGTGTCACGGAGGTGATGGTAGTCTGACCTTTTTAAGGTCTTACAGCTTTCCCTTAGGCGCGCCATGATTTGGAATATTCCTACTCCTGCGCTCTGTCTGTCGATGTAAGGACTTCCAAAGGGTTGATCTGCTCCGGAAGAGAATCTCTTTTCTGTGTTGTCTCGAGACAGGGAGAGAAAAAGGAGAGAAGAATTCGTGTCGCACCTTGTAGCATTATTGCACATGCGCGTAAGCAAGTCAGTATCTGTTTCTATCTCTCAGCGCTCATTTGCCTTTCTGGAACCCTTTCCTTCATTCAGCCTTGGTGGGAGACAGAATGGTCAACGGATTAATGGTCATTGCGATCATGAACAGGTAGCATCAGCATTACCATCAACTCCCAAAACTTCTGACCCCAGCCAGGCGGGCTTTCCTCTTCGACTCGCTTGTTTTGTGATCTCCGTTCATGCCATTACCGTAGTCGTTCCATCGGCCCCCTGTGCTCATTCACACAGCTTTCGTAACCACCCGTCAATCCGTAGGGAGGATTGGGCACCATCCCGCTCGAACCATGTGTGAGGTCGTACTTGCACGCGTCCGGCCTGGCACCTCGCACTACGATGCCATTGTCGCTGTGACGCCTGCCCCCCCTGAGACCATTGGAACAGCGGCATTTGGTGGTGAAGCCGAGCAAGAGATTGTGTAATCGCTTGTGGCGATATGCACTTGATCTCGTATTCCCTCGCTTCCTTATGAAGGTCCTTGAGGCTGCATAACATCGTGCTCGCGACATACGTCCTGGCGGAGCGAATATTAAGGCAAGACCACTGATTTCAGTAGCAAGCCAGCTGACAGCCAATCCGCAGCCTCTGAGCGACTGTAAACGAGCCTTCTTTCCTGCAATCGTGTCTAACTGCTTTTGTTTCGGTATTGAGCCTGGGGGTACCGCTGTTCTAGAGACAAAGAGATCTCCGTCGATGAGCTTGAAGATCAGCTACATGAAGAAGAAACAAACTGAGACTTATGGTCTCCTAAGTCAGTCTTTTGCAAAACCGAGCCAGCCATAAGATTGATAGAGCCAGGTCCTCTTTGGCGACGAAGTGAAGGTATACAAGTGCTGCCCATTGCCGATGATTGCGGAGAGTTTGCAAAGGGTACGCGAATGGCTTTGCGCGGAAGGACCGTGGTACTCTTGTTGCGTGTGGTCGCCTTCAGATGAGGAGCGGTGCTCACAACTTCTCTCACCCGGCTATCATACGATTGCCTGTTGAGACGAACATATTTGTGTTGATACAGGATGACATCGTATCGACATTTTTGGCTCAAGCGGCTTAGGCTAATTCTTGCGTGATCTGCGTGTACCCACTGTCCTTCCCCGTGTCAGCCTCGTGAACATTCCTGCCCACAAGTTCTGGGATAGAATCGGTCCCTCTGTGTATCTGCTTCTGCTGGCCCTGCCCGATGTTCCCGTCGGATTCTTGACTAGCAAACTTGCCTTTCTGCCGCCGCCACCAAAGCCAACAACAGGTGGCCGTGAGCAGGAAAGTGCCAAGGATGCCACCAAACGCTGCGCCGACAACCGCACCTGCGGGGTACTCGCCGCCGCTTGACGAAGAGGATAAAGGGACAGACGGCGTGTCGGCCGTCAGCTCGCAACCTAGACCTTGAATGTCCTGGGTGCTAACAGTATTGCCGCCCGCGATTCCATATGCCTTGGCTGCATCGTCATATTTGAGGTAGATTTTATCAGTGAATGGCTGACCGAGAACGAAGGTCCCGACTTCGTAAGTACCCCAGCCGCCAACACCAAACGGTAAACTCCAGTAATACGAATCGTTCATCGGGTTCAAAGTTATTGCAACACGAAAATCACCTGCTAGAGTGAAGACAAGCGCGCCGTCAGGTTTGGCTCCGCCAAGGTAGAATTTTGTTTGTGCAGCATATTTCGAGGAACTCATGTCTGCACTACTAGCCGCTGCGTAGGCATCTATGACCGTTTGAGGCAGGACTAGAGACCGAGCTCCCGGCTCTACGCAGGCAGGAAAGGTGCCCGAACTAATGCCAACCTCAGCGCTCCCGTTCGCCGGGTTGTAACCGACGCTCACGACATTAACCTGCAGTGCGCAGTTCTTCTCGACGGGGTTGCCAACCGGCACGTTCACGAAGGTGGAGTTGGCGGCAGCAGCATCGATACACCCGAGACAGAGACCATTGGTGTCGAGGCCCCAGGACTTCGTCGGGATGAAAGAAGAGGATTGAAGCGCAGAAATGAAGACAGATTCCTCGCCCAAACCAAGGGGAGAGTTACTGAACGGGCCAAACGTATCCTTGGGGAGCACGACCGGCATTGATGAAATGGCGAAATTTGACGCGTCCTCCACCCTCAGAGTATCAAAGCCACTCGTCCGGTTGAAGGACGTGCTGAAAAGGCGATCGTAGCTCGAAGGGCTTAGACTCGCTTTACTGGCATCTGTGTTCCATGTACTCGACCGAGCAGCGCTGAAGCCGCCTCCATAGGTCTGACTACATGGCGCTGAGGACGGAGCACTGACGTCGTAGCAGTCTTCGTAGTCGTCCTCCGATACATAGCGCGGGATGAATGTGCTGTTGATCATCAATGATGGATAAAGGGCCACATGTTGAGGTGGGTTGCCGATGCTCAATGCGATACCCCTCGTCATTTCTAAGCTAGAAGAAGTTGAGACATTGCGGATGGGCAAGTAGAGAGGGCGCGTTTTGCACTTGGCGGCGGATGTAAGGTCAGCATCGAGGAGAATAGGCAGGAGGGTGAAAAGGAGCGGGAATGTGAATAGGCCTCCAGGGGAGTACATCTTGCTCTACATGCGGGACGGCGATACTGTTAGCACCCAGGACATTCAAGGTCTAGGTTGCGAGCTGACGGCCGACACGCCGTCTGTCCCTTTATCCTCT
>QQTW01002988.1_pt1 | contig 12419 bp, 13 predicted proteins | sample 1904831 | NCBI WGS metagenome assembly QQTW01 (sample SAMN09435610, study PRJNA476489) | Subsurface metagenome, whole genome shotgun sequencing project. | reverse complement strand
TCGTTGGCTGGGTCCTCCCGTGACGCTCTACGTAAGCGAGCCGCTTTTCGAGCCCGCAGGTGAGCGATTCAAATAATGTCTCGCTAGGAAGCTCGTGGTGTACTATGTTTATCTAAAGACTCCGCTCGTAAGATCACGCAGGAACTGATCAACCGACTTGTCCTGGAAAGAGAAGATATCAGCAAAGCAGTAATCATACCTTAGCACCACTAGTCGTCTTGCGATGACGAACCCAGATCTTGGTGCCTTACCTACTATGTAGGTAGTGCTCGATTGAGTGTCGGGCTGCAGGCTGCAGCATGCATCCTTCCAACATTGGCGCCACCAACTCTGGAAACCTTGGGAGGTTGACACTGTATCTGGGGAGCATCTTCTGGTTGATTATACAGTTGATCCGCGCTTGCCTAATCCACATGAACTCGGGCGACAGATTTGCGAGAGATTCGAAAGACACACTGATCATGTGAGAACACATGCAACTTTGAGGTCACATCATTATTGACTCAATGGTGGTTGTGCTACCAGGCCATCATTCTTCAGGAGTTCTAGAATCAGATTGGTGCGAGGTTCTCTCGAGCGTGTACTCAATCCAGCACCGTCATTCCAGTCTCGAAATCACCATTAATCAGCTTGCCGTAACCATCTTGGCCTGTCCGCCAGCCTTACTCTCCCGACAAGGGCTTGGGCTTGTGAAAAAGGATCAACAGATGGTGGCGCTACGTACTGCATGCGGGCTTTGTAACAGATCGACGCCCTTGAAAAGAGGGACGGGCTCGGCCGGTCCCGTCCTCGATCCGATGAAGTTGTCTCATCACATCTGTGTATGTATGTACGACTGCAAAACTTCTCGCCGTGGTTCATCTGCGAAGTCGTTCACATTTTCGGAGTGCTCCCTACGCGGCCATTCCTGGGCGATGATGATCATTTTCCTAGGTGTGATAGTCACTCTGTCTCTCAGAAGTTCCTGTGCATTTTGTCCAACGTCATAACTCAGTACTCGCATTTCCATTGATTCCTGACGTCGGCGCGGCAGCGATGGTGTTCAGCTGCCAAGTATCGAGCTTCCACAGCGCCAAGTGGTGATAGTAGCACAGAGCTGCATATTTGGATCTCACACGCGATCGTACTTTGCCGACCATGGCTAGTGTCAATGCATTTCCATCTGCACCCGGTGACCACAAGGGCCTAGTGGGCCGCACTTGTGCATGTTAAGGAGTCTTGGACAGACTGATGACCGCTATTGAAATGGAGATTATATATAGCCACGGGACCCCTCCCGGTAGGTATATGCTTCATTGCTCCCCCAAGTTTCGCTACATCACTTCATATTCCGAAAAGCCATCATGCGGGCCGGAAACGCTCTCGTCTTTGCGCTCCTGTCGCTCTTGAGCGGCGCCAATGCCTACCCTTCCATTATGGCGGCGCTGGGCAACGACCCTCATCAGGGTCAGAAGCGTCAGGCGGGCAGTTGGAGTCAGTCTCAGAGGGTTGATGTGTCCGGCACGCACGCCTACGCTCCACCCGGACCGAATGATCGAAGAGGTCCTTGTCCGGGCCTGAATGCTCTGGCTAATCAGTGAGTTTGCGTTCTTTGTCTTCGCAGAATGCTGCTAACCTTGGGGTAGTAATTACATCCCACGTAACGGTGTCGCCACTGTGAACCAGTTCATTGATGGTTGTGTCAGAGGTAGGGTTCTTATATCTTGCTCATCCGGGTTGGAACCTCACACAAATAGTCTACAACATGGGTTTGGATTTGGCCACATTGTTGGCCAAAATAGGAGCAGTACAGGCCGGTGATCTTGTCTCTTGGTCTATCGGCGGCCCGCCTCCTTCGTCCCTGCTTGGTAGCCTCGGACTTCTGGGATCTCCCAAGGGTATCACAGGTTCTCATGCCAAATACGAAGTGGACACCTCTCCAACTCGCGGCGATTTATATCAGTTGTATGTGATATGTCCGGGATTTGATAATGGCTCAAGCTGATAGACCGCGTAAAGTGGCGACAACTTCCGTGTCCAGCTCTCTCAGTTCTCGAGCCTATACAGCCGACAGGCTGGGGTGCCGTCCTCGCAGGCGGATTTCAACCTGGCCGTCTTGAACGATTTCCGCAGCGAGCGTCTTCAGCAAAGCATTTCTCAGAATCCCTATTACTTCAGCAACATTCCGACCCTAACCGTCGGACTGGCAGCATATTCCTTCATTTTCCGGTTATTTGCCAATCACACGCAAGAGCGCCCTGAAGGAATACTAAACGGGGACGTTCTGAAGTCGTTCTTCGCCATTAGTGGGGAGCCGGGAAACTTTCAATACGTAAGTCATGATATATTTACCCGTTGGGTGTTTTCGACGGCGGCTAATTGCAATAGAACGAAGGACAGGAGCGGATTCCGGAAAACTGGTATAAGCGAGCCGATGCCTATGGCACGGCTTCTCTTGCATCTGTGAGTGAACAGAATGCTGAATAGTCGGATTTACGCTTATTTAATGCTAGGACATCGCCGCCGTTGCCGCCGCCGACCCGTTATCCATCAGAATTGGCGGCAATACAGGCAAACCAAACTCATTCGTCGGACTAGATCCCGCTGACCTCAGCGGCAATGTATACAATTCGCAAAACCTCCTTCAAGGGAACAACCTTGCTTGCTTCGCCTTCAGGGGCTTTGCCAATCCCGATCTTCTAGAAGGCGGCATCATCTCCGATATAACGGGCGCCCTTCTTTATCTTACAGAGGCTCTTGACGTTGGCTTAGCCGAGCTAAATTGTCCGGAGATGACTTTCGACGCATCTGGGTACGAAGCCTATCCGGGATGGACAGAACTCAGGAGTGACGGAACATATCCTTAACTTTCAAAGTGTCTACGAACTTTGCAGAGCAGGAGACTCGGCCACAGGGTATACAGCAGCCTTGCGGATTCAACATCTGCTCCTTTGGAAGCTAGCAATAGAGATGCTCTAGTGGCAGATTGAAACGTGGCAGTGAAAATTGAATAGAAGAAAGGCTTAGTCAGAATATGATTCATTCTTTGTCTCCCAGGGTCAGCCTGTTGATGGGAAGCAAAGGTGAAGAAGTGTACAAATCGCTGCGAGACGTCTCCGACACTTCCTGAGTTAACCAGGCACGCTCGGACGCGCATGAGATCGTTGGAGCCGCCAAATCCATGGTAAGGTCTCATACCAAGGCTGTAATTGCTCTTCAAGGTTACACCACGCCTGCGGGATTGCTGCAGTCATCTTTGGCGCTTGCGCATCATCGAGAAGTACATTCAGCCTCCAACTGTCCAAGAGCAGAGAGATGGCCGGACGAGAGGAGAAGGCCGTGTCTTTCGCCCGTACGTTGTTCGCGCAAGGTGGCACTTCCCCGAGACGTCCTCGCTCTAACAGCGCGTCGTGGTTCAGGTACCCCAATCCTGAGGTCAAAATAGACATCTCTCTCAGCACCCGTCCTCCCACACTCGACCCGTCTTCAGCATCACCGTTCTTCATCGTTATCACAGCTCGGATTCTGACAACATCTCGTCAGGGATTCTCCAATCGTACTTGCCACTTTTCTGAACCCTCTCCAGCGGCTTAGCAATCGCTCCTTTGGCAACATTAACTATGTGTCTCCCGACGCGGAGAATGGGAAACACATCCAAATATGGCCGATCGGTTGGCCGCATTATATTTGGGACCCGGAGAACCTGCGCGAGAGCTGGAGTTTCGTCACTCTCCACCCGGATAAGCCGCTAGAAATTAAGCACGAACTGGACAGGGACAAGATCGCTGCAGCTGGAGTGAAGCCCAGGGAGAAGTATCGGGTTAAACTAACAAACAAGTGTCTCGGCACAAGGTGGTGGATGTTTGGCTCCTTGGAAGAGGCTGATGGGATAAGGTTCCGGATATGGGAGAAGGAAGGGGAGAAGGAAGGAGAAGATGAAAATGGGAGGTGAACCAGGGGTGAGGATCCTAATGATTTAGCCCTTGTTCCAGAGAAGGATGAGGTTGATTTTGAGGTCTTACAAGACAGTTTCCTGAATGTTAGCTGTTGTCAAGAGTGGGATTGAGAAATGTAGTTGACTAGTATTGTGGAGGGATCAATGCAGGTTACACGTAGGGGGTGCTGGTTGCGATTGAGCTCCGGGTTACGAGGATTCTTTGAGAACAACGCCGCTCTAACTCGTCCAGCGGCACTCGTCAGAGAACACTGTCAAGCTCAAGTAAAGCGGGAAGATTTCGACAGAAAGTTTGCATTTCATCTGTCCGGCAGCATTCAACATTCATGACACGCTTTACAGATCGAGAAGACCGGCGGTGACCGCCGTCGTGGATCAAGGGAAGTCTCTCGCCGCAAACGGGTACGTGCTGATGGGAACCCACGCATGGAGAAGGTTCCTCGACGAATATAATGATGGAGACAAGGAGGGCGGCGTCTTGAAGCTTGTGTTCGGCGATGGCGTCTTTGACAAAATCAGCGGAGGCTGACCAACCGCCTCGAAATACTTGCAGCCTTTGTCTACTTACCTAGCCACCAGATATCAAGCAAGTATATGTGAACACGATGCTGGCCGCTAAATAGCTTAGTACAATCGTTCCGCGATATCAGCTCCTCTGTCCAGTTCCGGTTTTTCTTTCTCTTTTCTTCATTCCCGGATGCCCTTCAGATAAGCGTGATCGTGCGCAATTGATGGCCATGAAAAAGCTCATCCGCTACCGCCTTAGCTTCCGTTTCCGGCCACTCATGTTGAAGATTACAAGAAGAAACTCGTATGCGACTAGGGAGCGGCCAAGGTTTTGCAGGCTTTCTCGGTCTGGTTTTTCTATGGATATGGTAGTAAGTTTGCTCCGGGAAGGCATCCCGAGCGCTGTATAGTCCATACCTACGAAAAACTTGATTTCCCAAGTCTACTTCTTCGAGGACCAATCCCTCCAAAAGGTCGACCAAGACTCCATTTCGTGACTGAAGCCTTTCGGATTTAGGAAGCAGCCTTATAGGTAAAAACCAGTACATCTTGCCGTTCCAGTCGTCGTCCGATAGAGCCGTATCTGGTTTTACTGAACCATATGAACCGTACACGACCTCCTGAGCAGAATCAAGCCGCAAGGATAAATCGGACTCTATGGAGTGTCGTCGCTCTGAGACGTCTTTCTGAGAAGATTGCATGGGACAAAGCAGGCCTTCCACTTCCATGCGTTTGTCATCAAGTTCTCCTGAGTGCTCACACCGGGAGATGATGTCTTTCTTGTTCAAGATCCGGATAAACAGGAACATGTACTGAGCAGACATAGCCCAGATAAATGCTTCCGTAAGTCGATAGCCAAGACCAAGTGGGGGCAACTTGTATACAAGGCTTCGGCAGGGATGAGCCCCACCGGTGCCATGTCAGCTGTCTTTCCATCGATTGTGCCCATAGTCCAGTCACGCAAGTGTCTTTGACTAGTTCTCCCAGCTTTTTTGTGATTCCAGAGAGTGCAATAACCCTATCAGAGTCTTTGGAAAGTGCACACCGGGCATAAGATGTGGCTATTCCGTCCCAAACGGACCAAAACTCGCTCTTATGTACTCCAGTGTCTTGCGGAAGGAGTTCGCTAGGCAATATGCGCACTGGATGCGGTGAGCTTGTTGCCAGCTCTGGGAACATGCGACCGAAAGCGGATAAGCCAGATGGGATTCCTCCCATGCCGTGAGTTCGTTACACTCCCAGAAAAGTTGATCTTGACCGAAATGTAGGACTCGAGGGGAGAGAATGCGTTCCTGAACAACCCATGCCCTCCGAAGTAGCGGTTCCGAATCGAGATTGGCTAAGAAGGGCGCCTGCTGGCTTGCGAAATGGAATGACTGTCTGCTGTCCATAGGGAATTTTGACCACGAAGGCCTCCAAGAGGCGTTTATTCCGGGGCCGAAAACAGCCCTCCGCCCCATCGGCGGACGATGTTGCAGCAATATTGCAAAAAGAGTTGCCATATATTCTGCTCATGTTGACAGATACCCGGTACCAGTCTTCCGCTGAGTCTTGCACAATGCAAACTGAGTCTATCCAAAGGTACTCTATATCGAGGTCACGAGCAATTGAAACTGCATCACGCCAGTTTTTGGGTAAGTTTTCGAGATTGATGAACTGTTGAGCTTCCGAAAAGTTGCTTGTCGTTGTTTGGTGACGCTTGACCGCGTCGTCGAAGCGGTGGCTAAGACATGCATATCTATATGAGCTGCCGGATACTGTCTCGACAAGTTTAATCCCCGATTCGTTGTTTCGTTGAATGGTCTTCAGATCGAGGAGTCGGGCAGGACGGCTATCATCCTGCGTAGCGCTTTGCTCCGAACATGCGCCATGATTCTGCGCACATTCCTTCATCCATTCACGTAAACGCGTAGTCGTTCTTCTTGTTTGAAGAAGATTTCACTGGTAAAAGTGCTCAAAACGCACGCTTGAACCTGCTTTTGTCAGCTTCCTTCGCTTACTTCAGTTGGATCACGTACCTAGAGGTTGAAAGAGCTGAATAATTTCCGCCGGGCCCTGCTGAACGAGTGAACGTCATCTCAATTCGAAATCCCAACTTAGAGAGTACTGGTATTCATCGGATAAAACCTGTTGCTCCCCAGGAAACGAATTTTGAAAGATTTGTCTGAGAGCATGGCATGACCCGCAGCCGGATGCAACGGACGCTTGAATCTCGTCAGCAGTGAACCACTCCCGACCTGCTAGAATGAGAGCCTGCTGCGACTTCCGACTCAATCTTAGTCTTTTCCTTTCTACGATGGTATGCACATTGTCGTTCGTCTTGTTTTCCGCATGAATCTGCCCAACCCGTGCACAATTCAGCTGGCAACCGGTCGTGCCAAAAATAGTGAAGAAACTTTGAACTGGTGCCGCCGTCATTTCGAGCTACTGTGCACAATACCCAGGTAACAAAGCGAGCTCAAAGCCGCTGAAGTCGACTGGGGCCGATGATTCGGAGAGCATTACGGCATTGAAATCTGCTGGGGTTCCTGTGAAGTGATCATGGACGATGGCGCAGCGAAATCGAGCGAGGCTCATTGGGCAGTCAGATCCGGAACTTGGAATGCGGCGGTTCGAGGCCCAAACAGGAGCGCAAACAAGAGCATGATGCGGCGGCTCGAACATGCGGTGGATTCTGAAGCTCAAGACACAGCACATCAGGACATTTAGCGCGCTGATTGAAATTACACGCCAGTTCTGCCAGCTCGACCAACTCGGCCAAGTCAAAGCGCTCGAGAAGACAGCTAATCCGACTCGTAGCAGCTCATGGCAGCTCATGGCAGCTCATGGCAGCTCATGGCAGCTGAGGAATAGCCTGAGGATCAGTCGGAGTAACATCCTGCATCATAACACGTCGTCCACTACGTTGTGCTGAGCGACGACGCCTTGTAAACAGCCAGAGAATAACACCGAGCATGATAATGAGCAAAGTGACACCGGCAACGGTGGGCCCAACTATAATAGCAAAATTTGGTCCTTCATCACAAAGAGAAACAATGTCAATCTCAGAGCTCGGCCTGGATTTCGCAAGACCGTAACGGCTTTTGGGATAATCTACCGCGATAAGGATCTAGCATAGGTCAATTCGATGTGTCAAAACCTAGCTCAAAACCAGGGCCTCTTCTGGAAACATCGGGGCGCTCACCTGCGACAGCACAGCTTTTCCTAGAACTGGAACCTCACCTTCATCCGTTGGTTCGTTAAAGATGGCTAGATTCATGATACCAGGAACGACTTCCTTTTCCCCGACCTCATTCGTGCCCACAAGTGGTGTCATCAGTTCCTCACGCGGTATTGTGACGTCAAGGCCACCGTTCAGGGTCATCGAGAGCGTCCAGTCGGGAATGTTTGACGCTTCATACAGGAGACCAAGCTCAGTAAAGAACAATCTATCGTCATTCGCCCTCATGACCGCCTCGGTCAGATTCGGGTTGTAACGCGTAATATCCTTGAAGTTGTCCAGCATGAGCTTGCTAAGTCTCAGCCGGTTATCATAAGCCTCTGCACAGGCCTTGGTGCTGTCCGTAGATGCCATGAGCTCATCGACCGTACCGTTTCGCATGGTGATTCTCATACGTGCAATATCGACCCGCAAGGGGCAAGGTCGATCGCCAGTCATGTCAAGCGTCTTGCTCCAGTAAAAGCTACCGTCGAGCCGTTTGTTATTGTAACCCCCAAGGACTAGCTCCCCTTCTCGAGGTGTTGAGGATTGAGATCCTGCTTCTAGCGACCATGCCGTACATGGGATTTGCTTCGCATTCAGCGAAGTTTCCAGAAACGATGACTTGAGACCCAATCCTAGCATCCCAGCATTCGATTCGTTCCCTCGCTCGTTCAGGGCAATCTCCATCCTATCCACAGTCAGGTCCGGCGACCCTCGGATGTAGAGCTTATCTGATCCGCCCTTGGTTATGCCCGAGGGGTTAAAAAGCGTCCAAGCTGGCTCTGGTCGGCCACGACTGAATTCGTCGATGAGAATTTCGTTCCAAGTAGACGACCGGTTTGCCTCGAAGAGGCCACCTCGCAGAGACATGCACGCTAAAGAGGTCATGCCCGGATCTGATATGGCGCAGAGACCCCTTAAAGAGACCAGGGTATTGTTGACGACCGTTGATGCGGAAAGACATAGTCGTTGCGGAGGTGTGCCCAATTCTACAAGGATACCCCATGATGTCACTCCTTCACCTAGCGAACAATTTCGCAGTGGCAGGACCACCGGTTCTACCTTGGCAGTTGAGGTTGAGGTGAGGAGGAAAAGAATGAAGAGCAGTGTCACTGTATGAGGGCTTATAGTTTGTAAGGGTAGGAACATATTGAAGGGTTGATGGAGCAGCATATCGAGTCTGAAATCCGCTGCTTGAAGGATCACTCAAAAACGGTAGGGACTTGTTTCAGTACCATAAGAATGAGATCGTGATTAAATCAATACATCGAACAGGAGGTCGGATCTTGTGACCATGAAGTCATGATCGAGATGTACGTTACAGACACATACGAAAAGAATCAAGGTAAGAAGCGGCTGAACTGGTGAGCTTGCAGATGAATTTCAAGGCAGACCCAATACGCCACTGCGGAGAAGCTTGCCTAAGATGGAATTCCTCAGCCTTGTGTGATGATTGTGACGATACTTGCATGGAACACAGCCAATTGAGTGGCAGGTTTCTCTGTCACATACTCCATTGGTTGCGCTGGGAAATTCTCATTATGGTAGTGTTATGGCGCAATGCGAACAGATTAGCATATTCTATTAGTAACATATGAAGAGAATATGCAGAAAAATGACGAGGCGCGATCAGCTCGCGATCTTAATGGCTGGCCGGACGATCCCTCAAAGACTTGAGATGAAGTTGTTGGCATCATGAACTCATTCGGCGCTGGCCCGTAGTACAAATATGCAGCAGGTTTTCAACCCGCAATGACTGTGCTCAACAACCCTGTCTGGATGTGAGCAACATGGTGTGCCAATCCTCGACAAGCCAGGGCAACCTCGTGGCTATCATGGCCTCGGCTGGTTTGAATGTCCAAATTCAACAGCTGAGAGTAAAACAAGACTACCTCTACTATATACGCTAGCGACGTGGAAGAACAGCCCTGGAGTGTTTCGGCCGGACTAACGTTATCGCTCGCCAATCTGGTCGCGCTGGGAGAATTTTTGTGTCTCCAAGAAACACCTCAAGGTCGTGCCTCACGATTAATATGGCGACCCTTCGGAGAGAGCAAGGAGCCCATTCCTGTGGAATCTGCCAGCGGATCCTCATTGACATCGACTCAATGAATGTCAAATTTGGGAATACGCCCTATTTGAGGATTGATGGAAGAGAGGCGGTGCGCTCAACAGTAAATGGGTGCCGGCTATATCGTGAACTGTGCACTCAGAGCGTCTACCGCAAGGCAATTGAAGCACTGCAGAATGGAAAAGATGAAGAGTTCGAGCTACAGCCCTTGACTCTTGAGTTTAGTGTCAAGAATAGCAAAAGCGATGCATATTCAGCCAGGTGGAATGCAGGCTCCTTTGAAATCTGTGCGGAAGAGGGTATGGCCGTCTCTATAGCTGGCAAATGAGATTGTCTTGATGTCACTCACTAATCCTGGCTATACATAGACGATCCAGCGAGCCGGTGGATTAGCACAAGGCCGCTTGAACGTGATCTCACATCAGACTATAGTTTCCAGCAGGCCTCACGGTGGTTTCAAGAGTGCCTTCAGCACTCGCAACCTACGATACTTCAACCAGCAGGCTATACTGGTTGTACATTAACTGATGTCTCCTTTCAGCCAACGAGACTAGTACAGGTATCCAATCATGCAGCTGGGCTGGACTACGTGAGGCTTAATCAAGAGTCAGCTCCTGGAATTAGGGGGTTTTATGCCACCTTAAGCTACTGTTGGGGTGGAGATCAGCCTATGAAGACTACTAGAGCAAATATAACTGATCGCCTCGATCGGATGCGGATTCAAGATCTGCCAAAGACAATCCAAGACGCTATCTTTGTCGCCCGAAAGCTCGGGTTCGCTTTCATATGGGTCGATTCCCTCTGCGTCGTCCAGGATGATCCAATGGATGTGCAGAGAGAGTTATCCCAACTTTCTGAGATTTTCAGCAAGTCGGCCCTTACCATATCGGCCGCAAGTGCTGAAAGTAGTCAGGAGGGGTTCCTGCAGCGTCGGAGACCTCCTGATCGTTACTTCAGACTTCCTTTTCTTTGTCCTGATGGTGAGGTGGGATCGATTCTCTTGTCAAATCACGGAAGCCCGGCTTCTGAGCCAATTCACCGCCGTGCTTGGACCCTTCAAGAGCACCTACTGGCATCTCGAATCCTAGTTTACGGCTCCGAACGGCTCCGTTGGTCGTGTCATACCAAGAATGACTCCGATGGGAAGATGAATTTTCAATTTTTGAACATTGCCGAATGGCTCTCGAAGGGTCAGACAGCCTTCATACCATCTCATTATAATCACGGAACGACAAGGGGCCGTGACCGCAACCTGAGGCTCTGGAGATCTGTTATTGACAACTATAGTAGAAGAAAGTTGACATTCATCAGCGATCAACTCGTAGCAATCTCTGCTGTCGCGGAAAAAGTGGGCCAACGTACAAATGGCACATACCTTGCTGGACTATGGAAGGAATCCTTGGCACAAGACTTGCTGTGGGCGTCGTACGATCTCGCACCACGTCGACCGTCTAGCTTGACAGCACCGTCATGGTCGTGGGCATCGCTAGAAGGTCATACATGGTGGCCAGCGGTATGGTACCCTAAAGGCCAGCCATCCATTGAACTTCTTGAACATGAGGTACAGTTAGACGATCCTTCGTTTCCCTATGGTTCCGTCAGACGGGCTACGTTGAAGGTGAAAGCACATCTACACCGTGCCGTTGGCCGGGAACACGCAACGAATGATGAGATGATGAAGGCCGGGTTTGCTGGTTGGTTCTCTCCGCCGCATGCTTATCAGGATCGTAAAATTCTTCTTGATCCGGCCTATGTTGAACCTTCGACTCTCTCGGAGAGTGTGGCTGCTCCAGCTGTTGTCAATCTTGACACGCCCTATCATGTCGATTCGTGTTACGTTCTTGAAACAATAGGACCTGATCCAACCTACGAAAGCTTTGGAAAAAAAATCGCATCTGCCGGACTTGTAGTGAAAGCAGATGGAAAGGACTGTTTTCGGCGAATTGGAACGTACCGCATCTTCCAATTCGATACTCAACACAGTGATACCAAGGAAAACACAATCAAGAAGGCAAACTCCAACAGCTGGGTGGATGGATCAGAGAAAGTAGTAATTAGATTAGTCTAACGGCTGTGGACAGGCACACGAGAAGCTTGCTAGTACTCATTTTCGAAACAAGGTTTTCTTCCTGGTTGCTATGTTGTACCCTTTATGAGATTATAAGGACTGCTAAGCACTAGTAATTTCACACTTTACTAGTAGTTCTTCTCTTACCTGTGTATGTTGCTTTGATCGTGTTAAGTACCAGTTTAGTCTTCATAGCGGTCACTTGTGTGGCATTGGCGAGAGCATGTATGTACTGCTTCGTTTTGCCCTTTACCAGCCGAGCAGCCGACATCTAGATCATCCTTCAGCTCTTTCCCTATCTCTATAAAAGCCTTGATCTTCTTCTCTACGGTGGGCACTTGCAGCTTTCTCACATCTCGCACAAGACTCAATATACTAAGCAAGCTGTCGAGTTGGCCCCGTACTAGCTGTTACGGCCTACTAGGACCGCGCCTCACAGGAAGAAGGGGCTCACCCGCTAAGCAGTAAGCCAGCTCACGAAGCTCACGGTAAGCTGCGTGAGCTCTAGGCAATATAGCTTACTATACTCACAGTAAGCCGAGTGAGCCATAGGATGTAATATATATATAGTCTAGACGGATCTCCACCTAGATCCTTCCCTTTATTATATTTAATCTCCCTTAAGATCTTAGTAATT
>QQTW01002987.1_pt1 | contig 12421 bp, 10 predicted proteins | sample 1904831 | NCBI WGS metagenome assembly QQTW01 (sample SAMN09435610, study PRJNA476489) | Subsurface metagenome, whole genome shotgun sequencing project. | reverse complement strand
TTGTGTTTACCAGTGGAGGAGCCAGTAAGCTGGAGCGCTATAGATTATTAGAGGTTCCTGAAGTTTGGTTTTGGAAAGATGGGTTATTCAGCTTGTACCGCTTGCGTCGGGATGCTTACGAGCGAATCGATGGCAGCGAAGTTCCTGAACTAGCAGACCTTGACTTTGAGTTGCTCGCCCGATGTGCCTTAATTGCTCAAACCTCTAGACTTGCTGCCGCTCAGGAGTTTCGCAGGGGAATTCAAAGCAAGTAACCAATTTAGGTGACTGATAGAGTAATCTGAACTGTGATTCTTTATCTCACTTCTGCGATCGCAAGCCCATCATCTACATGAATCCTTCTCTTCTCCAAAGCGGTGTGCCGTCTTCTACTATCCAGCCCGATCTCTCCGTGGTTGTGCCGATCTACAACGAGGTAGAGAGCATTCCGAGTTTGCTCGACGCGATCGCGACTAGTCTCTCCGCGCACAAGTTGAGCTACGAAATCATTTGTGTCGATGATGGGTCGAAGGATGGATCAGATGTGTTGTTGAAGCGAGAAGCGATCGCACGCACCGATCTAAAAGCTGTGATTTTGCGCCGCAATTATGGACAAACGCCAGCGATGGCAGCCGGATTTAGTCAGGCGAGAGGAAAGGTGATCGTGACGCTAGACGGAGATTTGCAGAACGATCCGAGCGATATTCCAATGCTGCTAGAAAGATTAGAAGATGGTTACGACTTGGTGAGCGGCTGGCGGAAGAATCGACAGGATGCTGCGGTTACTAGGGTCATCCCTTCAAAAATTGCAAATTGGCTGATTGGACAAGTGACCGGAGTGCAGCTACACGATTACGGCTGTTCGCTCAAAGCGTATCGCTCTGAACTGGTGGCGGACATGAATCTGTACGGCGAGTTGCATCGCTTTTTGCCTGCTCTGGCGTTTATTGAGGGTGCAAGAATTACGGAAGTGCCTGTGAAGCATCATTCTCGTCGCTTTGGTCAGAGCAAATATGGACTCGATCGCACCTTCCGCGTAGTGATGGATTTGCTCACCGTGTCGTTTATGCGGAAGTTTCTCACTCGCCCGATGCATGTGTTTGGGTTGTTTGGGGTGGTGTCGCTGTTGACCGGAAGCGCGATCGCGCTCTATCTCGCAATCCTTAAACTTGGGTTTGGGGAAAGCATTGGTCAGCGTCCGTTGTTGATTTTGGCGGTTGTTTTATTCCTCGCTGGACTCAATCTATTTAGTTTTGGATTAGTGGCAGAGATTGCGATGCGGACTTATCACGAGTCTCAAGGACGCCCGATTTACCGAATTAGAGAAGTCGTTGGACGAACAGAGGGCGTTCCTAAGGAGTCGCGCTTGTAGATTAGCTATTCTCCTTTCCATGCGGCGATCAAGTCGTCGATCGTGGTTCCGAGAATGCGCGACAACGGAGAAAGTTGATAGCTCTCGATCTCTTCTCCAGCGTAGATCGCGCGGAGTTCTGGAATGGAGAGGCGATAGGAATCACAGAACTTCGCAAATTCATCATTGTTGAGGTCGAGATTTTGCTGGCGCTCTTTTAACAGAGAGGCAATCATCGCGGTTCCGGCTAGGGGACGCTCGACGTTGTTGAGATAGCGCTGTACCATTGCGCTCACATCGGAATTGCCGCCTGTGCGAGCAATGAGGTCGTAGCAGGCTTGATGCAATGCTTTTTGCACTCGCTCTAGTTCAGAGAGTTGGTTGACGATGTGTTTGGCATAGTTTGGTTTGCAAAAGCCTACGGTGGAGCCGTTGTGAGATACGGGAACATAGCTCTCTTGCGAATCGAAGTGCCAAGAAGAAGTGAGTTGCGACATAGGGATGGGCAAAACTAGGATGCATTTTTTCAGAGTGCCCTGTGGTGTGTAATGGATTTACAGCGATCGCGCGATTACCGAAAAGCAACTCTGATTGGGTTGTGGAAGTGTGTTTGTTGATGGTGGCAATTCAACGATTGAGTTTATCGGTTCTCCAGCGTTTGGGATTGGTTTGGATGTATTGGCGGATGCGATCGAAGGCGGCGGAGTCTCGAATGATGTGGTCGTGAAATCGGGGTTGCCATGCGAATCCGGGTAGGGTTTTACAGATTTCAAATTTGCATCGTCCTTTGTACCAACGGATGATTTTTGATATGGAATCGTTGGACAACATTGGGTTGTGGTTGGCGGTGACGCCGCCGGAATGGGTCGATCGATGGGGTACGTGGTTTGTCGTAGAGACGCGATTAATCGCGTCTCTACCGTCGTCGGGTAACCGATCGATGATCAAAATCCCGTGAATATGGTTGGGCATGACGATGAATGCGTTTAATTGAACGTGGGGAAATCGATCGGGAATTTCCCACCACAATTTCTGGGCGATTTCACCCGCGATCGCCAAATCCATGATTCCATTCTGAATATTGCCAAAAAAATGCCGCCGATTCTGGGTGCAAATGGTGATGAAATAGGCACCATTTTCGGCGTAATCCCATCCGGGTTTGCGGGCTGATTCGATCCGATATCTGTTTTGGTATAGGGTCATGGTCGTTTCTGTTGGCAAATTACCAATGACCCTAAAATGCCCGTAATAAATTATGCGATCGCACCGCATCGTTCAATCGCGACGATCATCATTGCGATCGCCAGCCTCATTCAAACAACGCTGATTGCAACAGCAGTGCTAGTCAAAGCCACTAAACGATAACTTGAGCTTTAGGCATGATCGCTCTACCCACTCTGGAGAGCGGTCATTTTCTGAAGTTCCGCCACAAACTCCTAACTTTTGCTCTCCAATGTTAAACATTCGTCTTTGAAGGTCTGAGCATCAAGCGTGAATGTTTGAGCTTCATCGCTGATGTTCAGAGGTTCAAGCGCGAATGTCTAAGCATCAAGCGCGAATGTTCGGGCTTCATCGTTGAATGTTTGAGCATCAAGTGTGAATGTTTAAGCTTCATCGTTGATGTTCAAAGGTTCAAGCGTGAATGTCTAAGGTTCGTCGATGAATGTTTGAGCTTCAACGACGAATCCCGCTCGTTCCTTCACCAACCTTTCATCTCAGCCAACTTACTCCACCACATCAAACAGAACCGTCGTGAGATAGCGCTCCGCCCACTCCTCACCAAACGCCTTCTCCAGCACCCGCCGCGTCTTATCGTTCAACTGCTGTTGAGCGCAGTAATAGCGCTGCCCCGCCAAAATCTCATCCCGTCGCTCCGGTGTCGGAGACGTTGCGATCGCCCGTTGGCAATGCACCTCCAAATACTGAATCACCCGCGACAAAAATGCCGTTTCCTCCTCCGGGTTCGTCGGACGCACCAGCAGACAGAAATTCGAGAAGATATCGCCCCACTCTGGAACCGGGCGCTGTTGAGAAAACTCCACCGTTGGCAACGCACTTAAACTGGCTTGATATTCCACAGACAGCGATCGCGCCTCATTCGTAGGCGACAGATCCACGATCGCCATACTAATCACCTGTCCGCGACCCCCGACCAAATCTGTCCCAAACATCGGTAACGCATACTCCGGACGGGGAAACATAACGCAATGCAGAATATCCAACATCGTCCCCACCTTCGCGAGTTCCAAATGCAGTTTCCGAAACTGAGGTGCTTCATAACATGCGTTCTCAATCACCAACTTTTCGCCTTCCATCCGTCCTTCGACATAGCCCAAATCCTCTGGTAATCGGTACGGAGACAGATCTAGATAACGCTGCCATGTGGATTCGATCTCGTTTGCTAAATTTCGGATTAAAGGATGCTGCTGTTCACGAATAGATGAGGCTGAGAGGGAAGACATAGGAAAGGGATAAACAAGGTTTGTTTCAGGATATCAGTTTGAAGGTTGTGACAGAGGTTATGGCGACTGTAAAGAATAGACTGGGACAAACAATTGTGGGTCAAGTATTAAGCGATCGCTACGTCATTGAACGAGAACTGGGTCAACAAGCGAGTCGCTCGACCCTGCTTGGCAGAGATCTTCAGTCCAATCAACAGGTGCTAATTAAGCTCCTATGCATTGATGAGAATCTGCGACAGGACGATCTGAACCTGTTTGAGCAGGAGGCAGAAATTCTCAAATCCCTGTCTCATCCCTGCATTCCAACCTACTTAGACTATTTTCAGCAGGCTCTTCCGAGTGGGCGATCGCTGGCATTGGTGCAGACCTATGTAAACGGGCGATCGCTCGAAGACTGCTTTACCGCCAAACGCCACTTTACCGAGGCAGAAGCCAAGCAAATCGCAAAGTCAATCTTATACATTCTGATTTATTTGCAGAACCGCCGCCCCGCGATCGTCCATCGAGATATCAAGCCCAGCAGCATTATTCTTGCTAATAAAAAAGTCCATTTAGTCGATTTTGGCTCCGTCAGAACGCTGTTTAATCAGCACGACGGAATTGCCTTTACGCTCCTCAGCCCGCACGATTACTCGCCTCCAGAACAGTGGTGTGGACAGGCATTAATGGCATCCGATTTGTATAGTTTGGGGCTGACCATCATTGCGATCGTCACGAGCAAACGTCCCTTTCAGCTACTACACAAAGACAACCGCATCGATTTTGAACACCTCAATTGTGAACCGTGGTCTAACCTCACTCCAGAATTTGCGGATTGGCTCATGTGGATGACGGAAATTGATCTAGAGAACCGCTTGAAATCTGCTATGCAAGCGCTGCAAGCGTTGGATGCGGCTCAAGTGAGAAGGGCAAGTGAGAAGGGCATAGGATAGAGGCAGCGATCGAGAATGCATTTCAGACAACGCTTATGTATCTCCTAGCAAATCGTTATCAGCTTGAACGGCAACTGGGCAAGAAAGCAGGTCGGCAGACGTTTCTCGCCCGAGATACTCAGACCGACACTCTTGTCGTGATCAAACTGCTCCTGTTTAGCAGTGATTTTGAGTGGGATGACCTCAAACTATTTGAGCGGGAAGCCGCAACGCTACAAGGACTGTCTCATGCGGCGATTCCACGCTATCTAGACTATTTCGAGGTGGATGAACCCGCTCGTAAAGGGTTTGCCCTCGTTCAAACCTATATTGATGCGCTGTCGCTAGAACAACACCTAAAAGCCGGACGCAGCTTTAGCGAAACTGACGTTCAGCAGCTTGCTCAAGACCTGTTGGAGATTCTGACCTATTTACACCAGCGTCAACCGTCTGTCATTCATCGCGATATCAAACCGAGTAACATCTTGCTGGGAAACCGTTCTGGGAATAGTCCCGGTCAGGTTTATCTGGTTGATTTTGGCTCGGTGCAAAATTGCGTTGCTAAAGAAAACGGCACAAGGACGATCGTTGGAACCTATGGCTACATGCCACCAGAGCAGTTTGGCGGACGGGTTGCTCCGGCGTCTGACCTCTATGGTTTGGGGGCAACGCTCATCTACCTTGTAACGGGGCAACACCCGGCTGACCTGCCGCAAGATGACTTACGCATTGAGTTTGAATCGTTGGTGAGCCTCCGTCCAGCGCTGGTGAAGTGGCTGAGACAAATGACAGAACCAAGCCTAAAGAAACGATTTCGCACCGCCCAAGAAGCCCTCAATGCGCTCCAAGCTCCGCAGGTTTCATCCGTTACGGGTCAACAAATTGCGGTTCGACAGCCCGTAGGCAGCAAGATTCGGCTCACTCAAACTAGTCGAGCCTTTGAAATTCTGATTCCGCCGAGCGGGCTTCATGTTGCAGGAGTCTTCTTGGCTCCCTTTGCGATCGCGTGGAATTCCTTTATTTTCTTTTGGTCGCTGTTTGCCCTCCAGATTCCATTTCCATTGAACATTCCATTTCTGTTATTTTCCCTGCCGTTCTGGAGCGTTGGTATCACAATGGCGTTTGGCGTTTTGTTTCCGATGTTTGGCTCGATGCGCCTAAGAATTGATGCTCAAAAGATCTCACAAACCTGGGAAATGTTTGGATTTGAGTATTCGCGTCCGCGTCCAGATCCACGTCAAAGCATCTATAAGCTCGTCTACATTCCCAGGCATTCCGTCAAAGATTCGGATGGCGATCGCGTCCAAAAGCCTGCCGTGCTTGAGATTCGTACCAATTGGAAAGAGTTTCGGCTAACGGCAACGCAGGGAGGGCTTGGAATCACCAGCGAAGCCGAACTGGAATGGGTCGCAAACGAGTTGAGCCAGTGGCTAAACATGCCGATTCAGCGAGGATAGTGTGTTCCCATCCCTTCGCCCCTTAGAATGGAGACGACTAACTGGAGACGACACTAACTGGAGAGACTATGTTTAACCTGGGCTGGACTGAAGTGGTCATTGTCGGTGTCGTTGCAATTCTGATTTTTGGTCCAAAGAAGATTCCCGAGTTAGGCGGCACGTTTGGAAAGACGTTGCGGAGTTTTAAGGAGGGAATTACGAAGTCAGGGGACGACAGCGCGAACGATCGCGACTCTGACGAATAGGGAAATAGCAGCCAACAATAGGTGGAGCCGATGACCAAGCTGTGAATGCCTCGATCATCGGCTCCATCTGCGTAATTCTCCAATTAGCCACCCGAATGAGTAGAGACTGCTTCTTTAGACTGAATCGCTTCTGACGAGGCAACGATCGTTCCCTTCTCGGCTCCGCGCGATTCAACAGACGCAATCACCTGAACTGGATTGCGCTCCTCAATCAATTGAATCGCGCGATTGACGCTTTCAGGTAGAATCACGACGAGGCTTCCAGGGGACGCACTATCTAACGCACTATGAACGGCGGTCGTCTCATCTAAGATGACATCGTGCTGAGCGTTAGCGTTGACTTGAGTAATACCGAGCTGAATCCAGTTTGCCGCATCGCCGCGATCGCGCCCCCGCGTGTCGTCATCCTCTTTGATGATGATGCGATCGAAGATGCCCGCCGAAAGCCGTCCCAGCATCATCAGATCCTCATCGCGGCGATCGCCCGGACTGCCAATCACCCCAATGCGTTCACCCGTCGTCCAATTTCGCACAAATCCACCGAGTGCCTCATAGCTGTGGACATTGTGAGCATAATCAACCAAGGCATGGAACCGTCCTAAATCAAATAGATTCATTCGTCCTGGGGTCTGCTTGGTGGAGGCTTGGAACGTCACGAGCGCCGCTCGAATGTCTTCGATCCGCACGCCTTGCGCGAAGACCGCTAAGCTTGCCGCTAATGCATTCGCAATCATAAAGGGCGCTCGTCCACCCAAGGTTAAGGGTACGTTGACTGCTTGCTCGATCCGGAGCGTCCAATCACCTTTGAGAATTGATAGATACCCATGTTCATAGACAGCCGCCAGTCCGCCGCGTTGAGTATGAGCGCGAATTAACTCATTCTCAGGATTCATGGAGAAATAAGCGACTTGAGCAGAAGTGCGTTCTGCCATCGCTGAAACTAGGGGATCATCAGCATTCAACACCACGTATCCATTGGGCATTGTGGTTTCTGCAATCACGCCCTTCACTTTCGCCATTGCCTCGATGCTGTTGATGTCGCCTAAGCCCAAGTGGTCGGCAGCGACATTAAGGACAACGCCCACATCACATTGATTGAAGGCTAAGCCCGATCGCAGAATTCCGCCTCTCGCACTCTCTAAGACCGCAACTTCGACGGTCGGATCTTGCAAAATCAGTTGGGCGCTCTGAGGCCCTGTGTTGTCCCCCGGTTCAACCAGGTACTCGCCAATGTACGTTCCGTCGGTCGTCGTGTACCCAACGATCTGATTGGTTTGCTTAAAAATGTGGGCGATTAGGCGCGTCGTGGTGGTTTTACCGTTCGTTCCCGTAATAGCAATGATGGGCACACGACTGGGCGTTCCAGAAGGAAATAGCATGTCGATAACGGGTTCTGCAACGTTGCGAGGAATGCCTTCACTGGGGCAAACGTGCATCCGGAACCCCGGCGCGGCATTGACTTCAACAATGACCGCATCGACATCGCGCAAGGGTTGGGAAATATCGGAGGTGACAATATCAATTCCAGCGATGTCTAATCCAATGATTTTAACGACTCGTTGAGCTAACCAGGCATTTTCAGGGTGAATATCATCGGTGCGATCGATGGCAATTCCCCCTGTACTCAAATTGGCTGTCGATCGCAGATAAAATACTTCTTCCGGCTCTAACACGGTGTCGAGCGTATAGCCTTTTTGATCGAGCAACTCCCACGAGGTGCGATCGACCTCAATTTTGGTCAACACCTTGTCGTGTCCTGTCCCTCGCCGAGGATCGTGGTTGGTTTCCTCGATCAACTCTGAAATTGTAGAATGCCCGTTCCCTACAACATGTGCCGGAACCCGTTCTGCCACGGCAACCACTTTGCCATTCACCACCAGAACGCGGTGATCGCGCCCCTCATAGAACCGCTCGACAATCACCGACTTAGACACCGCTTTTGCCGCATCGTACCCTGCTTCCGCTTGTTTCCAACTGGTGATGTTGATTGTGATGCCGCGTCCGTGATTGCCGTTGAGCGGTTTGATGACGATCGGATAGCCCCCAACATCTGCGATCGCGTCTTCGAGTTCATCCAAATAGCTCACTACTGTTCCTCTAGGAACCGGAACCCCTGCCGCCCGCAGCACTTGCTTTGTTCCTTCTTTATCCGAAGCCAGTTCGACGCCCAGAATGCTGGTATGACCACTCAGAGTTGCCTGGATGCGCTTTTGGTGTGCGCCATAGCCGAGTTGAATCATGGCACGAGCGCTCACCTCCATCCAGGGAATGTCTCTTGCCTCTGCTTCTTTGATCAGCGCTTCAGTGCTCGGACCCAAAGCCGCTTCTGCCGCGAGGTCTCGCAGATCCTTTAGATCCTGCTCCAATTCTGACGCCGGATAAGAGCCTTGCTCAATGATGCCCTGGCAAATTCGGACTGCCGCCCGCGCGGCGTACCGCCCCGCTTGCTCATTCTGGTACTCGATCACCACCTGATATATGCCAGGTTCTGCCGTCTCGCGAGTCCGCCCAAACCCAACTTCCATGCCCGCCAGTTCTTGCAGTTCTAAAGCGACATGCTCGACGATATGCCCCATCATGGTTCCATCTTGCACGCGACTTAAAAAGCCCCCGCGACACCCAGGAGAGCAGAAATGTTCGACGAGAGACGGCAACGTGCTGACTAATCCCTCATAGAAGCCCGGAATTCCGTTAGACGGTATCTCTGCCAGCGTCTCTAAATCGAGGCGCATCACAATCAACTTGGGACGGCGGATGCTCCAGTAATTGGGGCCACGTAATGTCAGAATCTTCAGAATCTTCATATGAACGACGTAGAGGGGTTACGGACGGGCAGATAGAAGCGGAAATCAATTCACGATCGCAGAGCGAGCTTCCCTTGGAATCGCGGAGCGAGCTTCCCCTAAAATCGCAAAGCTCTGCTGTTGAGTCGTGGCACGCAGTCGCCTTTACCAATCGGGTCAGTTATTCAGTGTGAGCGGTAAGAACCGCATGAAACTGTCCAGGATAAACAGTTTGTGCGATAAAGCGTCTCTGCAATCAACGTCAGTCTAGCTTAATAGAGGCTTGAGAACAGGTTGGCTATCCATGCCCTATCTCAGGAAATTGCCTTTAAATAATTGTCCGAGAGGCAACTGAGCAATATGTTAGTCAGCCTTGACCTAAACAATTAGGCGTTAAGAATGACTAGGGTTTGATTTAGGAATCACTGTGGTTTGATCAAAAATGCTGGTTTGATAAAGCTGATTGTGCCCTCAGTGAGTCGGAAGGATCATTTTGCGTTTGCCTAAGTCAAAGCAGCGACCTGCGTTAAGGATGTGGACGCGCAAATTGCTAATGCACAACGGATCAGTTCGGTTTACCTCGGCTTGATTGGTGTACGTCATCTCGCCTGGATCAACAATAGTAACGGCTCCTTTTCCCATCACTTGTAACCTGCCATCGCCTTCAAACACCGCGCAGGTATCTTCATCAATACCGATCCCCAAGCGATCGCGGTGTCCAGCGATCGCGCTCATTAGCCGCGCCATCCGATTCCGATTATGAAAGTGCTGATCCACAATGACTTCTGGAATAATGCCCAGCCCCAAGGTCATATCCACCATGGAATGATTTGGCGTTTCCCCGCTCCCGCCGCCTGCGATCATGTGATGTCCCATCACCGCTGCCCCAGCACTAGTTCCCGCTAAAGTCACTTCTCCCGCCTGAGCGCGCGATCGCAATATCGTCATCATCGGCGTATCTGCCAAGATCCCGCACAGCCGAATCTGATCACCGCCCGTCATAAACACACCCGTACAGTCCGAGACATACTCCTGCAAACTCGGGTCGCTGCACTGGTCGCGATCGCAGATGTTGAGAACCTCGATCGCTTTTGCACCCATGGTCTGAAAAATGCTGCGATAGCGCTCACCAATTAAGGTCGGTTCGCGGGAGGCACACGGTAAGATGGCAATGCGAGCATCTTCGCCACCAGAGCGCCCAAAAAAGCTATGAAGGATTTCGCAGCCGTGGACTTTATCTTCTGCTCCCCCAATAACCATAATGGCAGTCTGAGTGGGTTGAGGCATGGTTGATTCGAGAGATTGCAAGGCTAAATGTAGCATGAGAAAGACTATGGGGTAAGGGTTTGGGGAATTTAAGCCGTTAGGGACACGCTGGTTGGATCAACACCGCTCAATTTTGTAAATTTTAATTTTAGAAGGTCAAGTTGAGATGATGAAGATCGGTTAGATACGAAATTGAGCATAAACTCACAATCCGTCCTGACTCACTCATTTGCTAACGAACCCATCAGCCTTTCTAAGCCGTTGGCGCTGATTGATTCTGACGCATGAATTTCTACTTAAAGAGCTGAACTACTGGCTTTACGGGGATTCAGCCCTACGATTCACAAATAACTTTTATGCGTTTTGATATTGTCACTCTGTTTCCTGATTTCTTTGGGTCTCCGCTCAGTTCTGGGTTACTTGGAAAAGCATTAGCGAAAGGGATTGCAGAGGTTTATCTCACCAATCCACGAGACTTTGCGATCGACAAACATCGTCGGGTAGATGATGAGCCGTATGGCGGCGGCGTTGGAATGCTGATGAAGCCTGAACCGATCTTTGCGGCAGTTGAATCTCTGCCTGTTTTGCCCCGTCGGGATGTGATTTTTGTGACGCCTCAAGGTCAAGCGATGGATCAACCCCTGTTGAAAAAATTATCTTTAAACTTTGACCAAATTATCATTATTTGCGGACATTATGAGGGCGTAGATGAGCGAGTCATGCAGCTTGTCACGCGCGAAGTGTCATTGGGCGATTTTGTCTTAACCTGCGGTGAAATTCCGGCGTTAGCCTTATTAAATGGAACGATTCGACTGTTGCCCGGAACGGTGGGTAAAGAAGAATCGCTCAAAGCAGAAAGCTTTGAAGCCGGGTTGCTCGACTATCCGCAATACACTCGCCCATCTGTGTTTCGAGAGTTGGAAGTGCCGCCTGTTTTGCGATCGGGGAATCATGCCGAAATTGAGCGTTGGCGCAGGCAGCAGCAGCAAGAGCGCACCCGCGATCGCCGTCCTGATTTATACCAACAGTGGTTGGATCAAGAAAAATTGAAAGACCCAGCTTTAGAGAACTCGCAGAAATTGGAATGCGAAACGTAGAATGGGGAAGTGTAGATAGAAGTACGTTTACGGGCGACTTTACGTTATGTCAAAACCCTTCTCTCGACTGCTTGGTGCGACGATCGCGAGCTATTGCCTGCTCAACTCGTTCAGCATTCCAGTGCCGAGTTCTCTTAAATCCCAAGCGTGGCGCGTCGAGCAAGCCGCCCTTGCCAAAAGCAGTGGAGGACGCAGCCGGGGTGGATCGTTTAATCGATCAACGCCCTCTAATAGTGGGAGTCGGCAAGCACCCGAAAATTCTCGTGGGTCTGGAGGGGGTTATGGCTATGGCGGCGGTTATGGCGGCTATGGTTATGGCGGTGGCTATGGCTATGGAACCTCAGTAGGCGGCGGATTGTTCGGTTTAATGGCGCTGCTAGCAGTAGGCGGCGTCGGGCTAGTGGTTTGGTATCTGATCTGGGCAAACAGAGGCAAGCGATCGGCAGGTAGCACTGAGCTAACGAATGACATCGTAACAGTCAGTAAAATTCAGGTCGCTTTGCTGGCTCAAGGCAAAGCGATTCAGTCCCAGCTTGCCCAAATTGTTGAAACAGCAGATCTGGACACACCGGAAGGACGGCAGCAGCACGTTCAAGAAGCGGCTTTAGCGTTGTTGCGAATGCCGGAAAATTGGTCGCATGTGCAGACGGCTTCCGAGACGGTGAAATCGCTGAACGAAGGCGAGAGCTTGTTTGAGAAATGGTCGATCATTGAGCGGACTAAATACACCGAAGAAACGCTAACCAACCTCGGTGGTAAAGTGGCTCACAAAGATTACACGCTAGAGCCAGACCAAGAGCCAGCGTCTTATATTGTGGTGACACTACTGGTTGGAACAGCGGATGATAAACCGCTATTTCAAGAGGTACG
>QQTW01002986.1_pt1 | contig 12422 bp, 7 predicted proteins | sample 1904831 | NCBI WGS metagenome assembly QQTW01 (sample SAMN09435610, study PRJNA476489) | Subsurface metagenome, whole genome shotgun sequencing project. | reverse complement strand
GGCCGCCTGCTCGGCCCGGGTGTTCCAGGCCTGCCGGGCAGGAGGAGGAGAGGGCTGTTCACGCAGCCGGGGGATGGAGAGCAGTTGGAGTTTGGGTATTGCTTTGATGTTAGTGTCGATGCTTTCGTCGTGGCTGTTTGGGTAGTTGAAGCTGACGGGAGAACAGGTATCGATTAGAGCGTTTCTTCCGGTCTGGGTGTTTCTCTATGTAATTCAATTCATTCTCATGCCGGTTATCTCACGGGACTATTGGTAAGTTCCTATAGGTCCTCCGCTCTGGGGATCATGCTGATCGTACCCAGGGTCTCCCTATTTGTTGGAAACTCATTATACTTGCTCGCACTTGGTTATTACACCGTAATCACCTTCTTAGGCTATAACGGTCAGTTCGAGGCACTGCAGCTTTTCAGGACTCAGCTTGAGCCTCTGCTAACTTTTCTGCAGCCCTGCCATTCCTCCATCATACAGAATTGCTGCTAGGCCCGATAGGGGTCTTCGCCATCGCATGGTTTGCCAGCCTCTTCGGCTTCAGCTTCCCGAAACATCTAGCACCGGTGTTATGGGCGGGGGCGAAGTTGCGAAAAGCTGTATAATATGTAGACTGAATAATCTGTACAATGAAGCACGAAGCACGAAGGCGTACGACTGCGCCATAGGCTGATGCTCAACGTAAAGTCTTTGTCTCGAATGCATCCTCCTCGACGCCCGGATATGCATTGAAAATCGAATCCCCTGATCTCCTCTAGATCCCGAGACATATATACACCGAGTGGGGAGATGTGAACATTGAAAAGGGTCCAGACGAGCCGGGACTAAAGGTATCTCTTTTCTGACTTTTCTTCGTAGCACTGGATCTGGTCGCCAACCTCGAACGCTTCCCAGTCTTGGAAGGCGATGCCGCATTCGGTGCCCTTCCGCATCTCTGTGACGTCTTTCTTGACATTTTTGAGGGAAGTCAGGACCCCTACGCGTAGTCAGTTTTCGGATCTCGTCAAGGGTAGGGAGAAGATAAATCCGCAAGAGTAGGTGTGGGATTTGCAGAACCGTATGGAACGTACCATCATAGACAATCTCCTTGCCTCTCAGAACCCTTGCCTTGCTGTTCTTCGTAATCTGTCCATTCCGAACCTTGGAGCCGGCAATCTGCTTCTGCTTGCGCTTCTCGAGCGTGATGGAGAAGACCTGGGCGACGTCCGCCTCTCCCGTGACGCGCTGGGTAACGAGCGGCGGGAGGTGCTCGCTCAGGCAGGCCTTGACGTCGTCGACGAGATGGTAGATGATCTTGTGGTCGAGGATCCGCACGCCGCGCTGCTCGGCCATCTGCAAGATGTTGGAGTCGAGATTGGTGTTGAACGATATGATGTGGCCCTTGGCTGCCGAGGCGTGCTCGATGTCGAACTCGGACGGGGCCCCGACGCCGGCTCGCAGGATGTTGGCGCGGATCTCGCCGTTGCCCAGCGCCGACACGGCGTTGAGGACCGCTTCCGCCGACCCGGAGACGTCTGCTTTCACGATGAAGGGGATCTCTGAACGACCTGATCCGGTAGCTTGAGTCGGCGCTTGCTGCTGCGGTTTCGCGTCGGCTTCGTTGCTCCCACCGGACGCAGCGAGCTTTTCCTGCTCGCGCTTCTCCTGCGTCAACCGACGTGATTCGTTGATGGCCTCGATGTCTTGAGCGAGCCGCTTCCGGTCCTCGTTCTTCTCGCGCAGCTGCACGACGGCAGTGGCCTTTTGTTCGTTGGGAGCCTGCAGCACTTCGTCGCCTGCCGTCGGCGGTTCCCTCCAGCCGTCCACCTCGACGGCCGTCCCCGGCGCGGCCGAATCAACCGCAACACCCGCCTCGTTGCGCAATTGGCGGACTCGAGCCCACGCCGTGCCTGCGACGATGATGTCGCCGGGAGAGAGCGTGCCGCGCCGGACCAGCACGGTCGCGACACGGCCTGCTCTCTTCGTGGCCGCTTCCAGCACCCAGCCTTCGACGGGCCCCTCCATGTCAGCCCGATGGTCCTGAATCTCCGACAGCGTGACGATGGCTTCTTCCAGTTGATCGACACCCTGACCCGTCTTGCCGCTGACGAGCACGGCCTGGGTGTCGCCGCCAAAGTCCTCGACGTTGATGCCGTTGACGGCGAGATCGTTCTTGACGCGATCCGGCGCCGCTTCGTCCTTGTCGATCTTGTTGATGGCTACGATGATGGGCACGCCGGCCGCCTGCGCGTGCTTGATGGCCTCGATCGTCTGCGGCTTGACGCTGTCGTCGGCGGCGACGACCAGGACGACGATGTCGGTCACGGTGGCGCCGCGCTGGCGCATGCTCAGGAACGCCGCGTGGCCCGGGGTGTCGAGGAAAGTGATCATCTTGCCGCTGGACAGCTGCACGCTGAAGGCGCCGATGTGCTGCGTGATGCCGCCAAACTCGGACGCGGCCACGGACGATTTGCGGAGATAGTCGAGGATGGTCGTCTTGCCATGATCGACGTGGCCCATGATGGTCACCACAGGCGGACGGGGTGGAAGCAGCGACGTATCGTCGGGTTCCGGACGGGCTTTTAGGTCTTCCTCCTCTTCGTTGCCGGCGTGGTCTATGATCGGCTCGTAGCCGTACTCCGAGACTATGAGTCCGGCGTCCTCGGAGTTCAGGACGTGGTCGCCTCGGACAGACTCGAAACCCATGTCGCCCATCTTGTGGATGAATTCGTCCACTCGCACCCGCAGAGCAGTCGCGAGGTTGGCAACGGTGATGAATTCCGGCAAGTAAAGTGGCTGTAACGTTTTCGTGACCGGGCCTTTTTGCTTGGCGCGCTCCGTCTTTCGCTGATGTCTCTTTCGCTCGTCGGCGCGTTCTGCTTCGATCATGAGGAGGTCCTCATCTAGCTCGTCGGGATCGCTCTGCCGGGCCTCTCTGCGACGCAATCTTAGCCGCACCGAACGCTCTGTGTCCGGTTGTGGCATTTCAGGCCGCTTGATGTAAGACCGCTCCATGTCAGCGAGTTCTTGGTATCTTGGGTCTTGACCCTCGGTCCTGGCGACATCGGGCTTCGATCCTCCTACTGACGCTGAGATCTCAGAATATATACCAGCTTTAATCGCCCGAGCTGCGGCTGGTTGCGCCGCCGGTTCGCTCGTCGTGCTGCCAGGCGGTGTCAAAGATTGAAAAGGCTTCAGCTGAGGGCAAGCCGCCATGGCATGCCCGCGCCGACCGCAGTGGTGGCATGGCACGTCTCTGAAGTCAAAGGTCATCGTTTTTGTACAGTGTCGGGCAAGGTGCCCTATCTGTCCGCACCGGTAGCATTGCGGAGGCGGCTTGTCGGCGACGAGTCCCACATATTCGCCTCTCATAGCCTGCTGCTCCCTCTGCTGGCGTTGCCTGAGGTATTCGCTTCTTCTAGAATCTGGGGATGCGCTCGGGGCAAACTCCTGGGGCTCCTGGAAAGGAGCTGATGCGGTAGGAGCGGATGCTACCCTCCTGATATGTTTCCACGATGATGCTAGGTCTGGATTTGGCTGTCTTGATGGTTCGTCCGAGCCGTGCACCGGCTGGTTGATTCTCACTCTCCGAACAACCGGTGCTGACCGGGTCACCGGCTGCTTCCCCCACACCACCCCCGGAGTATCTTCCCTTGAATGCCCCCAGCTGATACCCCCGCCCTCTGCGTGTGTCCCCCTGTTGCCGATACCATCCGCTCTCGAGAAGGATATGTCAGTCCTCGCCCTCATCGCATTCCTCTGCCGCTCCTCCTCCGGCGTCAAACCGCCCTCCGTCTGCACCGGCCTCGGGCTGTTTCGAGATCCTTCGCTCCCGGCGAGACCGCCCCTGTTCCAACTGACGCCGGTGCCCATGCCCATCTGCCGGGATTCCATCCCCGCGAATAGCGCCTGTCGCTCGCGCTGCTCTTGTGGGCTGAGCACAATCGTGGACTGCTCGGTCGACGCAGCCGGCGGTGCTGCATTCCCCATGCTTGAGCGCATTGCTTGCCTCTGAGCTTCCTCCGCCGCACTCAACCGCGTTTCGGGAGCGGAGGCAGGTTTCCATTGGCCGAGCGGCCTGATGGCGGACAAGTCTTGCTTCTGAACCGGTTCATCCTGCTCGTCTGGCTGGGCGGCTGCGGTAGCGGCTTGTTGGGACGTTGGAGAAGAGGTGTTGATGCTTCTTCGAGGTGCTTTGAAGGGAGATTGAGCAGGCGGCCGTGGGAAGTCTGTCGTTAATCTGCTCCGGCAGAAGAGGCATATGCTCTGGCAGGTGTTCTGCTGCATTGCATTAGCATCTCGGGTACATATTCAGCGCCTCTGGAGTGTAACAATTACCTGTGTCAATCGCTGACGTCGCATTCTCCCCATTCGCCGGTAAGTCGACCTCGAATGTTGCGACTCTGAGAAGAAATAGCCCTGGGGGAGGCCTGCAGATGGACCTCAAAAGATGTATGACCGATTCGGTAAGGCGAGGTACCTTCGTACCTGTCAACTTGTAGACCTCGAACCTGAACAGGAGATATGTCAGGAACATTGAAGCATCCATGGATAGTATCATCCTGGCATCCCAGTTCGAGCTATCTTTCCTTCATCGTCAATGGAATACTTCTCTCGGCCACGACAGAGATTTAGTACCAATTGCGCCAAGTGAGCCACGGATGCGAATATCAACTCAGGTACGGAGTATCACGAACGATTGGAGAAGACAACCTATGGTCAGCTAGTTTTGATCTACTTGAAGCATAAGGCGCAGCCAAGCGGATATCCACACAGCTCGAACCAACCGGAGTTGATATGACTGTGCGAAACAGCAAAAGTCTATGTATGCATGCACCGACGCCGGCATGTCAAGCACGCTCTCCGCCACGGATCCAACATGCAGTGTGCCCGCTCCCTACTTTTTTTTCCCACGAGTCTTCTTCGGCCCACCAGCGGCCGCCTCTCGCAAGCGCTGCTCTCTCGCCAGCTGGTCGGCCTTTGCCTTCTCCGCCTCCTCCCGCTCCTCTGCCTCGGCCTTCTTGCGCGCAGCCTCGGCCTCGCGCCGTTCACGCACCAGCTTCAGCCGCTCCAGGTCGGCCCGGGCCTGGTCCGTCTTGCCCTCGGCGTGCAGCTTCTGGTACCGCTCGCGCGCCTGCTGTGCCTGCAGCGCCTCGCGTTCCCGCCGCGACAGCTGGCTGGCGGGCGTCTTGGAGGCTGCGTCCGACGGACCGGCGGCGGGGTCGGCGACCTGTGCTCGGGCTTGCGAGCGGGCTTTGGCCGTGTGGTTGGGGTTTGCAGGCATGTCGGCGTCGTCCTCCTCCTCTTCGTCGTCGTCGTCCGACGGAGGCAGGTCGCCCGGTGCGGCGGTTTTGTTTTTGTTTTTGGCGATGGCGGCTTCCTTGCGGGCCTTGGCGGCTGCGCGGCGCTGCTCGCGGGTCATCTCTGACTTGTCCTCGTCTTCGTCGTCTGAGGAGTCGTCGTCTTCGTCATCCTCCTCGTCTTCATCCTCGTCTTCGTCGGCCTTGTCTTTTGGATCCTGTGGACAACACACCGTGGTTAGTATAGGCTTTGCAGGTGGGCTGTGCAGACTCACAGCCCACATGCTCTCCACCTCTCCTTTGGAATTGATTGGTTGCAGGTCACGGCTGAAGTGCTTTCCACCTGGGAGTGTGGGTTGTCAGTCTGTTGTGGGACGGACTGCGGAGTATCACGCGACGTACCACCCCTCTTGGGTTTGCTGTATTTGCCGGCACGTCCTCTTGCAGTGGACGACATCTTGCAGGAGACTCTGCACACTTCAAGGCGGTGCTCCAAGTGTGTGCCGAAAGCTGTAGTCGGAGCGCAGAGCCGGAAGATTGAAGCTCAGACTGAACGGTAGAGATTGGTGCTTGAAAGCCGCGAGTGGTCGAAACGAAGCGGACGAATAGATGACCCTGAACCTAAGACCTGCACGGAGCAGACAGAGACAGAAGCTGATCGAGTACCAAGTTGCAGTTGGGATTGATGAAGCGTCGACGTTCTTTCTGTGTGTTGTCGAGCCGCCCCGCTTCCCCTCGACGACGAGACCCTTGAGGTTGTGCGGTTGTGGACCCCGCAACCGGCAGTCTAGTCTTCTTCCGGCCTAGCTCGGTATTTCCACTCACATAAAGAATCGAAAACTTTCAGACGGAGAGAAACAACAACCCCTTCAAATTCACTCTGACTGGTCATCCCGCTCGACGTAGAGCAAGCATTGGATAGTCGGAGGGGAAACTGGAGGGCAGATTGACCTCGTCGCCTACTTACCCCTCAACCGTCCCAGCCGCCCGTCGGGGGTCGAGGAAATACTAGTGACGGGACATCCTATCGATGACTGTCGATGAAATCTGGACTGCTGACTGGCAAAGCCTCGTGCATCCATGCAGGTCTGACATTTGCCTTGGAGCCAAAAGCATGAAGCAGCAGCCATATTGATCAGTTACGCAAACAGCGTCGCTGTTCAGTACTCGAATTTGAATATGCATCCGGACCAGTGCAAATATTTGACGCCTCCTCATGAGGACGACGTACTCTTACCAGATGTGACATTTGTGGTGACAGCATCGACGACATCTTCCAGCCGTCCTACAATCGCCGTGGGAGCTCCGGCCTCGCCCTCGAGAAGCCGATCCGTCCAGCCGCCGCCGCCTCGGTCAACCCACACGGTGCGCATGCCAAACGAGCTGGCCCCGACCACATCGAACGGGTTACTGCTCACCACCCAGATGTCCCCGGGCTCTCTGCCGCATTTTTGCGCGAGCAGTTGATAGACCTCCGGCGCCGGCTTGTAGCGCTTCACGTCATCCACGACGACGAGTTGCCGGAACAGCGCCGCGTGTGGAGATAGGTCGGGGGAGCGGGCGATGGAACTGGCGACCATGGATTGGGTCCCGTTGGAGAAGACGACGGGCGTCATGCCGGTTGTGTTGGCCAGTTTGAGCAGGGCGGGGGCGACGTCCGGGAAGGTGTTGAGGGCGTCGTACGCTTTGATAATGTCGTCGAGGGCTGCTTGCTCCAGTGTGACTTGTGCTTCTCGCAGCGCGTGCTGGAGTGCACGGAGGGTGAGGCTCGAGAAGGGTTCGTACTTGTCTGGACGGCGGAGGGATGCTGTGAGCGGTGATTTCTGCAGAATTGCCGGTGATTGCAACCCACTCACTCATGCTGTTGAAGCGCCAGGTGTACTCCAGCTGGTAAGTTCTCCACGCTGCAGCTATTGTGCCCGACTTTGCCTGTCCGACGTGGGCCTCGAGCTTGTCGGCGATCGAGGCCGTGTCGAGAAGAGTGCCGTAGAGATCAAATGCGACGACCACGTCTGTTGCGTCGGTGTTGGAGTCCATGATCCAATTGAACTGGAGGGACTGTAAATTGCTGCTGATGATGATTGCGTCTCGCGATTGATTGATGTGTTACTCGAACATCATGAAAGCAATCGACGCCGTCGATGACGCACCACCACACCGTCTTACAGATGACTTGGCATTGGCGCGCTGATTGACAATTTGTCTTGATATGCTCATCGACAACCAGAGTATACATATATATATGCTAATCAGTCATGATAATCGCACCGGAGGAGCAATCCAACTATGAGACCTTCCGGGACTGCCTTTCGGACCGCGTACTGAGCAAGCTCGCCGCTTCTGGCGCAGCAGCCGACGCGAAGCCTGCGAAGCGACAGCGACGACGGACAAAGAGGACGCAGCGGACACGAGGGACCGGTGCGGCGACTCTGCAGAGCTCCGAGGGCGAAGCTGAGCAGGCAGCGTCGAGTACAAATAATGGCGGCGGAGAGGAGGACTGGGGAGAGTTCATAGATGCAAGCCGTCCATTCCATTCTCTGTTTCCACCTCCGATCTTCAGACATCGTTATCACTACCGCATCTCCAACGATTGACGGTTGGGAACAGTATCTCGCGTTCGAAATCTTCCCCACCCTCCCATCCGACCTCCGCACGCTCTCCTACGCCGCCATCCAGGCCGACCCGACCCTCATCAGCTCGAGATACGACGACCCTCTGTCCGACTCGGCCCTCGACGCCCTCATCGCCACATTCCCGCCATCCGTATCCGACTCGCTGACAGCCTACGGCCTGACGGACAGCCCAGACGGCCTGGCACCCTTCCTCCGACCCTCGCTATCATCCTACATGGCCGCCGCCACGACGCCGCCGCCGGTCTGGTCGCAGACGCGGGACGACGTGTGCGGCTGCGAGCTGTGCGGGCGCGACTGGGTCAACCTGACGTACCACCACCTGATCCCGCGCGAGCAGCACGAGCGGGTGCGTCGTCGCGGCTGGCACCCGGAGTGGATGCTCAACAGCGTCGCGTGGCTGTGCGGGGCGTGCCACAAGATGGTGCACCGGGTCGCGACGACGGAGGAGCTGGCGAGGGAGTACTTCACGGTCGAGAGGCTGCGGGAGAGGGAGGACGTCAGGCGGTGGGTCGAGTGGGCGGGGAGGGTGCGGTGGAAGGCGCGGTAGGGGTTGGATATCTGTATATAGCACCATATACTCTCTGTGCTCATTTGTTAGTGGCTGATGATTGTTGATATCAGGATATCGTGAAGAGAGAGAGCTGTTTTGTTCCATATCCTGGACGGAGGAGTTGACTGCATCTGCCTTGGACGCTCAATTGATGAAGCAGCGAGACTCTTGCCGTCCATATACGCATCTACCGCACGTTGACAGATATACAGTATACTCGGTACTGCTCCGTACACGCATGTTGGTGAATCAATGGTGATGGATATCGTTCTCACTCTGTCGTCCGCCAAGCGAAGCTGCCCCTTTTCTCTCGTTGTACAGGAACGCCGAACGGGACATGCAAGCCCCTGCGTCGGCGGTTTTGCTTTGTGTGTGTGTGGGGAGCGAGTGGGTTATGGGGATCGAGAGGCGTGGCTGCACAACAATGATGGGAATACCAAGTATCAGAATCAGAATCAGAATCAGAATCAGAATCAGCAGCGAAAAGGATCCATCTTCTGCCGCGCCGTACGAGGATCTGAAGCCGATGATAAGTTGACAATTGGGATGTTGATAGACGACTGTGGAGTAACGACATCGCCCTGATTCACATGAGCAGGTACCGGCTACAGCAGCACCACGTGTTCCCTCGTGCAGGACGCATGTACCGGTACCTGTATGCATTTCCCCTTTCCTCCTCATTTTAGCTGCAAGTCATCCATCCACACTCTTCCTCCTCTTCTGCTTCTCTATCTTCTTCTTCCTCTCCTCCTCCTCCTCCTCCTCTCCACCTCCAAGACACGGCACAATCGCAATGCCGTCGACTAGTCTCTAGTCGTTACTCTCGCAAGTCAAGACATTACTCGTGTCCGGTCTTCAACCTCCAGCTGTTCAGCCTCCGCCGGGGCATGGACCGTTGCGCTTCTGATGCCGCTGCGATAATCTCCGCTGCCGCCAGCGTCTCCTCCAACTAGAGTCGTTCGTTCACATCCCTTCTTTCTTTTTCCGCTTTCCTTTTTAGTGGATTTTCCTTCTTCGCCTTTCCGCCGTCATCTCCTCCACTCGCTCTGCCTTTGCACGCGAACAATCTGCGAACCCGCAGATCCGCCATGCTTCGCGAAGATGGCGACGGCGTCGGCGGCGACGAGAAGCCGCAGAAGCACAACGCGCCTGCAGACTCGACCTCGACTGCCTCGTCGGTACCGGCCCACGATGCCGCGCCATTGCCCTATCACGGTCCGCCGACTCCTGTCCTCCCACCAGGCCGTGCGCTCGCGTCGCGCCCTCGCAAGGGTAACCTTAGCATACCGCCTCAGGCATCGCCCGCCCAAACTTTTCTCGACGACATGACACCCGTCAACGACGCTCGTTTCGACCCCGACGCTGCCATTGTCGACAGCCACAACCGCGACGGGATTGTCCGCGGTGTCGATGGTGACGGTGACCGTGGCAGGGACGGAGACGCCAACGGTGACGGTGACCGCGAGCCTCACAGGCAAGACTCGCCGGACCTCTCCTTCGACAGCCTCGGCCGCGACTCCATCGTCGACAACATGCTCCTCAGTTTCGACCAGCTGCAGATGTACAGCAAGGGAGCAGCTGCAGGCGTAATTACGGCAGGAGAAACAGCACCGATGACTGACGACGCTGCCGCCGTCGGCTCCTACGATCGCGCTCCCACCTCTCACCCTTCACGCTCTCACTTCACCGACGACCTTGACGGTCACGACCGCGCCGTCGGCAATGCCCACACCTTTTCTTCCTCCAGACAGCCAGCCGGCCGTCGTCGACGCGGTCACACCTACTCCTCCTCCCTCTCCTCCGACTACGACCTCTACGTGGACGACACCTCCAGCCGCTACTCGCACCGCTCCAGGGGCCGGCGCTCCAACAGCGGGTCCAACTTCATCGCCGGCCTCGATAGGATAGACAGCTTGCGGGCTCAGGCAGGAAACCCCTCCCCCGGCAGGGACGGAAGTGCTGGCACAATCTTCTCCCGACCTCGCGCCTCCCGTCGCAAGAGCAGCAAGAGCAGCGGCGGCTCCTCCAGCGTCGACATGGGCTACAGGGGCACCGCCGCCGTGCTTGGCACCACCAGGTTCGGCTTCGGCAAACGCTCGGCCAGCTTCGACCACAGCTTCGGCGACGAACACGGCGACTCCATGCTGAGCAGAGGCCGGCCCGTCCCCGTCTACGAATCCTTCGACGCCGCGCCCACCCCCACCGTCGCCTCCGGCCCTCGCTGGCACGAGACCGTCCTCGCCGGCGCCCGCTCCTCCCACGGCCCCGACTACGCCCCGCCTCCGATCCCGCCCACCCCGTCCTCACCATCCACCTTCGCTCCGCGCCATGGCGGCAGCAGACCGACCACCGGCACCCGCATCAGAAAACCCAAGCCCGACGCCCTCGATCCGGCCGCCATCCGGACCCAGGCCAGCAACTTCGTCGAAGCCGCCAGCTTCCGCGATCGCTCCCACTCCGCCGCGCTCGCGAACCCTCCGGCCCCGGGTCCCCAGGTCGCCCGTCAGAAATATCCCTCCGGCCCCGCCGCCCCCCTCCCCACCGTGGCCGCGACCGCTTCTCCCAAGGACCGACCGGGCTTCTTCCGCAGGGTCTTTGGCTCCAACAGGAACCGGTCGCCCGCACGGAACGGTTCCATCCAGTCCCTGACCGACCCGCGAGCCAGAGGTCAATCGCCGCCCGCCAAGACCCACGCGATGCGCACCCACATCGCCTCCCAGCTCAAGACGGCGCCTCGGCAGACGACCGTTGAAGTCACCGAAGCGCAGCCTAGGGAGCAGGCGGTGCCGAATCCTCCTCCTCTGACAAAGAAAACATCCTCCTTCTTCCGTCGGCGGAAGAAATCCGTGTCCGAGAACGTTCTACCCCCGCCACATCCCATCTACCAGACTCCTCCGGTCGAAACACGCCCCACGCATTGTCTCGGCCACCGCACCCAGTCCACCAGCAGCCTGCGCCAAGCTCTGAACCCCTACCTGGGCGAGTCGGCTCGAGTGGACACCTACTTCGATGCTCGGGAGCAGGCCGGGCAGCCGCGCGGCGGCTTCGACGGGACCGCTGACGAGGACGACGGCTTTCCGCATGAGAGCAAACCGCATCGCGATGCGAATGCGCGTGCGCGTGCCCTAGCTCCCGGCTCGCGTCACGACACCGACGGCAGCGCACCCTCGTCTCGAGAAGGGGCAATGACTGTTAAGAAAGCGCACTCTGACGCTCCAAAACTCAGGCTCAAGATGAAAAAGGCGTCTACCAACAACTCCAACACCTCATCCTCAACCCACGACAACACATTTCTCGCCGATAACAGCGACACGGACACAAAGTCCCGCAGACGCTCGCGAACCGTACGCTCCGCAGCCGGCTTGGGGTCCTTTGACGCCCGGCAGCGACCCAGGACGAGTCCCACCTCTCCGTCGCTGCCACAACTACCCTTTCAAAACCAGGAGAATCGAAACCCCCTGCCCAACAACGGCATCGGCGAGAGGCACGACTCAGTCGGTACCACAGGCACCGCGGACGGCCAGATATCGGCGACGCCGGCCAAGATGGGTTCCACTGCGGCAGCGATCGGTCTCGACGAGGATACATGGCTTGTAACCACGCCCACTCACAGAGACGACGAGCAACCCGTGAGTGCGTCGTCGTCCAAGTCCAACCGGATCTGGCTGCTGCCGACCTCCTCGGAAGAGAAGCTACACGAACAGAAGCCAGCCGCGCAACCTACCGAAGACTCGAGAAACACGCCGCTAGCCACGCCGGCCAGCATCAACGACGTCTTCCACTCTGCCACGAGCCTGCCCCTCGTACAGGTGGAAGACCCGCCAGGGACCGCCAGCGACGTCACAGAGTCAGGCGTTCACGACGAACCCGCCGCTGAAGACAGGGAATGTGCATTGAAGATCTTCAACGGGGACGAGGCGTTTGTGGCAAAGGATGATGCGCTGCCCTGGCTCGGCTGCTCCACGCCCGAAC
>QQTW01002985.1_pt1 | contig 12423 bp, 11 predicted proteins | sample 1904831 | NCBI WGS metagenome assembly QQTW01 (sample SAMN09435610, study PRJNA476489) | Subsurface metagenome, whole genome shotgun sequencing project. | reverse complement strand
GATGATGACGTAGAAAGAGACAGATGCGGACGACTTTTGTTGGCCATGGACTAACGCGTATGCCTAGGCTCCGCGAACGAGAGTCGCTTTTGTTGGTCCATTACGCTAAAAAGCCGACACTGCGCCAGATACGAAGTACACCAGGCGCGGCGTGCCACGGCTGGTGCGTGGATGGTCGACCTGCTGTACTTCCGCGAGGACAAGAGGGTGGAAGTCAGCACTTGGGCATAGGAACGCCCGGAACACGTGAGTTGTATGAGAGTGGGGAATCCTGATTCTCTAGATGGGCAAGAAAAGTCGCAAACGATACTAACGGCGGTGGTAGTGGTATACACTGCTATAGTGCGTAGATTGCACCATCGATGTGGCCTAACGTGATGCCATTAAACATTGCGTCAAGATGAAGTAAATGCTATCTAACGTCAACGCCCACCGAGTCAACTGTTTCCCCAGGGCCGGTCCCTCACGGGCGTCGAGCGTCGTATACTCTCCACGAGACCTGGGTAGCTGCCAGCAGAGGTCTTTTGAATAAAAGTTCGAACGAGCTTGCCGGAGCGCTCGATAAAGTAAGTCCTTAGGAATTGATAGGGACCGTCGAAACCCGCAAGCACATGTATCTCGGTATCGAAAGACATCCAGATCCTCGAGCAGTTAAACTACCTCCTGGCCCATCTATATGCGATCGCCGGAGAGTGGGGCGCACATCATTTCTCCCTACCCTACAGTAGCGTGCAGAGATAGATATCCTCGTTTAGGGTAGGGCGCACTCCGCGTTATCTGTGGCGAAGGCGACCATGTTCTACATCGGAGTTTCTCTGCACGTCATCCATTGGAACGGTGCTAGATGCTTTATCTTGCTCAGGGGTCGTCAAAGACGCGCCTGATCGGTCAAAACTGGGATTCGAGATATTTACCACGGTAAGGGTGACCTGAGCGGCTCGTGCTGCTGGCTTCACCACTCGCATTGCAGCAACCGAGTCGCCTCCTAAAGAGAGGAAGTTATCCTTGGGACCGATACTGCCCGTCTTTCTTCATTGAGCATACGCCTAGAGTTGAGTTAAGGTTACCTCGACTGTATTCATTATCTCATGAAGCGCGACTTCACCAGCTGTGGCGTCATCTGTAGTGAATTTTACACTTTCAATGTCGGACGCCGTCAGAAAGGCGCGGAAATGCTCTGTGCAGTACTGGCGCAGCACCTGGCGATCCAATTTGCCGAATGTGCTCAAGGGCAGCCTCCGAACTGGGATGAACAGATTGGGTATCAGCGGCAGAGTACGGTCTATATCCACTTGAACGCGTGAAACGACCTCGTTGAAACGATCGGGTGTGTTGAGATTCAGGCCTGTTCTATCTAACGCGACTGACCGATCCAGACTGACATCCAGTCCTTTGGTCCAGGTGACGAATGCACCCAACGCGGTGCTGACGTATCTCTAGGATCCACCAATTCCACGGCCACAGGTGTTGCCGGGTCGGGGATAGCTTGCTGGATGCGAAATCCGACATATTCGAGCTCGATGCATTGTCCGCGGGGCTTCACGCGTGTGTCCTTGCGACGCTAGAGGAACAGTACCCCGTCATGCTCGAATCGGGCCAGATCGCGCGGTTGGTAGACTTCGGCTTCGAGATGGCAGAGGCCAGCTCGGCGGCTATTCCAGGAAAACCGCAGCGATTCTCTCGGGATCGTTCAGGTACCACTCGCTACTAAGGGGCCTTCAATGAGCAACTCGCCCACAGTCCCGATAGGCATGAGCTGATGGTGACTTTCCGGATGCAAGATCCACGCTCTGGCACCGATGCCGCGCCATATTGGACGCTGGAGTCTCCGACGAAGCATTCGGCTGGAGCGTGCACCAAAAACGTGCGTTCCGCGGGCCCGTAGACATCATTGAGTGCCACCTTCCCTGACCATGGATCTATGCACTGCTTCGATGTAGGCTCGCCTCCCAACGTAAGCTTCCGCAGCTTTGGGACATCGGTGAGAGTGAGGAGGTTCGCGACGGTAGAGGTCAGACGTGCTTGGTTGACGTTCGGATGCTTAATGTCACCGGTCAGGTCCTGCGCTCGCTCCCAGTCACATGGGACGCCGACGCACCCTCCGTGGGTTTGAGCTGCGAAGATGTAGCCGACGTTGACATCGAATGTATACGCTGCCTCTTGCAGGACTCGCGAATTGCGAGTTACGGCCATGGCTTCGCCTGAGCCGTCACGCCTGTGTAGAGCAACATGTGCTCGAAGACGATGGCTTGGGGCAAAATAGTACTTCCTGGGGTGCAGATAACATAGGCCGTATTCGTTGATCGGAGATAAGCAGGAGACGGTAAGGTAACCTGACTGTGATCTGGCTCGTGTGCAACGTCTTGCGGCCTATCACCAGGGATGCGCCTCTGTACCGCACCTGGCCACCACGTCGCGTGTCCGATCAGAGTAGAGGAGTAGGCAGGCGGTATTCGCGCACATCATGGCCTGCGCTCTGCGCTCTAGCTGGAGGATGCTCGAAATCGATATGCGAGAAGGTAGCACCAGCTCGAGTACGGCCGGCATGACGACGATGGCCTAGATTGACTTTCTACAAGAGGCTGTCGATCCGTCGGTATGTGACTTGACCGTCCTATGCGGTCACTGGCGTCGCGGTAACCATGTCCTCGAGCATTTCATGTATAACATGATTGACGGGTTGTAAATAGCGAAGATTTCATCGGAGCAGTTTCTGGTGATCTGATATTTTGAATAGGTTGACCTGGCTAAGTGGTCTATCGGGGCTCAGAAAGAGTGTATAAAACAAGCATCTACGATTACGCCAGATGGGATGCTTGCTCGCTCGAGACGACTTCCGAGCTCTATATAAGACGAAGTAGCGGCTGCTCTGTCGCTGCGGAAAAGGAGACCATCAATCCTACCTGTGGAATCTTATCAGTCTTGATTCTGCAACGGGCGGAGATGTGAACTTGCCGTGGGCTTAAGGTCCCTGAGCGCCCTTCAATTATATAAATCCTTTGCTAAAGCGACAAACGTCATGGAAACAGCAGGACGGTCATCCGAACGTTCCCGAGAAGATAGAATGCGATGCACCGATGAGTCGTTCAAACTATGAAGAATCTAGCCAACAGCCCGGCGGTCATTGAGCTCCAGAATCCTCCACTGTGGAGAAGGAGCGTTCCATTCCTCGCGGCGTTGCTATACCATGTTAATGATTCCACAGCACGGAGACGAGGTTCCGAGGTAGGAGCGCAGTAGCTGCAAGATGCCGGAAGAAGGGGCGCTAAATGCCTCTACTAGAAGATCCAAGTGTGCGGGTAGTCGGATGGATGAAGACAGCGGGTGAAAGGCCATCTATGGATGACAAGGGGTGCGAAGACGTGATGGATCTTGTCGACTCTCTGAAATGGACATTGTGCGAGAGAAAATATATAAGCACCAGGTCAAGTTGCCTTAGCAAATGCCAGCCTTGTCGCCCGAGACTTTCGCAGGTAGACTCGTAGATGCATTCGTAGATACATTCGAACGAAGATTCAAACGAGGATTCAAACGAGGATTTGATCGTAGATGCGATCATGGATTCAACGCTCATGGATCCGAACGCTTATAGATTCGAACAAGACCGTGGATTTGAACGTGCATTCAATCGTACGTTCGAACGCTCGTGGATTCGAACGTGGATTCGAAGTAGACTCGGACGTGAACTCGAACGTGAACTCGGACGTGGAATCGGGTGGAGTCGGGTGGAGTCAGACGTGGAGTCGAATGTGGAGTCGAATGTGGAGTCGAAGGTGGAGTCGAAGGTGGAGTCGAAGGTGGAACAATTATGGATTCAATTGTAGATTCGATCGTTCGTGGATTCGAATGTGGACTCGATTGTCGATTCGCTCGTGGATTCGAACACTCGTGGATTCGAAGGTTGATCCAAACGTGCCCTAGTCAGATAAGGCTACAGCCTAGAGAGACTGCGCGTCGTACACGATGGGCGCACCCATCTTACAGAGGACCCTGAGGTACGTGATGAGTCGTTCTTGGGAGGAGGACTCGCTGCTGGGGACAAGGATGTGGTATAGATAGTAGTCGTCTTCACACCAGAGCGGCGGCGGAGGTACAGGACATTTCTAAAGGAGTAGCAGTTCCTCGGCGATCTCCTTGTCCGCGGTCCTTTGGAAGTCTAGCTAGCGGGCCTGAGACTTGGGGTCGAAGAACGAGATAGTTAGTAGGCCGGCGGCAAGCGACTCGTCCAGAGTGAACAGCGAGTGCTACACGTCCTACCCCGTGGCATAAACCACCATATCGGCAGTTACTTCGTCGACATTCTCTAGGACAACAAGTTTGTCCTTCCCGAGAGCTGCAATGGCCTAACGGCGTACCGTCACTTTCCCTATAGAGTGGATATCTTGCCGTAGGCCTGGGTGCGTCCTGACTCTTAATGTTGTAGGACTCTACAAAACACCATCAAGGCCGAGAAGCGGCCTCAGCTAGTTTCCGTTAGTGCTTCGATCGTAATCCCATGGCCTCTGAAGTTAGGCCAAGGCGCGCTGGAAATAGATGACGAGGAGCTCTGCGAAGCATGAATCGCTGCCACTAGTAGCGTTCCGTCGCAGCCTTGGACAGATAAGGTGAAAAGAGACATCACACGGCTGTTGTTCAGACGGAAGCTGGGTCGGCCGAGGATAGAGAGGGGGGTCCATAAATGGGAGGAGCGCCGCCTTCGCGTATCAACCAGTCACCGTCTTCCCAGCGTGTATTAACAGATACACCGCGTAGAAGACTGACTCCAATCCACCGTAGTTGAGGACACATCGAGATGACGGATAGTTGAGGAGATTACCGGTCCCGGGACGATCCAAGACCTTCCTAGACAGTACATGACCCTCGAGATCCTCGTGCCCAGAAAGGTTGGCATGCCGGGCTCCGACGTCAGCTATGTCGCGATGATAGTTTCTTCGTCCGGAGACACTGGGTGAGCCGGCTATCGTCAAGATCCAGCTAAGTGCTTCGTCTTCGCCGGCAGCAGCGGGCTCTCGCCGGATCTCATCGATCCAGGCGTTGAGGCGGACACGGGAAAGTAAGTCGAACTTGGTAACGTGTTAGGTCAAGTAGAGGTGCACAGCAGCGCTCGGAAGATGGCCATCGGGCACTATGCCTTCGCGACACATGGGCAGGTCAGAGAATTCGAACAGGCCATAGTGCGCCTCGGCTACAAAATCCTGATCAAGTATTCCTCATTCCAAGTGCGAGGCAATCGTCGCAAGCATGTCCCATTTACGGATCATTGTCTGAGACAAGCGGGGACCCCGCAGCTGATATAGGCCAAGAATTCAACGCAAAGTTGTAGTCGCAGACAATTCAGAAGCCTCGATCGCGGCGACAATATGCGTGGCTCGGACCCTGGCGTGGCAGTCAGGGTCTACCATCCGGTACACCAGCCCTTCAATCAAGTCTGTGCGAGCCAGATGATTCTGAGCCGTTGCGATCTCAGCCATCCAGGCCTCCATTTGCCGGCGCGCTTCGCTTGTTGGCTGCACGACGTCGCGAATGAGCCAGCCTCTGCCGTACACCTCTGGGAGAGCCGCTTTGCGCAAAACATATAGCATGGTAACGCCGAGTGCGAATATGTCGCCACTTGCGTTCCGCGACTCGGTTCTGTACGCGAACTCGGGCGGGACGTACCATGGAGTTCCTCCGCTCGATTCCCGCTCGTCTCGGGATGTGGCTAGCCCAAAGTCGATGAGGACGGCGCCGCGCTGAGGCGAGTACGTGATGTTTCCCGGTTTGATGTCGTTATGCGCGATGCACTCGCTCTCAAGGTATGCCAAGGCGGACGACATGTCCCGAAGGATGATGTGAGCGTCAGACGGCGCGAAAGGGGAGTTGATTCCTCGGCTGAGGGAGCGTGGCAGATGTTCGACGTAAAGCGCAAATAACCGGCCGTCAAACGACTTCAGCGACAAAATATTTCTCTGCCGGCTCATGGTTCAACATTCCGAAAGATTTCCCGGCAGTTCATAAGAAGTAACAACGCGGTCGGAAAGAAAGCGAGGGTGAGGAAAAGCACATACGTGATTGAGATTCTCAAGAAAGCGGACTTCTCGTGCCCAGTTTCTAGCGCATTGGATAAGGTCTTCTGGTGTTTTACCCTCGTATTTCATAACTTTCACCACAATGTCTTCCGAAATTGCCGTATGTCGTGCGGTGAACACACTTGCTGACCAGGTGACTGCAATATGTCCCAGCCGGCTGAGCTCATAGATGGCTGACTCGTCCGTCTGGTCGGCCCCTCGTTGACCTGGTCGGACAACCGCAGTATCTCCATCTTCGAGGTGAATGAGTGGGGTGCCATCAGCCGTGGTTGAAACGATGGATGCCGTCGTGAGCGTGGGTGCTAGATCCGCAGTAGGCCTCGAAAGTTGCGCTGGCGACTTCGATTTGGGTGCAAGAAGGATTTCCGTCACATCATCAGTTTGTTTCCGACGTTTGTTCGCCAAGTCGAGTTCCTCTTGTGCCTTACGCTTGCCGGAAGCGGAAAAGGCCGCAAGGCCCTCTCGGATGCCGACGGTGAACCGCCTCCGCAGGATCAGCAAGTCGAGGACGTGCTGCTCGGCTGCATTTCCGTCACCAACGAGCGAAAGCCTCCACAAGCCGGGATCCACGGCGCGTTGTCTTTTTCGCTCAACACGTATACTCATCGCTTCGGCGTCCAAAGCTGATAGTGCAAAGTCCTGGTTCGTACGGTTCCGTAGCACGCAGCCATCCGTTCCGGGATCGTAGTAAACATAGAATGTCACTTTAATGGGTGGATTCGACGGGTCGCTGGGCGGCCCATCTACAAGGAGACTGCATGCAAAATGAACGTCTTGCGTGCGCTGGACGACGCCGACCATCCCCCGGGCACCGAATCCACGTGGGAGGCGTACAGCAGCGGAACTCCCCAAGTCAACCTGGCCGGGGAAAGAAATCACTAAGCGTGTGTCAGGAGGCGCGTCAAGGGACGCGTCGTTGAAAAGTTCCGTTATTGCAGCAACGTCGAGGTCAGGCCGTACTATAACGGCCGTGGCTTCTGAGGAACCCTCTGGGCGCGGCTCCCGGAACCTCGATGGCGAACCTGGCTTCTCCCTTGCTCGGGCCAACATGGCTTCGATTTCGGCCGAGTCGTACGGTTGAGTTGAACTCTGATGGTGACAAGACATTGTAGTGGGTTTGTGCAGGCAATGGCAACGATGTGCCGTTCTCGCCGTCAGCTCGATACCTAGGCATGAAGATGATAAAGCACGTGGCGCCAGTCGCCTGTATGATATTATTCAGTCGTCGCTCGAAATATTTTGATCCTCCCGCAAGCGCCTAAGCTGCGTAAGCCGGGGGCAAGCGCTATATAGAGGATAGAGCAAGGAACATCCCTAGTAAAGTGAAGATACTAACTAGAGCAACAGCGACTGACACTGACAGCTACCTATTAATGTGTTGTGTTGCTCTCGGCCTGCGAAGTATTTTATTAAGAAAGCCTTGATGCATGCGAGAGGTTTGTTAGCCTTTGTGATGTTTTGAATAATGTTGAAGGTTCAGTGCGGGGTTCCATCGCCAAGAAAGGGATGACGCTAAGTACTCCGTACCTAGGTACGTACATGCTACATCAAGGCTTGGCTGCCAAGCTGAAGTCTGGCCCGCGCCGTACTGACAGCGCGCTAACCCTTCTCGAGGCGCGCTAAATGCTCCCGAGGTCTGCCCGCTCGAGGGCGGAGTCATGCCTTGACGAGCGATGCAACTCACGCAACCGGCAACCACAGGCATGGCCGACATCAACGCAACGCCGAAACACGTAACAGGACGACTGAACCGACTCTGGGAATCCACAGTGAACAGTGCTGAATGTCGGAACCCCAAGATTCTCTGGGATGAACTCTGGCCACGCTACAACACCGTGACCATTGCCCTCCTCGACGAAAACGCCTTCTTCGCCGACGCTCTCTCCATCGCCAAACATGCCAAGAGTAGCCGGGAGCTGGAAGAGCTACTGGCCGAAAAGATGAGGCAGCGCAAGGACGAACTCAAAGCCGTCCTCGACAAGATGGGCCTGGCTTTGCTGTTGCATGACGATAAGCTCGAGTCCGTAGCCGCTCGCACGGCCGCGTCAAAGGTAGTCCGCACCACCAGCTTCGACAGCTGTCTTCAGTTCGTCGGTGGCTCCATGTTCGGCTGGGCCGGCGACCCGATGGACGACCGAAAGCAAGTTCGCAAGCCCCTTACACAGTACGGGTATGCATCTCAGGGCGACGAGGACTGGCGCCTCGACTACGATTTCGCGCAGTACGACTCCGATGTCGGGTCGCTCGATGAGTCGCTATTCCCAATGCCGACACCGATACCGATACCGATACCGACTACCTCGCACCACCAAGACGCTGCAGCGACCGCAACCGCAACGCCTACGCTGACGACGGCAGACACAGGAGCGGCGGCAACTTCCGACGCCGAACAGCCCGCCGTGCCGCTAGACACTACCGGCGATGGCCGCACCCATACCGCGCCGATGCCGGTCGAGGGGCCGTCGACGCCAACGACAATCGACGTCGCGGCATCTCTTTCATCACGGCCGCTCTCACCACGTTTATCGATCCATTCACCGTCAACAGCGAAAGCGCCGGACGTTCCTGCCACGCCGCCTTTGACAAACACGCCCTCTACAGTAAGCCCGGTCTCGACGGACAAGAGACTGTCCAGCCCGGCGCCTTCATCACAAAACTTTGCGTACGATGCCCGAATGCAGCACGCCGTCAACGACGACGACTCCACTGTCGCTTTTGAACGAGTCTTTGGTGGAGATCAGGATACAGGTGCCGGGCGGGCAGCGGGTCAAACTATGGGTCGAAAGAGGCGACGAGTTGTTGCGAGCTGCAGCGACGATGCGAGCAATGATAAGGACCGGCGTTCGAAACGAAGAAAGCATGTCTCCGATGCTACGTCTCCCCACCAACCTCCTTAGCATGCCCTTCCAGACGCGGCTGTCATTCAACGTCTTCATTATGCTGACACTCGCTCGGCGGCTCGAGCCGTAAAGCAAAATCCGACTGAGGGGAAGCTATTTTGCTCGTCGAAAGACCTTCTGATATTCAGTCGAAGGCTCTAAACGCGCTTACCAAGCCCCACCGAGCCTGTGCAGAGACATCGTCGAAACGGACGCAGTTGTTCCTTGGCAAGAGTCATCGGAACAAACATTTGCTCTCCATCATCTCGCCGCAATAGAGATCCTAACGACTGATTCAGAATCGGATGTTGGAACACGGCAACCTCTGTTCGTTCGACACAGTCCGTCATACCTCCACGTCGAAACTCTCTGTCTCGGGTTGATGCCGCTCTTGTTGCATTCAAATGCTCTTTGGTGTAATTCAAGCACATGTGGATGTAGCGCAGCCAACTTGGCATCGAAGTCAAATTTTTTCTATTGACGCACTGCGGCGGAAGATGTATTGGCTTGTCATCAACGTTGAATCTTCCCAAGTTCGTGGTATGTGCGATAACCGGTAAGTCCATTCACTAGCACGGCTTCGTTCATACAATCAGCTTCTGGTCTTGACTTCTTACCTAGCAACACGGCATCTTTTCATGACTTTCGAGTTCAGACACTCTACCCTACAAGAAACAACCTTACTGACCTTTCGCCATACTCAGCGAACAAAATTGGATGCCATGGAGATCGTGGAGGGAAGTCAGTCTGGGAAGATACGAGACTGTTCGCCCCTCCGTCCCTCATGGCTTCTTTCATCCCAACCGTCTCGCGTGTCATGACCGAGGCTACAAAAGTTTCAGATACTTCGCCGCGGACCAATTGTCCCCTCATAAGATAACATAACACAATACGAAGTCTTCGTTGCCGTGGATAGATCAGCCTGTTCTATCTGCTACGTCGTTTCCTTTGCCCTAAATTTACTCAACTACCGTCAGTAGTAGCTGATTGCTAGAACAGGCCTATCTGGCTCATCGTAGCTCCTATCCTCCAATTGACATGGTCTCAGATTAAGCTTGAATGGGGGAGTGATGAGATGATTTTGCGTCGTTGGACCCAACGCCAACCCGTGCTTTGAGACTTGCGCAGTGAGATAGCCGAAGAGATGCTTCGCAGCAATTCCCCTTGCGGAATGAAGAAGGTGAGATATGCTGACCTTTCAGTGTGCTATCGTAGATGTCGAAGCATCACACGTCAGTTCTCGCTCTATCTGGAGGCTTAAGATAGGTATTAAAAAGGCTGAAAAGCCCGGTTCAATATGATGGAATATGGAGAAGATTCGCAACGGGATGCCTCCGGGGAAGTATGCTATTATTGTCACTACTTCTATATGTTATTAAGAGCCTGCGTGGCCCATCGTCTTTTATACTACAATCAGAGCCAGGCATGCTAGCTGTGAGCGACCCGAGTGTAATGTCGCCCCCGCGTCTACGGAGGATACGGAGGATGCGACTCTTTTATAGCGTTCTCGTTCTTTCAATTAGTAGTAGATCAGCTACCTGGAACGGTAAATGCTTTCGGGTAAACGATGGCCACGTAGGTTTCTGCGGGCAGAATTTTATGGAAATTGGTGACTCCACGATTTCTGAACTGACCCAGTCGAGCGGACGGTCAATAGCCCTGATTCCTCACAAATCCCACCGATCATAAGGAAGGCGACAAGCTCTTGTAAAGGTCTGCCGAACCCAAAAGCGCTGCCAGTCGCAAGCCTGGATGGGGCAGCAAGGCCATCTCATGTATTGAGATTGTCCGTTCAGAGAGAGAGGATAGTGAATGAGCTCAGTAGCCTCCAACCACAAGCGGTATCCGGTATCTATTCCCCTGCAAACCCATAGAATCCTGCGGTTAACCAGGCCGCAAGCTGTCTGCGCTCATCTCGCTCAGGCAAACAAGGCTTACCATGCGGTTCTGCTGGGCTCTGTCTTATGTTGTGGATCCGGATGGAAAGAACCTATTTCGGCGTTATTAGGGACCAATTGGTCGCAGAAACTGTTGTTTTAAGCTTAAGTTGAAGGTTGCATGCTGTCTTGACTTCCCACCAAGTAGTTCCGGCTTAAGAACACGTCTCCAAGTGTACAAGTGCTTGAATGTAGATTAGGAATGATGTAGCTCTTGTAATATCTCTTCATCCTTGAAAGGGCCCTTGGACTGGAGAAAAGCTGAAGTCAGTTTCGATGGCTCATTTCCTTGTAGTTTGTGATTTCACTTACACAGCGTCTGTAGCTAGAACTACACGCACGGAACCCTTGACTGTCCTCGCGCAGACCAACCTAGTTCAAGATTCATCAACGATGAGGCGAGAGTCTATGCCGCATATGCACCAGCTTCGCCACTGAGTGATCAACAGTCGGAATATGAGCCGAGTACACTCGGGGAGCGAGCCCGTCTACTAGAAGCTTTATTGCACATCTCGCCGACCATTAGTACGAACAGTTCGAAGAGTCCCTGTGTTGCTCAAAGCAGAATCCGCCAAGTCTGCCTAAGTCGAGTCCGACAGTCTCGAAGACGTGCCTGCGGATCACGGCTAGAGAGTCATGCCTCGATGAATCCTTGAAAAGACGCCCCGCGGATCTACAAGTCACCCAATAAAGGTGGACACTTCGCTTCTCTTCCTGAAAAACAACAGACATCCACATGTCGCCATCTAAGGGAACAACTGTCGTGGATTCCGTGAGCACCTGGTCGCTACAGTGACGCGTAGACACCTGATATGGCGAGGATTAGGCTTCTAGTGACTAGTGAGAAAAATCGAAGAGTGAAAAAGAATTTACGTGGCGGCATCTTCCAAGGCTCCGTCCTATTTCCCTGTTCTTCTAATAGAGGTTTTATTGCAGCTAGCGAGGTAGCAGGTGTGGAAAGTAGAGCGCGCCGACGATGATCATCATTGATTCGAGATTTTGCAACGACGAGGTGAAAAGGAAATAGAAGAGCATTTCACCTTTAATAAAATACGTTTTAAAGGGAATGTGAGATGATAGAGTAGTCCAGAAGACTGATAGAGTGAAGAGGCTTTGTGATCCGTTAAAGCAGGGACTCTTCGGTGAAATCGCCTAACAGACAAGGGAACTCGAGGGAGCAGACGCGGTTAGGTATAGTAAAAGCCAAGGTAGGGGAACTAGTACAGTTTCCCAAAGAGTGATAGATCTTGGGCGACTTAGTGAACCGTGATGGCAAAGATTACCATGGAGCCAAAGTCAAGGTTCCCGTTATGTAGATCATCCTGTGGAGGCGGGATGGGGATACGACTTAAGGCGTAGTCAAAAAGCTTGACTACACAGGCTCCTCTTAGTCTGTGCTCTTAGAACGAGTTTTTGCTTACAAAATGAGTTCTGCTCTTAGAATGAGTTTTGCTCTTAAAATGTTGGGCGAGGTAATGGGCTGTGTTCATATAGTTGGTCAACTTTCCGCGGTGAATGCAAGGCCTGCTATACCTAGGG
>QQTW01002984.1_pt1 | contig 12424 bp, 8 predicted proteins | sample 1904831 | NCBI WGS metagenome assembly QQTW01 (sample SAMN09435610, study PRJNA476489) | Subsurface metagenome, whole genome shotgun sequencing project. | reverse complement strand
ATTAAGTACGCTCAAGAAGGGTTTGTAGTGTCAGAGCGGTTTGTAAGCGCCGCAAACAGCCGCAAACAGCCAATTTTAAATAATGCCGCCGCGCGGCAAGTTTTTACTCATAATGGTGTAATGTACGCGGCGGGAGATAAGTTACTTCAACAGGATTTGGCAAAAACTTTACAGCAAATTGCTACCAATCCCCAGAGTTTTTATACCGGAAATATTGCCCGCGCGATCGCCTCAGATATGGCAAAAAATGGCGGGTTAATAACTCTTGAAGACTTAAAAACTTATAAACCTATTTGGCGCACCCCAGTTTGCGGTACTTTCCGCGCTTCGCGAATCTGCTCGATGCCGCCGCCTTCATCGGGGGGCGTACACTTATTACAGATATTAAATATTATTGGCGACACCGATTTTAAAGCCAAAGGATGGCACAACCCGGATGTACTGCACCTAATGGTAGAAGCAATGCGAATCGCCTACGCCGATAGATCGGAGTATTTAGGCGATCCCGATTTTGTTAAAGTGCCAGTGCAACAGTTAATTAGCCCCGAATACGCGGCAAAAAGACGGCAAGAAATCCGCACCAATGCCACCCCCTCAACGAAGGTAAAACCCGCCCGTAAAGCTACTCTAGAGCGCTTTACTAAAGCAGAATCCCCCGATACTAGCCATTTAACGGTAGTAGACGAACAACGCAACGCCGTTAGCTTGACTTTTACTGTCAATTACGGCTTTGGTTCGGGGGTAGTTACGCCAGGAACGGGTATATTACTTAATGATGAAATGGACGATTTTGCCGCCGCTCCGGGCGTACCTAATGCTTACGGATTAGTAGGAGGCGAAGCAAATGCGATCGCACCGCGTAAAACTCCCCTCTCTAGCATGACTCCTACTATAGTTACCCAAAATAATCGCCTGAAAATGGCAACGGGTGCGCCCGGAGGTAGCACAATTATTACTACCGTACTCCAAGTTATTCTCAACGTCCTAGCTTACGATATGAACGCTGGGGAAGCTGTTTCCGCCCCCCGCATTCATCATCAATGGTTGCCAGACGAACTACGAATGCAGCCTTTTGGTTTAGATACAGCAACTATTGCCGAACTTAAACGACGAGGGCATAAAGTAGAACAAAGAAGTCCTTGGGGAAATGCTAATGCGATCGTTGTTACTGCCGATGGTAAACTAGAAGGAGCAACCGATCCGCGTGGTGAAGGTTCTCCTAGCGGTTATTGAAAACTTCTACTTCTTCCATCGGGGCAAATTCTTTAGCTCTAGCGCTGGGTACTAAAGTCCAGCCTGCTTTTAGTAATTTTTGATAAGTTGCCCAACCTTTAGAACCTCCTGGAACGCGGTAATCGGTTACGGCAAACTGGGGAAAAGCTGTATAAGGTCGCCAAGAGCGATCGATTTGTGTCTGCAAATGCAGTATTTTTTCTCCATCATCGCCGGATCGAGATAGCCAACACATTTGTCCTGCCATAAAATAGCAACTCCTCAATTCAATAACACCTAAAGTCCGCCCTTAATTAGTTTTGGGCTAATATCTCAAGTCCGTTAAATAGACTGAAATACTTACATACTAAACATCTCACCATCTACAGATGACGGAAGTTTCTAGCTTGTAACTGCCTTGGGTGCAAGATATAGTTTGTTTTAACCGCATCTTTACACGCTTTTGTCAAGTCAACATCCTCCTAAAAGATTAGTCCTACACATATTTTGTGTAAAACAGCAATAGGAATTAATACCCAATATCGGATAGTTACTAGAAAGTTTTAGTATTCAACTTAACAAAAGTTAAAAAATATTGCTTTTATCGAGCATCGCTTACCTCTAAAAAGGCTTGTACCTTGCCATTAGGATTAAAACGCAAGCGGATTCTAGGACTTTGCCCGTTTTGGTTTGCCGAAACAAAGCGTTCGCCAATTAATGGCATTCCCGTGCGATCTAAATAAGTTCTTGAAGCTAAACCATAAGGTTCAATAACTTGAATAGTACCGTCCACATCCAAAATAATGCTGTACTCTAAAGAACTCCTTAAGTTAGAAGGTGGCTCCCAACGTTGATTAAAGTAATTGCTGACTTCTGTTACTTGAGGATTGGGAACAAAAGCAGTACGAGGAGCAGTAGCAGGCTGCGGCGGTGTTTTTGGCGCACTTTGCCGCGCAGCAGAACTAGCATCTTGCGCTGCTCTATTGGCGGCAGGTTTGGCGCTAGTAGAGTTAGGACTTGCTTGTAATTTAGGGCTGGGTGCAACAGCAATTTGTGACGATTGGCGCGTACTCCCTTGTCCGGGAATAGTTACCGTAGTTGTAGTTTGTCCCGCCGTCGGGTTAATAACGATTGGTTGCGGTGGTACGTTACTAGGTACGGGATTGATTTGAACTTGAGGGGGGTTGTTTTGCGGTGGTACAGATTGCCCAACAGGAGCTTTAGTTGGTACGGCGATCGCATTTGTAGCACCATTAGCAGGAATACTGCTGTTTGGTGACGGCACTAAAAGTGTTGTTGTCGGAGATAGGGTAGGAAGGGGCGAGGGGGCAAGAGCAACTTGCGGGTTATTGATAGTTTTAGGCTGATTACTAGCAGTTTGTGGAGAATTAGGACGATTATACACTTGCAATCCTACCGCCGTGACTCCTACCCCGATTAGCAATACGGCGGCAATATTTGCCCAAGCTAAAGGCGCAGAAGAAGTTCGAGTATTGGTAGGATAGCTTGGTAAAGCTACTAGATCCCTTGCATAGTCATCAAGAGCCGTTGCTAAATCAAATAGTTGCAAGACGCTAAGTTGGATAAATTGCCCGGTTTCTGATGTAGCTAACGAGCCAAGAAAAAGGTTATGAGATAATTTTGTTGCTGGTTTTAAAGCTAAAAACTCATTAGAATTAATTGCATTTTGTATTCCTGTTGCTGTTTGCTGCATACGATCGGATTTTGCCGCCGACTTATTTAGATCGATTGCGGGGGGAACGCTGTCTTGAGGCATCAACCAAACATCGCTTTCTACGTCATCATCTACCGGGGGCGCAGAAGGTACGGAGGGTGTTTCTGTCCCTAAAGTAGCAAAACTTTCCGGCGACAAATTTAGCAATTCTTGAATGTAGTTATTAACTACCGTGTGGAGAGCTTCTAATTGGTTGGTATTGCCTGTAATGCTAAATTGTTTGTCCGCAGGGGACTTCGGATCGTCGAAACGCAAGTCAAACTGTAATTGTTTTACTACTTTAGATCCCACCCAACGGGATACAGGCGAACTATAAGCCACAACTTGCAGCGTACAAGTAGGGGGAGTATAGCGATGTAGAACCGAATTTGATAGGGACATAGTAAGGAATACTTTTGAGCCAGTAAGTTCTATAAGTTCAGAATTTTTTGAGGGAGTTTTAGCGCCAAAGAAAAAGATGGGTTATGAGGTTTGGGTACGGTCTAAAAGTGCCAACCACAAACGTCTATGACCTCCAGTGCTACTATAAAACAACAAATCTATTAGAAGTTTGAGAGCTAGTTGAGTTAATTTGTCCGTAGAGACGTTGTTGTCGTCTTCCATGCGTTCTAAATATGTATTATTAAAAGCATCCAGATAATCTCCAAGCAACGCGGTTTTATGAGGTTCGCTGTTATTTTCAGTTACTTGTTCGAGCAAGGCGATCGCACGACGAATTAGTTCTTGGTGTTGTTTGGCGAGGTAGCAGCTAATTAAAACTAAACTTCGCGCTTCTTCTATATCTAACTTTTTTCGTCCTCCTTCACCTTTGCGTAATGGATTTGATTGGCGCAATCGCCACAGGGTTACGCGATCGGGGATCTTTGATTCCAGATTCAGCGCTAATGCGGCTTGTAGCATAGCTTCAGAGCCAATACCTGCTAAGGATTCCAACGCTAACAGCACCAAATCTATTTGAGTTTTGATGTTGTCAAGTTGGGCTAGGTCGGGCTGGGTGCGGTTTATTTCATCCCAAGCAGGAGATGACTCAGCGCTAGAATGCGTATCTTTAAGCATATAAGCTAAGACAGGTATCGATAGAGTTGTTACCTATTTTGAAACCAGACTTCTTTACACGATATTTGGTTTCTAATAGCATAATCCGTCAGCTTGCACCTGTCAGCTATTGGTGCTTCAGCTTAATAAAAGAGATGTTTTAGGAAAAGAGACGTTGAGTGCAATGTCTGTACAATACAATGCCACATCTGTACGTTCAGATTCTTGCAAAAAGCGAAATTTTTTTAGTCGGCTTGAGCCAACTTGAACTATTAGCCTGGGTTTTAACCCTAGGCGGGCGAGGCTGTACAATTGGCTGCGGCTAATCTACATAAGCAATTGTGACCCCACTACCACCATCAGCTTTTTGAGCGTCTTCGTAACGGCTAACTCTAGGGTGCTGCTGCAAGAAGGCGCGCACGCCTTGACGCAATTTTCCCGTACCGTGTCCGTGAATAATCCACAGTTGCCCATTAGCGGTAGCTATAGCATCGTCTAAGGTTCTTTCGGCATCGGCTACTCGACTACCACGCAAGTCAACGGTGTTTTTAGAAGTCCGAATTATTGGTACTGGGCTAGTTTCGGGGGGTTTGTTTTCAATTACTTCTGGTTTTTTCTGTTTGGGTTCAGGTTTTTCTCCATCTAATGATTCAATATCTTCTAGGTTTACAGTCATTTTCATGATGCCAAACCGGACAATAAGCTCGCCGGAGTCGCTTGGGGCGCTCAAAACTTCCGCCGTTTGTCCTAACCTAGGAATGCGGATGCGATCGCCTTGACGCGGTTTAAATCCTGGCTTTGGCTTTGGTGCTGGTGCTACATAGTTATTGGCAATTTGATTTAGCTCGTCCGTTGCGTGCTGTGCATCTTGAGATGTCACTTTACCTTGTTGCAGGCGGCGAATGACTTGGGCTATTTCTCCTTTAGCTTCGGAAATAGCATTTTGCACGGCAACGTCTTGAGAGGCGCGTAATTCGCGTTCCCTTGCTTGTAAAGCCGCAGCTTTTGCCGATACTTCTTGATAAAATCGTTCGGCTTGTTCTAGTAACTTTTGGGCTTCGGCGGCTTTGGTTTCTTGACGTTTTCTTTGTGCTTCTAAGCCTGCAATGACTTGGTTTACATCTTCATTTGCGCCACCAGTGTAATTTTTGGCGGCTTCAATTACTTCTGGCTTTAAACCTAGACGTTGGGCAATAGTTAGGGCGTTAGAGCGTCCTGGAATGCCCCACAACAGCCGATAAGTAGGTGAAAGGCTGATTTCGTCAAATTCTACGGAGGCGTTCTCAAAGCGATCGTCTTCGTATTTTAGGGCTTTAAGTTCGCCAAAGTGAGTAGTTGCAATGCTTAATTGGGCGTTGTTTGCGAGGTATTGTAGTAGTGCGATCGCTAGTGCGCTTCCTTCAACGGGATCTGTCCCCGCGCCTACTTCATCTAAAAGTACCAAAGATGACTTTGATTGGTCTATAGCAGTTAAAATCCGGCTAATGCGGCGAATATGACCAGAAAACGTTGATAAACTCTGTTCTAACGATTGCTCGTCGCCGATATCGGTTAGTACCTGCTCAAACCAGGGCATTTCTACAGGTTCGCGGGCGGGAATAAATAAGCCTACTTTTGCCATCAAAGCGGCTAAACCTAGAGTTTTGAGCGTAACAGTTTTACCGCCTGTATTGGGGCCTGTAATTGTCACTACCCGAATATGAGGTGGAATGAATAAATCGACAGGAATAACGTGGCGATCTTGTTCGTGCTGCTGCTGCCATACTAAAAGCGGATGGCGCAACTGACGCAAATTAATACTTTCGCCATCATTGCGGTTGATAAAGCGGGGGGGATTGGCTTGAAGCCACAGACTATAACGAGCGCGTGCGGTGGCTAAATCTATAATAGTAGCGATCGCCAGCAAGCGTTCTAAGTCTGTACTAACATCGGCTACAAGTTTTGTTAAAGTGCGGCGAATTGCTTCTTCTTCTGCTTGTTCTTTGCGGACTAATTGGCGTAATTGGTTGCCTAATGGGACAACACTATTAGGTTCTACATACAAAGTTGCGCCGCTAGTTGAAGTATCGTGAACGATACCTGGGATCGCATCTTTTTGGGGGGCTTTAACGGGAATTACAAAGCGATCGCCTCTACTTGTAATTATTTGCTCTTGAACGGCATTAGAGTGGCGCTGTAAGATGTTTTGCAGCGATCGGTTTATTTGGGTTCTAATTTGTTTTATTTGGGTACGCAGGTCGCCTAAAATCGGACTAGAGCGATCGGTTACTTGTCCGCGTTCGTCTATACACCGATGGATTTCTTGCTCTAATTCAGGATAAGTTCTTAGCTCGGAGACTAATTGCGTTAATACCGGAATATCACTTTGGTTATCGATGTAACGGCGCAATTGCCTAGCACCAAATAAAGTAGTAGCGACTTCCAGCAACTCGTTTCCGGCTAAAATCCCCTGTAACTGCGCCCTTTCTAAAGAATCGCCAATATCTTGAATGCCATCGAAAGATAACCCCGTAGTTAGCCGAGTTTCTAACTGGTAAACTTCTTTTGTTTGCGCTAACAATTCTTCGCTATCTAGTTGCGAAGTTGGGATTTGGAGATTACGCGCAGCAAGTGAGCCGAGTTTAGTAGCTGCGAAAGTAGATAAATGTTGACAGAGGCGCGACCATTCTAATAATTCTAAAGTCTCAGATTGGATCAAGGCTTACCTGTAAAATCGCGTTAAGAAAGCTATTTCTATTCTAGCGGATACATTTATTGCTAGGAGTGGCAAGCGCGATCGCCCCCCGCAATTTGATACGCTATGTCTTAACAGAATTGGAAGTAGTGGGATAACAAAAGTGGATATTGAAATTGGGCGGGGTAAAAAAGCAAGGAGAGCTTACGGAATCGATGAAATTGCTTTAGTACCAGGCAATAGAACCCTAGATCCGACTTTAGCAGATACTAAATGGCGGATTGGGAATATAGAGCGCGAAATTCCGATTATTGCTAGTGCTATGGATGGCGTAGTAGATGTTCGCATGGCAGTATTATTATCCGAACTTGGAGCTTTGGGGGTACTCAATTTAGAAGGTATCCAGTGCCGCTACGCCGACCCCAAGCCAATCTTAGAGCGCATTAGTTCGGTAGGTAAAGATGAATTTGTTGGTTTGATGCAGGAATTGTATGCAAAACCTATCGAACCCCAATTAATCGAGCAACGTATTAAAGAGATTAAACAACTTGGAGGCATCGCCGCCGTCAGTGCTACCCCCATTGGCGCAACAAAATACGGCGAAATAGTTGCAGATGCTGGAGCAGATTTATTTTTTGTGCAAGCAACTGTTGTTTCTACGGCTCATTTGTCGCCGGAATCTGTCACTCCTTTAGACTTAGCGCAATTTTGCCGAGAAATGCCTATTCCGGTAATTTTGGGCAACTGCGTTACTTACGAAGTTACGCTTAACTTAATGAAAGCTGGCGCTGCCGGAGTGTTAGTCGGAATTGGGCCGGGAGCGGCTTGTACCTCTCGTGGAGTCCTCGGCGTAGGCGTACCCCAAGCAACGGCGATTGCCGATTGTGCGGCGGCGCGCGATGATTACTTTCAAGAAACCGGAAATTACGTTCCTGTAATTGCTGATGGCGGCTTAATTACTGGAGGTGATATTTGTAAGTGTATTGCTTGCGGCGCGGATGGCGTGATGATTGGTTCGCCTTTTGCGAGAGCTTCAGAAGCCCCAGGAAATGGCTATCATTGGGGAATGGCAACGCCTAGCCCAGTTTTGCCACGCGGGACGCGCATTCGAGTGGCGACAACAGGTAGTTTAGAGCAAATTCTTAAAGGCCCGGCTTTATTAGATGATGGCACTCACAACTTGCTAGGAGCTTTAAAAACTAGCATGGGGACTTTGGGCGCAAAAAATATTAAAGAAATGCAAAGCGTAGAAGTTGCGATCGCTCCTTCGTTACTCACGGAGGGGAAGGTCTACCAAAAAGCTCAACAATTAGGTATGGGTAAATAAGTAAAAATTGGCGACGGATTATTGTATTAATTGCAACTATCATCCAGCAAAACCAATTACTGTAGCTTACAATAGGGGAGACGGAAAAAAATTTTCCGTTCACTCCTCACACCACACTCCGCCCAATTACTATTGGGCGGTTTCTTATTTAATTAACTGCTACGGATGATTCAATCCGACTTTGTAAGTCTTGACTAGAGGCTTTTCTATTCAGGGAACTACGCGGTAATACGCGCACAATTTCGTCTACAGTAGTCAATCCACTGGTAACTTTTTCAATTGCCGCTACTCTAAAAGAGGAGAAATTAATTTTTTTGAGGTATTGATTCAATTGAGTAATACTACCCTCGTAAATAATTTCTTGGACGGTTTCATCAATATCTAGCAATTCTACAATCACTTCTCGTCCCAAATAGCCAGAATTAAAACAAGCTTGGCAACCAACTCCTTTGCGCCACGTGCCAAATCTATGCTGTAAGCCGAGAATTTTCATATCCTTCGGAGTTGGCGTATAAGGAGCAGCGCAGTGAAAGCAGACGCGACGCACGAGGCGCTGGGCGACAATTCCTAGTAGCGCATCGCTCAGTAAAGCGGGGTCAGGGCCAATATCTTTGAGCCGGGGAATTGCTCCTACCGCATCGTTAGTGTGCAAGGTAGTCAATACTAAGTGTCCCGTCAAAGCGGCTCTTACCGCCGTTTCTGCGGTTTCAGCATCGCGGACTTCTCCAACCATGATTACATCCGGGTCTTGGCGCAAAATTGCCCGCAATCCTGCGGCAAATGTCATTCCTGCGGCTTCGTGAACTTGAGTTTGCGTAATTCGGGGCAATAAATACTCTACTGGGTCTTCGACAGTAACTACATTGATGTGTTCGTTGGCAACTGCTTGTAAACTTGTATACAAAGTGCTAGTTTTTCCCGAACCTGTAGGCCCTGTGAGAATAACCATTCCTTGGGGTTGTTTTAACCAGCTTTTGTAAATTGTTAAGGTTTCTTGAGAAAATCCCAGGTTATTAATGTCAGAAAAAGGGTTTTTTCTAGGCAATAAACGAATAACAGCTTTTTCACCATTGACGCAAGGAAGGGTACTGACGCGCATATCCATTCCCAGTTCTGTCTCTTGGGAAGACGCATATTTTTCCCCAATACGTCCATCTTGCGGGCGGCGGCTGTCGGAAATATCTATAGCCGACATGACTTTAAGAGCTACAATTACTCTCCGGCTAAGTTCGGCGGGGAGAGTAGTAATGTCTCGCAATACACCATCAATGCGATAGCGGACTCTTAAACCATCGGACATTGGCTCTAAATGAATGTCACTTGCTCGGTTACGCAAAGCTCCAGAAATGAGAGTTTTGATCCGACCAATTTGGTCGGCGGCTTTGGAAAGATAGAGTTCAGTTGTTTCGCTAATATTTTCCTGCTCGTACTCCCCGGTTAGCGGGTTAACTAAAGGAGCGGAACTTAGGTTATTGACGTTAAGATTTTGAGTGTGAAACCAAGCGCGGTAGCTTTTGTCAGAAATAGGAATAATTTTAATTTGGCTGTAAGTGCGATCGCATAAATTCGCTATGATTTCTGGACTTAAATTAACCGGGCTACCTAAGTAATAACAGCCGCGCCATAACAACAAAGGAATTGCTGGTGGTAAAGAATTGCGATCGGGAAAATGCCGTAAAAATCTTAAACTAACATCCCGGTCTAGCAGGGCTTGATTAACTGTTCCTTGCTCGTTTACCAGAAGTTGCAGAGCTTGGGCGCAATTAATTTCTTGATTTTTCAGTTTTTGCCAAGCGGAAGTATTTGCGGGTGAAGTCTGCATATTTGTTGGTAAATTCACTGACTCAGTTTAACTCCAGTATAAAAATTTTTCGGTAATATCGCTGGACTTTACAATAAATTGACGTAAGCCAATTTATAACTTGCTAACAGCTATGGTAAGCGAAAAACTAAGGGTTGGTGCGATCGCACAACTGCCAGAACATTTTTGAGCGGTCTAGTCCTAAACCATGCTAATAAAAAACTTGGAGTTTTTACCCCAAGTTTAAGTGCGATCGCAATTAGTAATTAAAGAGTCAAAGACTGAGCATTTGTTTCAATCAACTTCGCCAAATCTTTTAAAAATGCCGCCGCCGTAGCACCATAAATAATCCGGTGATCGCAGGTAATATTTACTTGCATTTGGGGTTTTACGCCCAGCATTCCATCGCTAGTTGCTACAACTTGATTTTGCGCTGCACCAATAGCTAAAATCGAGCCTTGTCCGGGAGGCAAAATCGCATCAAAACGATCTACCCCAAACATTCCCAAGTTCGATAAGGTAAAAGTACCGCTATTGTATTCGTCTGGCTGCAACTGCTTTGCTCTTGCCCTTTCTACTAAAGCTTTCCAGTTACGCGATAGAGAATAAATATCTACTTTGTCTGCGGCTTGCAATACAGGAGTAATTAACCCCCCATCTTCCATTGCTACAGCTACAGCAATATTAATACTGGAATTGTAAACAATTTTTTGTTCTGAGTAGCTGGCATTAACTAAAGGATGCTTTTGTAAGGTTACAGCGACAGCTTTTGCTAGTAGCGCCGTCATGGTTACGCCCTTAGATTTAATCTGCTTGTACAGCTTATCCAACGCCTCCGTAGTAATCGTGTAACCAACATGAAAAGTTGGGACTTGCAAGGAAGCCATCATGTTTCGCACAACTGCGTTTTGCAGCGTGTTCATTGGCACGACTTGACCGGGGGTAGCGGGTTGTTGGGGGGTAGGTAGGGGTGCAACACTTTGCGCTCGTACAGGAGTATCGGCAATACTTTGCGCCCGTACAGGAGTATCGGCAATACTTTGCGCTCGTACAGGGGGATTAATATTTGCCGCCGCTTCTACATCTTCTGCCACAATCCGCCCGTGAGGCCCGCTACCAGAAAGGCTGCTTAAATCGACTTTCATTTCTTTGGCTAACTTGCGGGCGCGGGGAGAAACCATAATCCGTCCATCCCCAGCTTTGGAGCCATTTTGCGAAGGAGCAGGAGCAACTACTGTGTTTTCCACATCTGCCACTTGTCCGGGAGACGTGGTAGCTTCGGTAGTTTTAGCTGCGGGAGCAGCACTAGCTTGTTGCTTTGCGGTGGCAATTTCTGCTTCAGTTTCGGCAATAAGAGCGATCGCACTACCCACCGGAGCCGTATCGCCCGATTCTACTAAAATCGTAGCTATGTAGCCTTCGTAGAAGGTTTCTACATCCATATCCGCTTTGTCGGATTCCACTACTACCACTGTTTCGCCTTTTTCTACTTTGTCTCCTGGTGACTTTATCCAAGAGACAATTTTGCCCTCAGTCATGGTGGAACTAAGAGCAGGCATAAATACTTCGTGAATCATTTGTAACCTTGAAGCAATAAGCGATTATTTTAATTATGGAAGCAAGCGTGGCACTGGAGCTAGAGACAAGGGGATAAGGGGACAAGGAGCGAATAACTTAATTCTCCTTTGTTCCCCTCCGCTTTTTTAAAGGTCTCCCCGGATTTCTTCAATCACGCCATCGCGCAAAAGAATTTCTACCTGCATTTTGCTGATGAGGTTGTCCCCAGGTTGGACGCTAAATAAACCCTCTAGTTGAAATTGGTTAACTTCTTGGTTCATTTCTAATAGCTGTACTTGCTGGAGATTTTGCAAGCTTTGGTTTTTTTGCTCCAATAGTTCGCTTTTTTTCTCATTTACCTGAATTTGGATGCTTTCAATTTGCTGCATCGTCTGGGGGCCTGGGGGTTGCAAGCTTTGCTTTTGAATCTCTGCAATTGCTCTTTGTCCTTGCATCTCTAACTGCTGCAATTGACCGTCAACTTGGTTAATTTGAGCTTGCAATTGTTGCTGAATTTCGTCTTTCCAACGCGGAGTTACTACAGCTTTGACATTAATTGGGCGTTTTAGGGTCAGTTGAGTGGGGGAAATATCCATAAAATCCAAGCACAATTACTACTTTTTAAATTGCTTTAAACAAACATCTTGTCAATAATATCCTGGTAGCGATCCATCACGACAGATCGTTTAATCTTCAATGTTTGGGTCATTGTGCCATTTTCGATTGAAAATGGTTCGTTAATGAGCTTAAACGTACTAATCCGCTCGTCTGGGCGATAACCAGGGCGATTTTGAACTTCTCGGTTTAATTCTTGCCGATATAGGTCTTGAATTGCTTTGCTATTGAAATTGCTAGGATCTATTGGTGGGTTTTGGGTTGCTGCCCACTGTTGCAAAGCGTCTTGGTTGGGGACAATTAACGCGCCCAAAGCTCGCTCATCTTGCCCGACAAGCATAATTTGGTCGATATAAGGCGATCGCAAACAAGCATTCTCAATTGGCTGCGGTTCGATATTTTCCCCATTACTCAAGACAATGGTATCTTTAGCACGTCCAGTAATAATTAAATCGTCTTGCGCTGAAA